>Ga0272442_10002344_pt1 | contig 27610 bp, 25 predicted proteins | sample SSMForm2O_FD_200262 | JGI IMG/M metagenome (GOLD analysis project Ga0272442, IMG submission 200262) | Marine sediment archaeal communities from Little Sippewissett salt marsh, Falmouth, MA, United States - SSM-Form-2O | ecosystem: Environmental > Aquatic > Marine > Wetlands > Sediment ...
AGGTCCTCTGGCATGTTCTTCTTCTCAGACTCCTTCCAGGCCTTAACAATGTCCTTTGCTTTCTTCGCGTCCTCTTTCAGTTGAACGATTCCCTTTATCTTCAGGGAGCCCACGTTCTCGGGGTAGTCCGCGGTGAAAGTGTATTCCACAGTCATTTCCTCTCCTTTAGCATCAATCTTGTCAGTGCTAACATTGATGTTTATTCCGAGCGCGGGCTCGAACTTGTGCCTCTTAGCCTCGACTGAGACAATTCTTCCGCTGATTATTTCTGCCATTCAAAATCCCTCCTAAAAATGGTTCTAGTAGGTTATGGGGGCTTAGAATTTTAATTCAGCCCCGTAACGCATTAAAATAACTTTCTTTCTGCCCTCCAAGCCCTTTGCAAACGTCATTGGGTCGGACTTTATTTGGTCGAAAGTGTCAAAGTGCATTGGAATGACTGCCTTGCACTGGATGTTCTTCGCCGCCTTCTCCGCTGCAATGTCGTCCATGGTGTAAGTCCCGCCAATGGGGAGGAGCGCGTAATCGCACTTAATATCCATCATTTCAGAGTACTCGTAAGTGTCGCCCGCGTGGTAAATGCTCGTGTTCCCATCGCTTATAATATAGCCTACGGGGTGCCTGCTCTGCGGGTGCACTGCCTTCACAACCCTTACGTGCACGCCCTTCAAGTCAAAATCATCGCCTTCTTTTACATCCACCTTGAGCTTTTGTGGTATGTCAAGCATTGCCAGGGTCTCCCTTGGCGCTACAACGCTCGCGTAAGTCCTCTCAGCAATCTCCTTCACTACCTCTGGGTCACAGTGGTCAAAGTGCTCGTGAGTCAAGAAAATAATATCGCACTTTTTTATGCTGTGCGCGTTCGCGAGCGCGCTTGGGACAGAGCGCTTTGCGCTGGTCCCGCCTAGCCAGGGGTCAATGAACATCACCGTGTCCCCCATAACGAGCTCGAATGCAGAGTGTCCTAAGTACTTCAATGTTCCCATGAGAACCGCCTTCCAAAGTAATAGTGGGTTGGCGACTAATTTAAATATAACCTTTCTTTAAACGTTCTTCCGTGAGAGCGGCACAATTAATAGTATTGCTTTTGCTAGCGCTTTCAGCGCTCGCGTGGGCCGATGAGGTGACTGGGTTCCAGGACATCGGGTTCACGGTGACGATTAGTGTTAACAATGACGGGAGCGCGCGAGTGCAAGAGGACGTGACAATGCTTGTTTCCTCGACTTCTGTTGACCAGTACAAGGACTCCTTGAAGTCCACGAGGCTCACTATGGACGACTGGGCCAAGATTACCGGGTCAAAGAACCTGCGCTACCACATACTCGGAGAGGGCGCGCAGCCCACTAACACGCGCTTGTACCCAAAGCCCCTGCAGTACTACGAGTACGTTAACAAGTCCCTTGCAACAATATCCGTGGAGTATGACATTAGCGGCCAGGTCTTCACGCTCAGCGAGGCAGGCCCCAGGAAAACAAGGTACGGGCTCAGGGAAGACGTGCTCTCATTTGAAAACGCTCCCGAAGGGCAGATAATCCCAGAGGACGCCGTGCTCATAATACACATTCCAATGAACTCTTATGTTAACTTGGAGCAGACGTTCCCTCCCCCAAGCAAGCCAGAAGGGATGGGCACGACTTACGAGCGGGAGTACGCTTGGAACGCCACCGGGGGCGCGATACCAATAACCCCTTTTGACTTCGAGTTCATACTCGAGGAAACGCTTGACGAGGAGGTGAGCGGCTTTTTCACTGAAATGCAGCAGCAGATAGTTGACCTGCTCTTCTCCAACTATGGGCTGCTCGTGATAGTCCTCGCAGGAATCTTCGTCGCACTGTTCATGCTGCTAAAGCAAGCGGACCTCATTTAAGCTGGGGGCGCGTCAATGCTTTTTAACTTTTGAGAGAGAAATTAATGCTCGCAGAAAACACGGTGGTTTGAAAAATGGCTTTGCACCAGTACGAGCGCGCGGTCCTAAAAGCCGCGAAAAACGGCGCTTACGACGTTTCCACAGTGCAAGCTAAGACGGGGTTGAAGAAAGACGCGGTACTAAAAGCCGTGCAATGGCTCGCGGAAAAGAAAGCCCTGCGGATAAAAGAAGAGAAGAAAACAGAGTTCAAGCTAGAGGCAGAAGGCCGTGACTTTCTTGAAAACGGGTTCCCTGAAACCAGGCTAACAAAAAAAGCAGCTGAAAAAAACCTTGCTTTCACCGAGCTAAGCGCGGACGAGAAGAGGTTCGGGATTTCCTGGGCTAAAAAGCTCGGGTGGATAATCATAATGCCCACTGACTCCGGGAAAGTAATCGAAGCCACCCCGGAAGGAAAAAAAGCAGTCAAAGGAGAATACGCGCCAATGAAGCTGCTTAGAAAAGTTGCGGAGGGAAGAGCAAGCGAAGCAGACCAAAAAGAGCTGGTGGGCCTGAGCAAGAGAGGCAACCTCGTGAGCTTCACGGAAGAGGTTACAGTAACATTCAACCTAACCCCTGAGGGAAGCAAGCTGGCAGGAGAGCAAGGGGAGATGGTGCAAGAGCTCAACCAGCTAAACAAGTCCCAGATAGTCACGGGCGAGTGGAAGAAAGCAAGATTACGCGAGTACAACATCAAGGCCCCGAGCGAGAGGGCGTACCCCGGAAAAAAGCACCCGCTCAGGCAGGTCATTGACAGGATTCGCGGGATTTTCCTTGAAATGGGCTTTGAAGAGATGAAAGGCAACATGGTCGAGTCCTCTTTCTGGAATTTCGATGCATTATTCCAGCCCCAGGACCACCCCGCGAGAGAGCTCGCGGACACTTTTTACTTGCTAAAGCCGGATACAATGGAAATCCCTGACCCAGAGCTTGAGAAGCGGGTTAGGGAAACCCATGAAAAGGGATGGAAGTACCAGTGGAAAAAAGAAATCGCAAAGCAGCCAGTGCTCAGGACGCACACCACTGCAGTCTCTGCGAGGTACCTCGCTGAAACCGGCTCCAAGAAAAGAAAAGCACCGGCAAAATACTTTTTGATAGGGAAGGTTTACAGGAACGAGACCGTTGACTTCAAGCACTTGGCAGAATTCCAGCAAGTGGACGGGATAATCGTTGACGAGAACGCGACCTTCGCGGACTTGCTCGGGATAATAAAAGAATTCTACAAGAAGCTCGGCTTCGAGAAAATCCGGTTCAGGCCATCGTACTTCCCGTACACCGAGCCCTCGCTGGAAATCGAGGTGTATTACGAGGAGCGCGGGGAGTGGATGGAATTAGGCGGGGCAGGGATTTTCAGGCCCGAGGTATGCATTCCCCTTTGGGGAAAATACCCTGTGCTGGCATGGGGCTTGAGCCTTGAACGCCCCGTAATGCTTAGCATGGGAATAAACGACATTCGAACATTCTACAGGAACGACTTGTCGTGGCTCAGGGACACGAAAGTAGGCAAGGAATGGATTTAGGTGCAGGCTAATGGCAGTAATTAACTTCAGCAAAAAAGACTTTCTCTCGCTCGTTGGAAAAGAGCTTTCAGACCAAGAGCTGGATGACGCTGTTTCAATGATAGGCGCCCCGCTGGACAGCATGGAAGGCGATGAAGTCGCAGTAGAAATAACCCCTGACCGGCCGGACTTGCTTTGCGTTGAAGGAATCGCGCGCGCGGTGAGAGCGTTCGCTGGAGTGGAAGAAGGGCTCAAGACCTATGAAGCCGCGGACTCAGGGATGGAGCTAAAAGTTGACAAGAGCGTGAAAGATGTCAGGCCATTCATTGCCGCGGCAGCAGTAAAGAACGTTGAGCTAACGGACGAGCTAGTCGCGTCGCTAATGCAGCTGCAGGAAAAACTGCATGACACGCTGGGAAGAAAGAGAAAAAAGGTTTCCATTGGAGTCTATGACCTTGACACTGTGCAAGCGCCTTTTGTTTACAAGGCAGTCAAGCCAGAGAGCGTTGAATTCGTGCCACTGGAAATGAACGAGCGCATGAACATGCACCAGATACTCGAAAAACACCCTAAGGGAATCGCTTTCGCTGAAATAGTCAAGGAATACGAGAATTACCCGGTCCTAATGGACAAGTACGGGAAAGTCTTATCGTTCCCGCCAATAATTAACTCAGAAGACACTAGGGTAACCCCGGAGACAAAGAACCTTTTCATTGACTGCACCGGGAGCTCTTACTACGCGGTGATGGACTCGCTGCAGATTATTTGCGCTGCACTAGCGGACAGGGGAGCAAGAATAGAAACAATCCTGGTGCGGGATGGCAGGAAAAAAATTGTTTCACCGGACCTCTCGCCCATTAAGACCAAGGCTTCTGCGAACAAGATTAACAAGCTGCTAGGCCTGGACCTTAGCGCGGGAGAGATGGCAGGGCTATTAGGAAAACTCGGGCACACCGCCAAAGCAAAAAAGAAGAGCCTGACAGTCTACTCCCCGTTCTACAGGAACGACTTGCTCCACTGGGTGGACGTTGCAGAAGACGTTGCAATCGCTTACGGGTACAACAACATTGAAACCACGCTACCCGGCTTCGCTTCAATAGGAAAGCCCGACCCCACGCAAACAAGAGACGACAAGATACGGCAGGTAATGATTGGGATGGGCTATTGTGAAACACTCAACTGGTATATTACTAACGAGGAAAAAAACTATTCTTGGATGCTCACTGAAGGAGATGACGCGGTTAAGATGAAGAACCCGCTAACAAGCACGCTAACCATGATGAGAACGTGGATCACGCCAAGCCTCTTGGAAGTCTTTTCTATTAACAAGAGCGAGAAAATGCCGCAGAAAATCTTCGAGGTTGGCGATGTGGCCACTATGAAGGGAGAGGAAGCGGTTGAGGAGAGAAAGCTCGCGGGAGCAATCATTGACGCCAAGGCATCGTTCAACGACATGAAGTCTGTGGTAGAAACAGTAATGTTTGAGATGGACTGGGAGCACGAGCTAAAAGAGCTCAAGAACCACCCCTCATTCATTCCGGGGAGGGCGGCAGAAATAATCTGCAAAGGAAAAGCAATCGGGTTCTTCGGTGAAATCCACCCGCAGGTATTGAACAACTTTGGCTTAGAGCAGCCAACCGCGGTTTTCGAGCTCTACCTAGAATAAGCTATTTCTTAAAGTATTTTTCCACTTGCTTAACGCTCCTGCCGAGAACAAAGGCCACGTCATCCGGCTCTAGCTCGAAGTAGTCGATGGCTAGCGGGCGGTATTGCTTGTCACGCAGGAGGACATCAAGCAATGGAATGAAGAGCGAGTTAGCGCGCTTTATCGAGCAATGGCACTTCAAGCCAACTTTTTTACCGAGTTTCTTGAGGCGGGCTCGCTTGATTTTGGTTGAGCCGAGCTTTCGGATAATGCCTGGGAAACTGTACTTGACGAACTTGGCGTATGCTTTTTTCTTTGAGAGCGCGACGCCCGCGGTCATCAAAACATTAACGTAGCGGAGGAAGCCCCAGTGCTGCCGCGCGAAAATCCTGCCGCGGAAAACATCAGCGCGGGAGAGGCACTCGAAAGCGCGCTCTAAGTCACCCGCCTCAGTGTACTCGAGTGGAACGTTTTCCTCAACCCACTTCATGAACATGTCCGGGTCAACATCCGAGTCCCAAGAGAGCCGGACTGCCTCGTCATACGAATTGGTTTTCATGAGGAGCTTCATCGCTTCCCACGCGCTCTTCTCCCTGTCCCTGTGAGAAATCGCTGAAAGGTCAGAGCCAAATAACTCTTTTTTTCCCTGTGCAAGAGCCTGGAAATCGTTTACTGCAGAGCGAATGTCTCCTTGGTTGTTTTCCGCGATTTTCTCTAGAACGCTCTTGTTCACTGAAACCCCTTCTTTCTCAGCTATTGCTGCTAAAGTGTTTGCGAGGCCGCGTGAGTTAACGCGTTTGAACTCGACAGGCGTTACGAGCCTGCGCAAGTAAAGCAGTTTGGGGTTCCAGTAATCTGCCGCAGTTAATATGGCGGGCTGTGAGGATTCCTTTACTATTTTTGTTATCGCGCCAGTTCCCCCGCGGTCCTTCCTCCCGTAAAGAGCGTCTACTTCCTCTAGTAAGAGAAGCTTGCGCGAGCCGAACAACGAGCCGCTGTTACTTGCTGCCCCGAGAACTCTTTCTATTGATTTCTTGTTCCTGAGGCTCGAAGCATTCATTTCAACCGAGTCCCAGCCCATTTCAGAGACCAGTGCAGTTGCTGCAGCGCTCTTCCCAACTCCTGGGGGGCCGTAAAGAAGTAACGGCTTACCGTTCCGGCCGCGTTCCCAGTCAATCGCCCACCTCTTAATCTCCTCGACAGCAGAGAGGTTTCCGGAAACCTCGTCAAGCGTTTTGGGGGCGTGCTTCTCGTTCCAAATCATTGTGCAAGTGTTTCTCTGGGAAAGAATAAATAGGTGCCTAACTCATTAGGGAACTGGTGAGGAATTGAAGAAAATTGTTTTTTTAATCGTCTGCGCGACAGTGCTTTTTGGATGCTTTCAAACGCAACAGTATGTTTGCCCGGGAGGGGAAGTGGTTAACTCCCCTGAAGACTGCCCGGTTGCAACTCCTACAACCGCCCCCGCGGTTACACCGAGCCCGACGCCCTCCCCAACCAACACGCCAGTTCAAACAGTTGAGGTAGCAGAGTGCACGGATTACCGTGATTGTGTTTCGTGCGTCGCCAATTACCCGTGCGGGTGGTGCAAAAACCGTGGGGAGTGCCTTAAGGGAAAAGCAGGGGGGCCGGATAACTCCGCTTGCTCTGGGGCAGACTGGGCTTGGGAGGCTACTGCCTGCCAGCAAGCCCCCGCGCCAACAGAGCCCGCGTACGCTGAGCCAACTCCAACCCCGACCGAACAAGCCCAAGAGTGCGAAGACCACTACTGCACGGATGGAACGTATTACTTTGAATGCGGGTACAACCCCGCCACGATGGAGTGCGAGTGCAGCTCTGTAGCATGCGCTTCAGGCTCTTGTGACTGGAGGGGAGAGTACTGCGGGCCGGAAACGACCCCGAGCCCAACCCCGTACAATGAAGGGTATGCTACCGAAACCATTAGCTCTTGCCCGTACACCATAAACGAGACTGGCTCTTACTCGCTCAGCGAGAGCGTTGATGCTAGCGGGGACTGCATTACAATAGAGCCGAGCGCGGAGGGGAGCGTGCTCAACTGCAATGGGCACAGCATAACCGGGAGCAGTGCGAGCTCGTCAACAGGGATACTGTTAAACAGCGTGAGCGGGGTCACCGTAAAAAACTGCCAGGTAAGCAACTTCGGCAAGGGAGTCTGGCTCAAGCACGCGGACAGCAACCAAGTAAGCGATAATACGATATCTGCTAACTGGCGCGGCCTGGAACTAGAGTACTCTCACCAGAACACTGTACGAGACAATAGCATCAACCTTAACGACCTAGGCGCATACGTGGATGGCTCGGACCACAATGTTTTCAGCAACAACATGCACATCTCAAACGAGGGCTCTGGGCTAAAGCTTGATGACAGCGACTACAACACCGTGAAAGAAAGCACGTTCTCAAACAACTTCGCGGGATTATGCGTAGCGTACTCGGACAACAACCAAGTGAAAGACAACCAGATGACCGGGAACGAGAACACTGCGCTAAGCGTTGACTTCAGCACAGGAAACACTGTAACAGGCAATACAATAACCCAGAATGACTGGCGCGGAGTCTCAATTGGCATGTGCAGTGGGAACAGCTTCGGGGACAATACTGTGACCGGGAACGACCCTGACTTTATTTGCGGGAGTGAAACCAATACTGACCTAGGGGGAAACACTTGCTATGATAATTCAGGCTGCGGCTGGCTGGGCTGCGGCTGAGGAAGGTGGGGGAAATGGCGAAACAAGCAGAGATTAACTCGGTGAACCTGGCGCTGGCCACTGGAATAACCTGGGGCTTGGCGTGCTTCAGCCTAGCCCTGATAACAATGAAAACCGGGCTCGGCGCGCTGTTCTTAGGCGCTATTGGAAGCCTTTACTTTGGCTATGATGACACGGTGGTTGGCGCGTTCCTTGGCTTGGTTTACGGGTTCCTTGACGGCGCGTGCGGTGGCTTCGTGGTCGCGAGCGTTTACAACTGGCTAGGGAAAAAGAAATAGCGTTATTTATAGTTTGGGCGCGTAAATGCTTGCATGCTCGTAGGCCTAGTAGGAAAGCCCAGCAGCGGAAAATCAACTTTTTTCAGTGCAGCAACCCTAGTGGACGTGCCAATCGCCGCTTACCCGTTCACCACGATTGACCCGAACAAGGGGGTAACGTATGTTAAGGCGGAGTGCCCGCATGCATCGCTTGGCTTGAAAGAGTGCAACCCAAAGAACTCGAAGTGCGAGAACGGCGTGCGCCTTATACCCATGGGCTTGCTTGACGTGGCCGGGCTCGTACCTAAAGCACATGAGGGGAAAGGATTGGGGAACAAGTTCCTGGATGACTTGCGGGCTGCTGACGCGCTAATCCAAATAGTTGACGCGTCCGGGAAAACAGATGCGGAGGGAAAGGAATGCGATTCCTTTGACCCGTGCGAGGAAATCCGTTTCCTGGAGGAAGAAATTGTTTTCTGGATGCGCGATATCATCAAGAGAGGATGGACCAAGGTTAGGACCAGCAAGCTGCCTGCGCTGGCTGAGCTCTTGTCAGGGCTTAAGGTAACTGAACAGGAAGTGAGCAGGGCAGCGCACAAGCTGGGCTTGAGCACTGAAAAAATGGAGTGGAGTGATGACGAGATACTCTCTTTTGCCAGGGAGGTTAGGAAAGAGTCAAAACCAATTCTTATCGCGGCTAACAAGATTGACTTGCCCGGCGCTAAAGAGAATTACGAGCGGATGAGGAAAGAGTTCCCTGGAAGAGTGATTATCCCGTGCAGCGCGGCGAGCGAGCTCGCGCTCAGGAAAGCGGTACAAAGCGGGGCCATTAGGTACGTGCCAGGGGACGATGGGTTTGAGGTGCTTAAGGAACTGCCGGAAAAGCAGGCGAAGGGGCTTGAGTTCATAAGGAAAAACATCTTGGAGGAGTACGGGGGGACTGGAGTGCAAAAGCTCGTTGACGCCGCTGTTTTTGACGTGCTAAAGCTCATAGCAGTGTATCCCGTGGAGGACGAGCACAAGTTCGCCAACAACTTCGGGAAAGTGCTTCCCGACGCTTTTCTCTTGAGGAAGGGGAGCACTGTACTCGACCTGGCTGGAAAAGTGCACTCTGACCTTGCCAAAAACTTTGTTTCAGCAGTTAACTGCAGGACCAAGATGAGGGTTGGGAAGGACCATGAGCTGGAGATGAATGACGTGATAAAAATCATTTCAGCGTCTAGGAAGAAGTAAAGGTTAAAATACTGTGCTGGGCAAATGCGTGGTGTAATGGAGGGTGATGTTAATGGCCCCTAAAAAAAACGCGAGCAAGAAAGCCAAAAAAAAGACGGAACCAAAAAAGACTGGAAAGGTGAAATCAATGGAAAAAGGATTCGGTGGAATGGAGATAATAGACGTGGAAAAGACAGGGCACAAGGAAAACGCGAACGTGCTAGCGCTTCTCGGCTACTTTTTTAGCTGGTTCGGGGGGCTTGTCGTGCTCCTCATGGAAAAGGACGATGACTTCGTGAAGTTTTCTGCAATGCAGTCAATAATCCTGTTCGTAGTGTGGATGGTCGCTTGGGTGGTATCACTCTTGCTAACAATGGTGCTCATAGGCTTCCTGCTAGTGCCAGTAGTGTTCCTGGTGTTCCTCTGCCTAGAAGTCTACTTGATGGTGCAGTCGTACAGCTGGAAGATGGTGCGCTTGCCGTACATCGCAGAGTACGCTGACCAGTACAAGGACGTACTAGCGAAAAAATAAGCGATTAAGGGGCTATGCGGAGTATCCTCCGCTTCCCCCTGCCCCCCTCATTTTGTTTTTCTTCAGCCTCAATAAAGCCAAGGGACTCCAGGTTGGTAATGTAATTGCGCACGGTCCTATCCGTCTCGCTGTGCTTTTTTGAGATTAGCCCGTAAAGCTCGCCGGTAGCGAGCTCGCCGTGGCTTTTGAGCAGTTCGAGTATGTCAAGCTCAATCGGCTTAAGCGCCTCGGAATGGTCTTCCTTAACGAGCTCTTCCGTAGCCTCAAAGGCTTGCTTGCAGTGCCTTACCAAAACCTTTTTCGCTGACTCTCGCTCAGCCGCCTTGCCCGCTTTCCAGAGCACTCCGATTCCCAGGCGCGCGTCGCCACCGTGCTTTCCAGCGTGCGCAGCGCAAACAGGCACTACCTCCTTGTCCAAAGAGTTGGGGAAGAACGCTAGCCTCGCCCTAGAGGACAGGATGTCCTTGAGCTCTGCGGGGGAATAGTTTTTGAACTCCATCCGCCTCTGCGCCAGGGAAGAGCGGATTCTCTGGTCCGCCCTTGAAAGGAAGTCCGGCGAGTTGGCTATGCCTATCACGCCAATGGGAGAGCCGTAATTCTCTCCGGCGCGTATCAAGTCATACAAGACCTTGTCCTGGCCGTACTGGCTAACCATCAAGCGGTCAATCTCATCCAATGCGACAATGGGCATCTTCCTCTCCTTCTTCACTACTTCTAGGATGCGCTCGAAAATCTCGTCAGTCGCAATCCCTCTCCTCGGGACGAACTCGCCTAGGCTGGAAGCGATTTTAGAGAGTATTGAGTGGCGCGTTGAAAACTCCCAGCAGTTAACGTAAACCGGCGCGACACGGGAAGAATAGTCCGAGAGCTGGTTGAGCACAAATCGCACGGTGGAAGTTTTTCCAGTGCCTGGCTTTCCAGTGATTATAATGTTCTCTGACCTGCTGCCTGAAGCAGCTGGCTTCAAAGAAAGCGCAATGTCCTTTACCTGGCTCTCCCGGTGGGGGAGCACTTCTGGCAAGTACTCTGGCAAGAGCACCCGCTCGTCCTTGAAAATCTCTTCATCAGACCCAATCTCTCGGAAAATGTTCGCCATAACCAAAAACCAGGAATAGGTAGGTTTCCAGTGAAATAAAAGCCTAGTGGTGCACTCCAAGCTGCTTCAGGATGTCCTTGTGCCCCAGCTTTTTAGAGCCGCCCTCTGGGCTGCTTGGAGCCGGCTCTTGCGGCGGCTCGCTGGACCCCTCGGAAGACTCTTTCTCCTGTTGGGCGGGCTCTTCCTCTTTTTTCGGCTCTTCCGGGGGAATGGGCGTTGGCGGCTGGTACTCCCTAATGAGCTTTGCCTTGCCCCCGCACTTGAAAGCCTTGAAGAAAGTGAGTGCCTCAGCATAAGCCCTAGCCTCGATAGCGTTCACAGTGTCCTCTGGCAAGCTGTAAATCTCGTTGTAGAACTGCTTGATCGCGTTCTTCCTGAACTTGTCAAAGACTTGGTTGTCTGGCTTGCCTTGTGCCTTCTGCCTGTAATTATCAAGAGTCCACTTCTCCATCTTGGAGTAGAGCCCGGGCTCGAAAATCTTTAGCACCTCGAAGGTAATGTCCTGCCAGAACGTGCCAACGTTCCCTTTAATGATTGGGCCGTGCGGGAACTTCTGGTAAATCAAGTCTCGGGGCGTGCCGGTGATGCCGTGTTGTGCAATGCGCACTGTGAAGCCCGCTTTCTTGAGGGCTTCTGCAATCGCAATAGTCCGGGGAATGTCGATGGTCACTTGCTCTATGATGTTGCCGCGGTCGTCGTACTGGTGCCCGTGAACAGAGCCATTGGCCACCGCGAGCACGCGGGGGCGCACGTCCTGCTCGTTAAGCGCTTTGATGAACGTGACCGCTTCTTCTGGTGAAGTGATGACCATCCCCGCATCGTTCGTGCGGCCTACCTCACCCACTTCCACTTCAAGGCCGAAGTCTTTTGAGCCATAGTTTTCCTCGATGAACTTGGCGAGCTCTACAGTAGCCGTGATGTTCTTGTCCAGGGCTTGGAGCAAGTCGCCCTCTCCCTGAACGAACAAGTGGGAAGCATCAATCGCAAAAGAAGTAAAGCCCGCGTCAATCTGCGCTTTAATCAGCTTCTTGGTCCCCTCAATGTCTCCTGCATCGCCTTTTTTCACGGAGATGTGGTCAGCGTGCAAGACCCACGCGTCATAATCAACTTCCTGCGCTACTTCCATGCAGTGCTTTGCATAAGATTCAGGAGTAAAGCCAGTGTAGCCCCCTTCAAGGTTGCACTCTGAGCGAGCGAGCTCTAGAATGATTGGCGAGTCAGTGTCCTTTGCAGCTCGTAAAATGCCGCGCGTCACGTGGCCTATCCTAGTGTTAGCCGCCATTACTATGCATCCCTTATCATGCAGTGCATCAAACATTCTCGCTCCTTGCATTGGCTTAAAACTCATTCTCATCCCTCCAAATACTCTTCCAGCCTCTTAACTAATTCCTTGTTGCCCATGTAAATCGGCGTCCTCTGGTCCGTGTTCTCTGGCTTAACGCCTAAAACGCTTTCTTTCCCGTTGCTCGCGTAGCCGCCTGCTTGCTCTATTAGGAAGCCTAGGGGGTTGCACTCGCACAAGACACGCAGCTTGCCGTTTGGCTTGTCTGTTTGCGCGGGGTAAGTGAACACGCCACCGTACTTTAGTATCGTGTTAGTGTCGCCGACCATGCTGCCGTTGTTCCTTAGCTTCATTCCCTTGGCTTCCAGCTCTGCAATGAACTTTTCAAAGCCAGGGAGCCACTTTCCCCTTCTCCCTCCAGGGCTGTAAACCTTGGGGTCTTCAGGCAGCTTGATGTTCTCGAAGCGGAGCTTGAACTCTTTACTGTCTAACACGAACTCGTGCACTCCCTTGCCCCATGTTATAACCAAAGTTGTGATGGGGCCGAAGAGAATGTAGAAAGATGCCTTTAGGTCCTCGCCTTTTGAGAGGACGTCTGAGCCAGAGTAAACCCCTACAATGGCACCCATGGCCATGTTCGTCTTAATGTTCGAGGAGCCGTCCATTGGGTCAATGGCGACGCAGTAGTCCGCGCCATCAGGGACTTGGATTACCTCTGGCTGCTCTTCAGTGTAAATTGACTTGACCAGCTTTGACTCCTTGAGCTTTTCCACTATCACGCTGTCAGCCCAGACATCAAGCTTCATCTGCTTTTCCCCGTAAACGTTCTCGCTTCCAGCGAGCTCGGGCATTTGAGTTAAAAAACCCGTTTTAAGCGTGGGGGCTAAGCCTGCGAAGAACAAGATGATTCCTGAAACCCCTTTTTCAACGTTGTCTGCAGCTAGCTTTTCTTGCAAGTTCAAAGAAGAACACCCCTGTAGTTAATTGGCTTGCAAGGGTTAAAAAGAGTTAAGCACCAGAAGAAAAACGGGGTTAAAAAGCAATGAGGGTAATAGCGGACTTGCACATTCACTCACGCTTCTCGCGCGCTACAAGCCCGAAAATGAGCGTCAAGGAGCTCTCCAAGTGGGCCAAGATAAAGGGAATAGGGCTAATGGGCACAGGGGACTTCACGCACCCCGAGTGGCTCAAGGAATTGAAGAAAGAGCTCAAGCCAATTGGGAACGGGCTGTTCGAATGTGAAGGAACCAGGTTCATGCTCACCTCGGAAATCTCGAGCATTTACTCTAAAGGCGGGAAGGTCAGGAAGATACACAACATTGTTTTCGCGCCCGGGTTTGAGGAAGTCGAGCAAGTAAACGAAGAGCTCGGAAAGATTGGCAACTTGAAAGCGGACGGGCGACCGATACTAGGCCTGCCCGCGCCAGGGCTTGTTGAGATTGTCATGGGCGCTAGTAAATGGTGCGAGGTAGTGCCAGCGCATTGTTTGCCCCCTGGAACACCCATAAAAACAAGAAGTGGGATTAAAGAAATAGAAAAAATTAAAGTCGGGGATGAGGTTTACACGCATAACGGGAGATGGAAGCGGGTTACAAAAAAGTTTGAAAGGCACCACACTGGAAAAATTTTTTGGATACGGCCGTATTACTTCCGGATGGGCACAAAAACAACTCCCGAACACCCGTATTACGCAATAAAAACAAAAAAGAATTGCCCGAGCACAGGAGGCTATTGCAAGAAAGATTGCAGTGCAAAAAATGGCTGTAAAAGAAAGCATTATGAGAAATACCGCGCTGAGTGGAAACAAGCAAGAGAATTGGAAAAGTCTGATGTGCTGGTTTATCCAATAGAAAGAAAAGTAAGGGACACGCCCTACATTGAATTATCAGACTACTGCACTAATGCCGGAAAAAAAGGTGGCGTAATATTCCCTAGTAATGGAACTAGGAAAAAAGAGATACGGAACAGGGTACGCGTTGACCGCTGGTTTTGCCGCTTAATGGGGTATTACCTGGCAGAAGGGTTCACCAATAACCGCGATGCGATAGGGTTTTGTTTTAAGAACGATGAAACCAGGTACATTGCAGAAGTAATCAGGACCATGAAGAAATCATTCGGGGTAAATGAGCCTAAAAAAGAGTGCAAGCATAATGCAGTACAGCTGGTATTCTACTCTAAAGTGTTGGTTAAAGTCTTTTTAGAGCTATTTTACCATGGGCAAGGCAGGGGCGCGACATCCAAATGCCTTCCTGACTGGTGCATGATATTGCCTGAAAGAAAGCAAGCAGAGATCCTTATTGGCTGGTGGAGGGGGGACACGGGGTATACCTCTTCCAGAAAATTAATGAATCAAATGAAGGATATCCTACTCCGCCTATCAATCATCCCCTCCATTTTAGAGGACAGCAAAAACAGGCACACAAAAGCTACTGGGCATAAGATAAGTGGTAGGATAATAACTGCAAACGAAAACAACTACCATTTCTCGAACCTGTCATTTTTTGAGGACGAGTTTGGGCTCTTAGACGAAGCCTGCTTCAAAAAATTTAAAACCAAGATGAAAAGAAGGCATGGGTGGCTTGACAAGGATTATGCATACTTACCAATCAGGGATGTTGAAACAAAAGAGTATGATGGAAAGGTATACAATCTAGAGGTAGAAGATGACAATTCATATGTTTCAGAGTTTGCAACAGTCCACAATTGCTGGACTCCGTGGTTCAGTGTTTTCGGAGCGAACTCCGGGTTTGACTCGATGGAAGAGTGCTTCGAGGACCAGGTAAAGCACATTCACGCGCTTGAAACCGGGTTAAGCAGTGACCCGCCAATGAACTGGAGGGTTAGCGCGCTTGACAAGTACACGCTAATCTCGAACAGTGACTCTCACTCCGCCCCCAAAATCGGGCGTGAGGCCAACGTGTTTGAGTTTGCCGAGGGATGGGGGTACAAGAATGTTGTAAAGGCTATTCGTGAGAAGGACGCTAAGAGAATGAAAATGACCGTTGAGTTCTTTCCTGAGGAGGGGAAATATCACTGGGACGGGCACCGGAAGTGCAACGTCCACTTGAAGCCAAGCGAGGCGATAAAGTACAACAACATTTGCCCAGTGTGCGGGAAAAAGCTGACTATCGGCGTGGAGCACAGGGTTGAGGAGCTCGCAGACCGGCCTGAGGGCTACAAGCCAAAGAACGCGATTCCTTTCATTCACTTGATTCCCTTGCAAGAGCTCGTGGCAGAAGCGATTGGCAAGGGGGTTAACACTAAAGCAACTTTCTCACGCTATCACGAGCTAATCAAAGAGTTTGGAACAGAATTCAGGGTGTTGACGGAAGTTGGAAAAGACGAGCTGTACGGTGCTGCGGAGGAGAGGGTCGCGGAAGCAGTGTTAAAAGTGAGGGAAGGCAAAGCAAAAGTAGTGCCAGGCTACGACGGGGTTTACGGTAAAATAGGGTTGTTCGAAGAAAAAGAGAACCGGAAAGCCAATTCAAGTGGGCAGAAGAGACTGGGTGAGTTCCTTGGTTGAAAAATACTATGGCGCGGTCAAGAGCACTACAAAGTTCGGGGCAGTGATAATGCTCTTGCTGGGCCTGGTCAAGGCAGTAGCAGGCATGCTCGCGGGCAGCATTGCATTGACTGCTGACGGGGTTAACACGCTCGCTTACGTTTTCGTGATGGTCTCTGCTTGGGCGCAGCTAAAAGTCAAGACTTGCAGCATTGAAAAGGAAAGGCGCTCTGCTTTCCTCGGATTCCATGATGTTACTAGCAGCGTGGTCGCGGCAATAATATTCCTTGCTGGCGCAGAGCTCATGGGCGAGTTCATCATTAAATGGAATTCGCCTCAAGCCCTCTCCCTCCCTTCACTGGCCCTAATAACCTCCTTGGGCGCGGGCGCCTCAATGCTCCTCGTGTGGGCGTATTTTAAGAGAATGGGGGAAGAGCAGGATGTTGACGCGCTTCGGGCCGAGGCAAAAAACCTGCTGGTCTCCTCGCAGTTCTCTTTCCTAGTAGCCGCGTCTATTGGAATGTATTATTTTGGGCATGACTTGCCCGAGCTCTTGGTCGGGTTGTTTATAACACTGCACTTGCTCAAGGCAGGGGTAATCCTGTTAAGGGACTCTGCAATCTCGTTCCTGGGAGGAAAGTCAGAGGAGAAGGTCAGGCTCTCAGTGCTCAAGGCGCTTGCTGGAGAAAAAGGAGTGGCAGGGATAAGGGGCATTGAAGTCCGCAGGTTCGGGGAATTCTTTTTTGCCGAGGTGACGATTTCCGGGAAGCGCATGAGCAAGAAAAAAAAGGGGGAGCTGAGGCTCAGGCTCACCAAGCTCGTAAGCGAAAAATGCAGGGTAGACTGCGCAGTAGTCGAGGTAACCTAAATCTTTTTGAAGTAGTCTGCCCCGTCAGCCCGGCTTAAGCCCTTCCAAAAATAGATTATCGCGTCAGAGCACTTGTTGCACAGGCTGTTTGACTTCGGGCGCTCGCTTGCAATGCAGTCCGGCTGCCCCGCATAACCCTGCTCCCCAACCTCGTCATGGTGCTCGTCGAAACCGAGCAAGTGGAGGGTGTCGTGCTTCGCTGCCTTTTGTATGGCCGGGATAGCGCCTTGCGCTGCCTTTGGTATCTGGCACACTGATGCGCCGAACTCGAATTTCTTTGAGCCGCATGCTGAGCCAGAAGAGTCAACGGGCTGCTCGGTAAGGAAGATGACTGCTTTTCCCTGGCCGCCTCTTGACTTCTTGATCTCTGAAGAAAGCTTCCTGTAATTGACCCTGCCTTCTTTTTGGGAGCCCTCAACCATTTGTGCAACAGTATCCCTATAGCCCCCGTACTTTACTTTCAAGTCCAGGCCCAGCTCGCTAATCGTCTTTTGGACGGAGTGCGCGAATGCTTTCGCATCCTGGTCGCTGACGCCGTTAGTGCGGAAAACAACTATCTCGCGTGACTTCCGCCACTCCCCGATTTCACGGGTTCCAAGCGGCTGTTTTACAAAAGGGTAGAGCCCCCTGTCAAGCCATTCTTTTCTCCAGTTTCGCTTAGCCAGCATCGCGGAAACCCCTGGGTCCGCTTCCTGTGCGACTAGGTCGCTTATCTTGAAAGAATAGTCCGTGCCAACAAAGCTTACGGTCAAGTGGTTGAAGCCAGCCGCCTCTTCCTCAGGGTGCTTTTCAAGCGCGGACTTCAACGCCATAACCCCGTAAACCCTGGCGGCGTCGAGGGCGTCGCAGAGCCAAAGCTGCTTCCAGAAAAACTTTTCCCACGCCGCTTTAGAAGTGTCATCAGGCTTTGAAGGGTAAACCCTTATCCCCTCAAGAATTGAGGACAGCTCTGAAAACGCGGCTTTATCCACTTCGCCGTCCTCAGTAGTGCAAATGCAGTCTATGAGCTCGCTCGAGAACCCCAAGAGCTCTGGGATTGACTCGCTGAAGTGCTTTGCAGCGAGCCAGACGACCTCAGGGGGCCTTGTAGCCAGCTCTGCTGCAACCGCCTCACGCATTTCAGGAGAAAGCGATGAAACCTCGCTCGCGTGCGAGCTGAGCTCCCTGAAAACCCGGTACCCTCGCTTTTTTGAGTTCCTTAAGAAAGACGCGAGCTCCGCTTCTTCCGCTGTAGGCGCGGCCTTAACGATTTCCGAGACCGCTGCTCCTTTAGAGCGCTCGTCAATCACCCCGAAGAGAATGTCGAGGGCGAGGTCAAGCGCTTCCGCGTGGGCGCCTTCAGCGCCCTGCCTTGAGGCCTCTAGCTTTGAGTACATGCGCTGGAAAAACTTTGTGGGCGTGTCAGGGTTTTCCGCCATTGACCTAATGCTCGAGGGGGATGGCGCTTGCGATAGGCTGGAGTGAGAGTTAAAAAAACTCTCGTAATCAGAGATAAGAGAAGAAATGCCGCTTGTTTTCTGCTTTTGCTTAGTTGCCTTCATGCTGCTCCCCACACCAAAAATTAGTGGGATTGGAGCATAAATAACCAACGGTTAGGAACGGTTTTAAACAGGAAAACCCAGAATTAGTAGTATGAGCAAACCCAAGGAAAACGCGGCTAAGGAAGCCCTAAAACACGTTTCAGACGGCATGGTAGTAGGCCTCGGGAGCGGGTCAACTGCAGCCATTTTCATAGATTACCTAGGAGAAAAAGCGCGGCTGGAGGAGTGGGACATAAAATGCGTGGCGACATCTTATGACTCCAGGTCTCTCGCAGTAAACGCGGGGCTGGCGGTAATCGGGCTTGACGAAGCAGAGAAAATTGACGTCGCCGTGGACGGGGCGGATGCCGTTGACGGGGAAAAGAACCTTATTAAGGGGTATGGTGGCGCGCTCGTAAGAGAAAAAATAGTTGATTACGCTGCAGCAAAGTTCGTTTGTGTTGTTGACGGGGGAAAACTCAAGCCAGTTGAAGGCAGGATTCCCGTTGAGGTATTGCCTTTCGCCGCGCCCCTGGTGCAAAAGCAGGTTAAGGAAAAGTACTTGGTAGAAAGCAAGCTGAGGATGGGCACTGGCAAGTGCGGCCCGCTGACAACAGACAACGGGAACTGGATTATTGACGCGGAGTTCAAGCACGTTGAGGACCCGGTTACGCTTGAGGAAGAACTGGATTCCATTCCAGGAGCAGTTGGCAACGGGATATTCACAAAAAACAAGCCCGTGGTAGTAATAGGAAAAGAAAACGGGGCGGAAACGCTTTAGGGGATTGTGATGGCAGAAACAAAGGAAAAAAAGCCAGAAGGCCGCGAAGAGGTTAACGAGCTGATTAAGGAGTACGTTGACGGGGTGCGCGGCTTCAGGGAGAACGCCCGCTTGAGGGACAAGGTAGTTGGAATGCTTCGCAAGGAAGCCGGGGAAAAAGAGTTTGACAAGGCGGGGGAGACCAGGGAAGAGCTGCACGCAGAGTTATGGGAGCTCCTCCAGCTAAGAAAAAACCTTAACACGATGATATCCTGGGAGCTGAAGTGGTTTGGCAGAAAAAACGATTTTGACATCGCCCAGCCAATCATTACCGGGAAACCCGGCTACGAGGCGGACTTGGTCGAGTTCCAGGGAAAAAAGTTCTTCAGGCTCAAGTTCGATGGGAGCATTTGGAGAACGGAAGAGCCGGTGCTAGTAGAGCTTCAGGAGAGCTTGGAAAAAGTCAGGATGGGAATCGAGCTGGTTAAGGCAAAGCTCGATGAGGTAGAGGGCGCTACTTCCAGCGCATGACCCTGGTCTGCCTGTAAGCGAGCGAGTTCTTGTTCTCTTCTTTCTCATAAGCCAGCGCTAGCTCGTTAACCCTGCTCGCAGCCCAGTCCAAGTCATCAGCGGTTACCTCGACCGCGTCCTCGCTAATGAGCTCTTTTGACCTTGCCTGCCTAAGCACTTTTTCGATTCCGTCCTTGTTATCATGGATTCGCTTGCAAGCGTCTGCAAAGCCTTTTGCAAAAGAGTTCCTCATCTCCCTCCTCTTGTCCTCCAGCGCCTTCCTTTTTTCCTCTGGTGCCGCTGAAGGGAGCTCCGCGTTATTTATTTGCGCGAGGCGCTTTACGTACAAGCTGTAAACCTCCCTTACCTTCATCATGGAAGTGGCCATGTAATCCTCCCTGAAAGACTGGCCGAAGTCAATCTCAACCCGGGTCCTATCAGGGCCCACTGGAATAGCGTTCTCCCCGTGCCTGTCCCCAAAGCCTATTAGGGCGAGTGCCGCGGACTCCCCCAAGCCGTACGCGTCCTGCACGACCGTGTCCATTGGAAAAGAATTAAAGTCCTGCTGGCCGTAAGTCAGCGCGGGGTTGCCGGAAGCATCAGTTATTATCGTCATTAGCATGTAGCCCTCCGGGCAAGCTATAATGCTCTGGTTGCTGTACCGCTCGGGGTAAATCTCCTTGAGGATGTCTAACGCCGTGCCCTCAACACTGCCCGCGGAGCTGGGCTTGAGGCCAACCCCCGCCAAAGCCTCCCTGCGGAGCCGTAGCACATCTGCATCCGGCTCTTCAGTCGTCAGGGCCTTTTCCTTGGACTTCACGGTCCCAGTAGCCAGGTCAGTGCCCTTTAGCATCAGGCGCTCGGCGTGCATCAGCTCCCCGTTAGAAAAAACCTCTATTTCCGCCTGGTACGCGCCAATGAGGCTGGTCCCGCTTCCCAGCCGCTTAAAGCCCTTAACCCGGATGTCAATGTTTTTTTCTTGGGCGAACTCCTTGAAAATCGGGTACCTGTCCTCCACGTAAGATTGTATGTTAGTGTTAAGCTGTGGGAAGTTCTCTTCAACCGCTTTATTGAAAAACTCGGGGGACTCTTCTCTAGCAGTCTCAAAAAGGTTTTCCTTAACCATGAACCTAAAGTCAGTGTTTATTAAGACGTTTTCCTGCACGGTCTGGAAATAGTACGTGCTATAATTCTGCTTGGCTCCCTCGCCGCTGCATAGCTTTTGGCCAATCGAGTAAACCGCATCCCAAGCCTTCTCAGGCTCCTTGTACTTCGAAAGCTCGTCTATTATTTCTGGCGCGCAAGAGCTCATGAAGTCAGAAACGTCAAAAGAAGGGTCCTGCTCTGCAACCCGCTCCATGTCATCGTTGATGAGCTGCGTCATTTGTATGCGGGATTCCGCCTGGCGGTCTAGCTCTCCCTTCTCCGCCTCTTGCTGGCCAACCCTTTGCTGGGCGGCTCCAGCCAAATCATAAAAGTGCTTGTGCGCTTCCTCAAACTCCTTCTCAGAATCAGCGGAAACCCCGGTTGAAACCAGTTCAATTAGCTTGTTAGCCGTCTTCTCTGCGTCATCAATCTCTTCAACCGAAGCCGCGTGGCGGGCTATAAACGCGAAAGAGTCTGCGATGCCAGACTTGACCCCGGAAAGCTCGTCAAACTCTTTTACCTCCTGCTCGCTTGCGCCATCAGCTTTTAGCCTGGCGCGCTGTAAATCCGAGGACTGGGCTTGGAGCAAGCGCATTTCCTCGCCCCTGAACTCGCCCAGCGCCTTAACCTCCTCCGAAGAATGTGTTTCCATTGCCTTGGACTGCTTGCCCTTAAAGCCCTCCAAGAGCGCTTCCTCGTTACTTGAAAACCCCGCGGACATGCCTGCGTAGTCCCTTTGCACTTCCTTGAGCACGAGGCCCAAGTCCCGGTTAGGCGAGTTCTCGAGCTTTTGCTCGTGGTAGCTGAGAAGGGAGTTGAACTCGTGCTGCTGCGAGGCGAGCAGTGAACTTACTTCCTCGCCCATCTTCTCGCTTAACTCGTTTACGTCAGCCCGCCTTTTCTCGCTTAAAGAATTAAACTTGTGCTCCCACTTCCCGTAAAAGCTGTTGCGCTCTTTCTGCTGGCTTTCAAGCAGCTCCCGGCGCTCGGAATTGCTCTCGCGCTCTTCCTGGGAGGAAGCAGAGCCAAACTTGGAGACCTGCTCTTCCGCGTACTCCCTAAAAGAACTGCTTTTCTCCTTGAATGACTCCAAGCGCTGTGAAAACCGCTTTTGGGCGCTCTCCGCATCCTGCTGGAGGGCTTCCTGCTGCTGGTCAACCAGGTCATACGCCTCGGCCTTCTGCTCCTCAGGCTCTTTTACCTTGAACTCCTGCCCAGCGCCCCGCTCCTCAGCTGCCCGCTGGAACATCTTGTTAAGCGCGCTAATCCTCTCTTCCTTTGCCTCACGCAACGGGGCAGTGTGCTGCTTAGGCGCAGGAGCTGCAGTAGCCATGCTAAGAGTTAGCCAAAAGAAGTATAAAAAAAGGGATAGTAAGGGGCTTAGGCAGAAGCCTTGGCCTTCTGCGCTTCTGCAGACTTTACTATCTGTTCGAAGACTGGCTTAAGCTCTTTCATCTGCCTACTTGAAAGCATTTTCTTAAACCAATTGCTCTTAGCAGTGTCATCCTTGATTTTTTTGAAGAGGTTGTGTGCCTGCGTGGTATCCAAAGAGCTCACGAACAGCTTCCCGTAAGTCTCGTCAACATAGTACTTGTCCATTATCTGGGAAAGCGTGTCGCCCTCCTTAATGTCCTTTAGCATGCTCTTCATCTTGCGCTTGTAATGGTTCCTGGCAATCCACAAGCCAGCAGCGCCAGCCGCCAAAGGCAAGGCAACAAACAATCCAGCGGAAACGAGTGTGAGGCCAGTGGTCAATGCCGCGCCAGCACCCGCTACAGAAGCAATGCAGGTTAATGCCGTGACAGTGTTCTCAACGCGCTTGCCGCTCTTCATCACTTTCTCGAAAGCATCCTGCATCTCCTCGACAGGGGGCGCAGGGAACTTTTCATCTTCCTTAGCCTCTTCTTTAGTGGTTTCAGCCTCCTTGGTTTCTGCCTCCGCTTGCTTGGGCGCAGCCTTAACGCGCTTAACCGAGTCATTCTCTCCGCCAGCCCACTTCAGCTTGAAGACCAGCGTGTTCTCAGTGTCACGCGCTTCCACTGTTCCGTCCTTGTTAAGAATATAGCGCTCAACACCCTCGCCAGAGTGCTTTTCATAAGAAGACTTTGGTATTATCTTGCGGGAGTAAGCGTCCTCGAGCATGATGGACGGCTTCTTCTCTGAAACGCCCTCGCTCTCATCGATTACCAGCAACGCCTCTTTCTTCTTGTAAGACTTTTTCTTGAAAAGGTTCCTGATGGACGGCTTGGCCCCCTTTATCGTTTTAGGCTTCTTCGGCTTTTCCTCGTCCTCCTTCTTATCAAGCATGTCCTGGATTCCTTCCTGGGCTGCTTTTGCCTTGTTAATCGTGTCACGGACCCCTTCATCTCCTTCGGAAAGCTCTTCTTTTTCTGCGGTGTCCGGGTCCTGCACCGCGATTTTTCCGCCTCCCTCTTTCACGATGTCCTGCCATTTCGGCAAAGGCTCTTGCTTGGGCTCCTCTTCACCCTCGGCTTTTTCACTGGGCGGGAGCTCGATGGCCTGCGCTTTTTCTTGCTCAGCCGGCTCGGGCGCGGCAACAGGCTCCTGCTCGCGCTCAACAGCCTTTTTTTCAGCAGATTGTTCCCCAATCACCGCGTCTGCCTGCGCGTCCAAGTCATCATAATCATTAGTATTCCACTCGCCGAGGTCAATAGCGCCCCCGCGAACCCTGTCCGCCAACTCAGTAAACCCATCATCCTTTCCGACGGCTTTAACACTAGGCGTCTTTTCTTTTACTTGCTTAGTTTCCGGCATCCCATCCACACCTCACTAAAATTGCGCTAACACTATATATAAAGATTACCCTACGGCGGAGGAGTTCGCTTATTGTTTTTGCTTTGCCTTGTCGTACACCACGTACGCCGCTACCAAAAGCGCTGCGGCTAATGGGCCAGCGGCGAGCGCGAGCGGGTTCTCGAACCCCAAAAGCAAAGTGCCCGCCCCGATTGCTATTCCCGTTGCAGGGGCGATTACTGAAACAGTGCGCACGAACCACTTTGCGGGCTTGTTCAGCTTTTCTCTTGCAGCGGGCTCGCAGCCTTCCCCGCAGGGCTTGTTCTGGGTGGCCTGCGTTTCCCTGTGCTTTTCAGCTTCCTTCACAAAAAGGCTCTTGCCCCGCGGCTCCCGCGGAGCCCTCTTATGGGCCAGCCCGAGGGGCTTCTCGCCTTCGCTGGGCTTGGCCTTTATTGGGTTAAAAGCTTTAACTGGCATCACATCAACTGGTGGGAATTGGGGGAAAAAGAGTATTTAAAAGAAGCAGGCTAGGCGAGCTTGATCTTCTTTTTCTTTCTTGCCTCGGACCAGATTTTCTCGAGGAGCGCGGTCCGCATGTCCCTGCGCGCGCGCTCTTGGATAAAGTAGGAGAGGGTGACCGAAGCGCAGTCGTCTTGGAAGCTGAGGAATACCTCAGGCCCTTCCGGGACCGGGCCGTGGTCCACGCCCATGGCCTGGAGCGCGTGCTTGTACTCCTTTATGTTCTCCGCCATTTTCTTGTTCCCGATTACCTCGTCCGATGCCTTGAGGAGGATTTTCTTTAGGGACGAGTAATCAGAGTTATAAGTGACGCGGATTGTGACAGAGTCCCAAACGTAAGGGAGGTTGGGGAGGTTAACAATGATTGCTTCTGTTAACGCGCGGGCGTTAGGGATTTTCACTATGCGGCCGCTGTAAGGCGCGCCGTTGACCACGCTCTTGGTCTTTTGAAGGAGGGTTGTTTCCATGAGGTCAACGCGCAGGACCTTTCCCGCCAGCTTGCCGACGCGCACGTTATCGCCTAGCGAGTAATAGTTCTTGGATTTTATTAGGAGCCAGCCAGCAAAGTTCACTAGCACGTGGCGGAGTGAGAACACTATCCCTATTATCACGAGCGCGATTGCAATAGAGAACGCGGTAAAGTCGCCTAGGAGCACTGAGAGGATGGCGAAAGCAGTAAGCAGCCAAAGCGAGTACCTCCAAAGCTTCCTCGCAATTCCCCTCGTCTCAAAAGGGTGGGCAAAGCTCTCGATGAAGGGGGTGGTGAGCTCTAACGCCACCTTTCCAAGCACTATCAAAAGAAGGGATACGCCAAGCCGCGGGGCCAGCTCCAAGTAAATGCTGGACCACGGGACCAGTTGCAATGACAGCGAGCCGTAAGCCGCGAGTATTGCAATGGCTACTACTAATAGTATGAACCACTTCAGGTTATCAAGCAACGCCATCTGAATTACCCTGCATAAAATGCTCTGGCATTGTTTTAAAAGCTTGCTAACACGGAATAAAACGCGTGAAAAAGCTGAATGAGAAAGTGCGCGCGGAGCTCAAGAAGCCGCTTGGGAGAGTGTGCTCAGAGAAGGAGGCAGTGCAGGCCGCAAAGCAAGCCAAGGGAAGAGTGATTTGCGTTGGCGACTCCTGCGCGTACGCAATGCTCCAGAACAGTGTTGAGCCGCGCGTGATAGTATACGACCTCAAGACGCTTAGGAAGAGGGTTAGCGAAGACGTGGCAAACCGGCTTAGCGGGCTACCTTGGAAGAAAGCCAGGGCAGCAAACCCCGCGGGCTTCATAACAGACGAGCTCTTCTCAGTATTGGAAAACGCGCTGGGAGAAAAAGAGCGCGTGGCTATTTTTGTTGAAGGGGAAGAGGACTTGGCAGCCTTACCCGCGCTAGCATTGGCAGAAGAAGGGGAACTCGTTTTTTACGGGCAGCCCGGGCAAGGCATTGTCTGCATAAGGGTTTCAGAAGAGACCAGGTCTAAGGCAGAAAAGCTCTTGCGCGAAATGGATGACGCCTAACCCTTGGCCCAAGCCGCGAGCAATGGAAGGGACAAGAGCGCGATAACAAATCCTATAGCGCAGCCGCCGCCCCCGTCACCAGTTGAATTGCCCAAGTCAACAAAAGTCGGCTGGACGGTAGTGGGCGTTGGGTAAACGCAAGAGCAGTCAGGGTAAGGCTCTTGCACCGCGCCGGGGCCGCAGGCATTAGGGCATTCCCTTAGCTTGCAAGAGCAGTCCGGGTAAGGCATTTGGTACTCCAATGACCCGCACGCGTTAGGGCACTCGAGCTTGTTGCAGGAACAGTCAGGGTAAGGCTCTTGCGAGTAGCCCGCGGGGCAGCTGGAAGGGCACGTGGGAGTTCCGCCACCTCCGGAAAGCAGGCAAGAGTCAATGTTTTCTTGGGCAGTGTCAAGCAAGTCCTCTGCAGTAACAAGCTTCTCATAAGATTTTGAGAGGCCGCAAACAAGAATGTCCTGCGTTGCCGCGTTCAAAAGAACTGAAGCATTCTCTATCATCCCCCACTCTTCCTGGGTACAGCAAGTGGTTGACAGGCAAGTCTGGTCATGGAGGGTCTCCCACTGGCTTGTTAGGTTCTCAAGCCTGTTGAGCATCTCACTCTCCCGCGAGCTAGTCACGTGGTCAACCTTGAACACGAAAGACTGCTTGTACTCAGTGTTAGGGGAAGCGGGAGTGGTGCCAGTAAACCGGATTAAAGCATCGCTAAAAGTGCCGTTGCCTGTCCCACCCAAAGAAACATTAACCATCACCGGGCAGTGGAGGTATTGGCCGGGGCCAATGTTACATGACTTTCCCCCGTACTCCCAGGTCTTGTTAGGCAGGTTATAGTACTCGTAAGTAACCGCCATGAAGTCCTCGCATGGGTTGTGGACGTAAAACTCTTTTTCAAGCAGGACCGGGCCGGTAACGTGGTGGCAGTTAGCAATGTTAAGGTTCAAGTCCGGGGCAACCACTTCGAGCTCTTCAACTGAAACGTTTGATTCCGCGCCCGCGAAAAAGGATAAGAACAACAAGAATGCTAGAACGCCGTATGCTTTCATGAAAACAATCACCCTGACACAATTTACAGTAAGAGCTATCACTCAAGGAGTTTAAAACAATTACTGGTCGCCCTCCCTCTCCTTCAGCCGCTTCTTGTACTCCCTGTAAACCTTGTTGACCGCCCGGTCGTCAATGCGCTTGTTAAAGCAAGTGTGGGGCACTAGCGCGCCGCTGAATGTTTTGGGAATGTGCATTAGCTCGTGAATAAGCACTTTTTCCTTTTCCTCTTCAGGAAGCGGGTCAAAGTGGTGTGAGAGCACCTCAATAATGTAATACGCGTCAACATTAAGCGCCTTTTGCCAAATCCTCGGCAGGTTCCAGATTCTAGCGTAAGCGTCAGCGCGGCTCCCGTGAGAGCGCATGCAGATAACTCTCGCGCCATTAACGTGGTCAAAGTCCAGCACCTCGACCAAGCGCTCCACCTTGCCCTGGATGTCAACCGCGAACTCCACTTCCATGGAGTGGATTAGCCCATGCAAATAGAAAAGCCTTTCTTCCCCTGAAGAATAGGATTAAAAACCAGTGAAGCCCAGAATGCAAGCGTGGTATTATGTGGGAAATAATATGTGGAATCGGGTTAATCGCGCTGCCAATCTTGTTCTTGCTGTTGGTAATCGGGTACGTCATAATGATGTACAACAAGTTCATCAACCTGAAGAACGCCATCGAGAACGGGTTCAAGCAAATTCAGGTCGGGCTCAAGAAACGAGCGGATATGATAGGGCAGCTGGTTGAAACAACCAAGGGCCAGATAAAGTTCGAGAAGGACGTTATGACCGGGGTGGCAAAGCTGAGGAGCGCGCCAATGGGAAACCCCGCAGAAGCCAAGAAAGCAGACAAGCTCGGGGCATCCGTGCTCGGCAAATTGTTTGCGGTAATGGAGAACTACCCCAACCTCCGCAGCGTGGAAGCAGTCACAAACCTCCAGAACTCCATCAAAGACAACGAGGACGAGATAGCCCGCTTGCGCTACTTGTACAACGACCAAGTCCAGACGTTCAACATGATGGCTGAACGCATACCAACGAACTTCATCGCGTCAATCTTCGGCTTCAAGAAAAAAGAGTACCTCGAGTTCGAGAAAGAGATTGAGAAAAGGCCGGACACTAAAATCTACTAGGTGCTTGAATGAGCGAGGCAAAGCAGGCAATAAAGATTTTCGCAGTGCCAGTGATAATCTTCTTCATCTGCTTTGCATGGTTTTCACTAGAAGGCTGGACAGAAGACGGGGACGGGTTCAGCGTCTCAGACTACGAGCTAGAAATCTACTTAGAACAAGACAAGATGAGGGCAGAGGAAACAATCACGTACAAGGTTTA
>Ga0272442_10002345_pt1 | contig 27602 bp, 20 predicted proteins | sample SSMForm2O_FD_200262 | JGI IMG/M metagenome (GOLD analysis project Ga0272442, IMG submission 200262) | Marine sediment archaeal communities from Little Sippewissett salt marsh, Falmouth, MA, United States - SSM-Form-2O | ecosystem: Environmental > Aquatic > Marine > Wetlands > Sediment ...
AACCCCTTCCTCTTCACCGGCCGCCGCTTCGACACCGACACCGGACTCTACTACTACCGAGCCCGATACTACAACCCCTACATCGGAAGATTCCTCCAAACCGATCCTATCGGGTACGAAGCGGGAGTCAACTTATATCAGTACTGTTTCAATAGTCCGATCAGTTGGGCAGATTCGTCCGGTTGCGAGCCGAAATATGAACTGGATTGGCTCGGTAGAAAGAAGAACCGCCCCGGTACCGTGTGGGACGATTGGACACGACCCGGCAAAAACCATCCTGATCCACCAGTAGGTAGCTATCCTTATTATGCTCAGCATTACGAATACTCATGTGTGCCGGTGGCGACCTTGAATTGGATGGCCACGTATGACATAGCGCTTCCGAAAGGTATCGGATCGGACATTGCAGCCGAGGAATACATGATGGATCGTTTTGCCGGCTGGAAAATCCATGACTGGAGGCGACAAGGGATCAACTTCCTAAAAAAAGCCCAGTCCATTGTCGATCCTGGTGGCGACAAAACAGAGGTCGTCTCGGACATGTCGCTGTCCCGCCTTCTCGGCGAACTGAGGGCTGGCAAGGCCGTAATGACGGCGTTCGACACCGCTCCTGATCTCAAGACGACGGCGTGGCATTGCGTCGTCATTGCCCCCACGGCCAAGGATTACATTGAGGAGTACGACTGGGCTGACGTCTCAGTGATCGGGTGGCCTCCCGACCTATTTTCACCTAACGGTCATCACCCCACATTCTATTCCTTCGACGACTTTAAGGCATGGTGGTGGTCTTTGTCAAAAGGTAGACTCGGTAAGGGGTACATGATTGGAGATGTTGTCCCTGGGCACTAAGATCGTCAATTGGTCAAGTAGCCCTTCGACATTTCGCGCACGTTGCCCACGATTGTGATTAGGAGCAAATGGAATATGTGGTCATATAGGCTGTGCTGTTCGATTTGTTTGATACTGATTGTTGCTGTAGGCTGCAAAGAAGAGACTCCGGAAGAAACAACGTCACTCCATGAAGCCGTCGCAAGTGGCGACACGCGACAGGCCCGATCGCTCATTTTGAGCGGCATCAACATCGATTCAAGGGACAGGGACGGATATACGCCACTTCATCTTGCAGCGCGCGGAGGGCACACGGGACTGGTAACGCTCCTGCTCGCCGAAGGGGCAGACGTCAACGCGCGCACTAACATGAGCGACACGCCTCTGCACTTTGCGGCGGGCGAGGGGTACAGCGAAGTGGCGAAAATCCTTTTGACTGAAGGTGCGGACGTAGACGCAACCCGGAAATATGAGTGGACCGCTCTGCACTATGCAGGCAAAGAAGGCCACGCAACAGTAGTCAAGCTACTGATTGCCGAAGGCGCGGATGTTGACGCGGAAACCGACGACAAGGAGACGCCACTCTACTTTGCGGCCTTGTCCGGACGCAAAGAGGTCATCGAACTGCTAATTGACAATGGGGCCGAGGTGAACGCAAAGGAACGATATGGCGATACAGCATTGCACAATGCGGCACGGTCGGGCTGCTGCGATATCGTTGATCTCCTTATTGCCGCAGGGGCGCTTGTCAATGAGAGAGGTTCGTCAGGCCAGACGCCATTGCATGAGGCTGCCAGCGAAGGCCATGAGGATGTCGTCGCACTTCTCTTGGCCGAAGGTGCTCATCTTAACACGAAGACCCTATTTGACCAGACAGCGCTGCATCTGGCAGCGTTGAATGGCAACGAGGGCGTGGCTGAATTGCTTGTGCGGAGGGGAGCTGACATTGATGTGAGAGACGGTAGTAACGCGACACCTTTGCACGACGCTGGACAGCGTGGATATTGGGACATCGTGGACTTGCTTGTCGCGAACGGTGCCGACGTGAATGCGCGGGATGAAGGAGGCGACAGCCCCCTCCACGCACTGGCTTATTCGGGTACCAAGACCTCTGTGGAGCGTCTTATCCAGGCAGGTGCGGATGTTGACGCCAAGAACGCGCGTAGTGAGACCCCTTTGCACATAGCGGCACGAACCGCTAATGTGGGTGCAGTAAAGGCCCTGCTTGCCGGAAATGCCGAGCCAAGTAACAGAGATGCGGACGGCAAGATGCCCTTGCACTATGCCGTGCTATGCGAGAAGAGAGAGGCGCGTCGGGAAATCGCTGCCGTGCTGCTTTCTGGAGGGGCGGATGTGAATGGAGAGACTCCAGTGGGTTGGACCGCGCTCCACTTCGCAGCACGCGAGGGCGATGGTACTGTGGTGGATCTGCTAATCGGCCACGGCGCTGACATGGATAGGGAAACGTCATCTGGGCGGACGGCACTGGAGATAGCACATCGTCACGACCATGAGGGAGTAGTTACGCGTCTGACTGAGGGGGGAAAGGGAAAACAATGATCCGCGGTATATCGAATACTAGCGGAGGACCGGGAGGGACAGTCACCTATTTTTGAGGCATCCTGCATGAGGTTTCAAGGAGCGAGTGTGAGCGGTTGCGGCCGGCGGATTGCCAAGGCCTATGACGAGGTCACCGTGGTCAAATACCTCTACGACGGCGACCACTGCATCGCCGAATACGACGGCAACGACCAACTCTTGCGCAAGTACATCTACGGCCCCGGCGTGGACCAGCCTCTCTGCATGATCGACGTCAACGACAGCAACGCCGTGTACTACTACCACTATGACGGCTTGGGCTCGGTGGTGGCCCTGAGCGACGCCGCCGGCGACACGGTCCAGCTCTACGAGTACAGCGTCTACGGCCAGGTCGCCGCCTCCGATCCCAACCATCCCAACCCCTTCCTCTTCACCGGTCGCCGCTTCGACACCGACACCGGACTCTACTACTACCGAGCCCGCTACTACAACCCCTACATCGGAAGATTCCTGCAGACCGATCCGGCGCGGCAGGGAATGAACTCATACGCGTATTGCGGCAACAATCCTATTGGCTGCGTTGACCCGTCCGGTTCGATATCGATATGGCGGGACCACGAGCGAGGGGAGGGGTTTGTCCACGTGCGCTGGATAGACCCGAAGGTGTATACTCCCATGATACTCATCGCTCCGCCTAGCGGTAGTGTCTGGTCGCTAAAACAATTCTTCTGGTGGTACGTCAACAAAGGCGGCGCGCCACTCAACTTCGTAAGGACGGGCCTCGTCGACAAGTTTATGAGCGACAGCCTGGTCGCCGCCGCAGTGGAGGATTTCATCGCCATCGCAAAGGAGAGAGCGCTTGCTAAGTTTGCTGAGATTGACGCGCAGTGGCGGGAATGGTTGGCATGGGCAGCAGCGGTAAGAAGCGGAGGGACAACGGAGGTTCGGGAGGCACCGGAGACCAACGTGGATTTTGAGGTCACGAACCCCTTTATGTACAACTTTACGCCGGGGCGGATTAAAAGACATATTAGTCTCTGGCCATACCTGTTAGACCTTGTCGTTCTTGGAAAGGGCACGCTGCTTATGTCTGCACGGATTAACGTTCAGAGATTCAAACCTGAAGACGCAGGTGGAGCGATCTCCATCTCTCTTAATTATATCATTAAGGATGCGTTTAAGGATGTTCTTGATTGGGAGAATAAGATGGACGACGCTGTGTGTGGTTACTACGAGTACGACGATGGTCATCCGTATCCGATTGGAGGAGGCTGGCCGGGAGACGTAGTAATCGGCGTCAAGGAGTTTGCGGTCGATCCGTGGAGTTGGTCGGTACATGACTTGGGTTGGTGAATGCGATGTGGAAAATCAAGCATATCGTGAGTGTTGCTTTGCTTTGTCTGGTGATATTGCTTGCCGCGGGGGCGCTGCTCGGCCTCGCCTTGAGGTCTTCGCAGACCACGTTGTTCGAACAACTCGTGACCTCGCCGATTCCCGAATCGGTACACAGTATCGAAGTAGACCAGAAATACTCGCTGTGGAGGCGGCTGGATTGGTCTGGTGAGCTTTCGCTGTATGTTCTTCGGTTCGACATTAACCGCGAAGATCTGGAGAAGATCATTACTTCCTGTTCGTTGGCTGAATGGCCGAGTGTTGAGTACAGGTATGGCTCACTGTACTACAAGCTGCCTAATGGCGAGGAGGCGACAGTTGGCTTGCACTGGTATCGTCGGCAAAGGCCACGTTTGTTCGACTTACCGGAGTGGAAGGGCTTCGAGGCCTATTATGCCGGAGACGAGGGAGGTACCAAGAGCTGGTGCAGAGCACGGTTGCTACTATACAATGAACAACTCGGACGCGCGTACTTCGTCAAGCACGATGTCACTGGATTATGACAATGAAGGTGACCGGTAGGGTAGCCGGTCGCCTGCCGACGCGCGTCCGATCTTCCGCTGGCGTGTGGTTCTACGACGCGTGCCAAGGAAAGAGCTGCCTGGCTCTGGCCACACGCCAGAGCGAGATCAAGAAACAGGGTGCGTAACACGTTTCAGACGACTTCTTTCGAGGTAGTGCAGGCATAGGTCGTAGAGCCAAATACGTCACATTGTTCTCCATATGTGCGCTCGTGGTCGCCATTATAGCGGTCGTGTTCACTTTCAGATCGACGTCGCGTTCCCGCGTGCTGTTCCGGCAGCTCGTAGTTGATCCTATTCCCACGTCCGTGAGGCACATACGAGCTGACCGATGCTACGAAACGTCGCATACGGATCGCTTGAACGGCTTGGAGCAGAATATCTACGCGCTGCGGTTTGAGATCAGTAAGGAGGATTTAGTGGACATCGTTGCGGCTGGAGGTTTTTCCCGAGCCGAGAGCATAGAGTACTCCAATGGAGTACTCGATTACAATATGTCGGGCCTTGCCTCTACGGGCATGCTGTTGTACTGGGGAGCAAACGAAGAGCCGATGTGGTTTGACCTGGGTGAATGGAGTGACTTCGGCGCGTACTACACAGGCGAAGAAAAACGCGGAATTCCCCAATCGAATGTCAGTCTCTTGCTATACAACGACGCCCTGTCCTGCGCCTACTTCATAAAGCACGAGTTACGCCCGGCTGCGCGAAATTAGGAATACTAGGGACAGTCACGAATGGCGGTTCCTTAAGCGGCATATTGCCTTCTCCACTCGGCTCGGGTTTGCTTGAGAGCGGGATAGTGTTTGTGTTCTCTTCGGACGGCTCGGGGTTCTATTCGTCCGGGGCGTTCGGGGACAAGGTGATGCGCTATCTCCGACAGCATCGCTCCATAGATCTGCGGCAGCGTGAAGAGGGGCTCACACGCCAGGGCCGGCGAGAAGATCAGGATCGCTCGGACGGCGTGGGCAAAGCTGATGCGCATCGGATCGAGAATACTAGGGACAGCCACCTATTTTTTGCTTGACAAGGCGGGTCTGTGGTGTTAGGGTGGCGGGATGCCACGGTTAGCCAGGACAATTGCGGTGGGGTGCGGGCACCATATTACGCAGCGGGGGGACAATCGCGCGGACGTGTTCTTTGTGGACGACGACCGGCGGGTGTATCTGGAGCTTCTGGCCGAGCAGGCGGGCAAGTACGGCCTGGAGGTGGTGGGCTACTGCCTGCTGAGCAACCACGTGCATCTGGTGGCCATCCCGCACGCGGAAGAGGCCCTGGCCCAGGCGGTCGGCCGGACGCACTTTCGCTACAGCCAATACGTCAACCGGTTGCACGGACGCAGCGGCCATCTGTGGCAGGGGCGGTTCTATTCCTGCGCGTTGGACGAGCGGCACTTCTGGCAGGCGTTGAAATACGTGGAACTCAATCCGGTGCGGGCGCGGCTGTGCCGCAAGCCCTGGCGCTACGCGTGGTCGAGTGCGGCGGCGCATACGGACGAACAGGCGACGTCGGAGTTGCTGGATTTGCCGCGCTGGTACGAGCAGATCTCGGCGGCGGCGTGGCGGCGGGAATTGGCGGACGGACTGACGGACGCCCAGATGGAGCGACTGCGGCTGCGGACGCACACGGGCCGACCCCTGGGCAGCGACAGCTTCCTGAGCAAACTGGAAACGATGCTGGGCCGCCGCCTCCGCCCCCTCCCCGTCGGCCGCCCCAAAAAAACCAAGAAACGAAAAACGAAAAACGGAAACCGAAGTCATAAATAGGTGGCTGTCCATACTTACAACTAAATGGCGTTGAACTATGAAAGTACTATACGATACCGTCAGTTCGGACTATACACACCTGCTGTCAAAGGCAGATGTTGGCAGAATAAAGGACTACGTTGCCCCAGAGGTTTGGCGTGCCATTGACTACATCAGGTTTGGCTTCAGCGCGAAGAGCAATCGCGCGGGACGAATGGTCACACACGGCAGAAGGTATTCCATCAGGGTGAACTTCTGCCCTAGGCGAGCACAGGAAGGTCTGGAGAGTCCTATCGTATGCAACGACAGGCCCTACCTGCAAAATGTGAGGAGATATGGCGGGAAACTGGATCTGGCGTCGAACACAATCAAATGGGATATGAAGAATGCTAGGCGATACGCTTTCTACGTTCTTCTGCACGAGATAGGTCATGTTGACTACGCCGAGAAGGACTTACCGGGTGCCAACTGTCGCCACAGTGATCCGCGCGAGGAAGACTGGTGTGACAATTATAGCGCGCAGTTAATGCGGAAAATGGGTTTGTGACGGAAGGCGGCGGAGCCAAGAGGACGCTAAATAAAATAATGGCGATTATAATACTCCGGCTTTTCTGGACCGGTGGTTAAGGTGGTTTGGCGCATTAACATGCGAAGTGCAACGCGGGCTTGCGATCACGAGCGGGCCGGTTGCTTATTGGTTTTCAAGGTGCTGGGGGCTCTGCCCCCAGGCCCCCGGGATTTTTCGCATTCAACCAGAGACAGGATAGAGAGTAAGGCGACGTGTTCTATAGACAACGTCGCCCCTGCCCCTGGATCGTGACGGCGCTCGGGTTGCCTCCCGGCAGCGCCCTATCGTCGGCCACGACGTGTCAAGTGTATCAGCGCCTGGCCGCCGGCGGCAAGGGCTATCCCGGCGGTCTGGGATGGAAGACTTCGAAGGGGCTCTGGAAGCCCAGGCACTTGCGGGGCCGGTGGTTCAACGCGCGGACATGGGCGTGTAGTTGCCTGTTTGTGACTTTCGCCAGGTCGGTGCCCTTGGGCAGGTGCTGGCGTAAGAGTCCGTTGGTGTTCTTATTGGTGCCCTGTTCCCACGAATGATACGGGTGGGCGAAGTAGATCGGCAGGTCGAGTTTGCGTTGCAATTCGAGGGGCCGGGCGAACTCGTGGCCGTTGTCCAAGGTCGGAATAATGGGGGCGGTCACCTGTTCGTGGTCGGGACATTGCTGCGTAATGAATGGCTGTTGCCATGAAGCCCATAGGGAGTTGCCTCTGCCGTTTTGTGAAAGGCAAGCGGAAGCGGGCCAAGGGTCCTGCGACAATTGATGGGCAGGAAGGGCAAGAACTGGCGCATCCTCGAAGTGTGGAACGTGTATCCCTGAGTTGGTGGAGTGGGGACAACGCCGGGCGAGGAAGATTGGGGGGCAGGTGTTTCGGTTGGGAGTCAGAGTGACGCTCGGGAGGGCACATCGCGGGCGAGAGGTCATCAGCATGCGATTCGCATTTGCAGGCAAAAAACCTGCCGGCACGGCGGACAAGACGTAATGTCATTTCGACTAAGGGCGAAGCCCGCACGGAGAAGTCTGGCAGCCGCCACGACGCGTCTCTCGTTCGTGACCGGATTCCTCCGTGTAGCCGGCCCTGGGGTCTTGACAGTTGCGCACTGGTGGCGACAATTACGCCAGGTATCAGAGTTTCACAAAAGGATGAATTCGGGAGACCAGATGACGGCACGAATTATTGACGGCAAGCAGGTGGCGGCTGAGATGCGGGCGGAGTTGAAGGCGGAGGTGGCGCGGCTGACCGAGCAGGGGGTTGTGCCGGGGTTGGGGGTAATCCTCGTCGGGGACGACCCGGCGTCGCGGTCCTATGTGACCAGCAAGGAGCGGGCCTGCGAGGAGCTGGGCATCTACTCCGACGACAACCGTTTGCCGGCCGAGACCACGCAGGCCGAGCTGCTGGCGCTGGTGCGGCGGATGAATGAGGACGCGAAGATCAACGGCATCCTGGTGCAGTTGCCGCTGCCGGCGCAGCTCGACGAGTCCGAGGTGCTTCTGGCCATCGATCCGAGCAAGGACGTGGACGGGTTTCACCCGGTCAGCGTGGGCAAGATGATGATTGGCGAGAAGGCCTTCCTGCCCTGTACGCCGCACGGGGTGGTGCAGTTGCTCCTGCGCAGCGGCGTCACCATCGAAGGCGCTCACGTGGTCATCGTGGGACGCAGCAACATCGTGGGCAAGCCGCTGGCCAACATGCTCATTCAGAAGAACGCGACGGGCAACGCCACCGTCACCGTCTGCCACACGCGCACGAAGGACCTCGCGGCGTATACCCGGCAGGCGGACATCGTCATTGCGGCGGCGGGGCGGCCCAACACGATCACCGCCGATATGGTCAAGGACGGTGCCGTCGTCATCGACGTGGGCGTCAATCGCGTCGAGGACGCCACCAGGAAGAGAGGATATCGCCTGGTGGGAGACGTCGATTTCGAGGCGGTCAAGGAAAAGGCCTCGCTGATCACGCCGGTCCCCGGCGGCGTCGGCCCGATGACGATTACCATGCTCCTGTACAATACCGTCGAATCGGCCAGGCGCGCGGCCGGGATCGCGGAGAAATGACGGAAGGCGATTACTGTCCTCCTGAAATGGAGCCGAAGAGCTTGACCGGAGCGAAGTCGAATGCGATTTATACGAATTCTGATGAGTTCTTAGGCGGCATGTCATTCCTTCGGGTACGCTCAGGACAGGCTCTGAACGCAGCGTAGCGCAGTGAAGGATCTCCGCTGCGACCGTCAGATAGATTTCGTTCGCAGCCCATCCCGGCGCGCCGGGATTCGCCTGCGGCTCAGGATGACAAACACTCAAACGCGCAAGAATTTTTCCTAATGCGTATTAGCTGTCGGTGCGGGGGTGTTTTGCGTCCAAGGCCCGGATCCTTCACTGCGTTCAGGATGACAGGGTTGCGCGAGTGTTTTTCCCCATACGTGGAGGGCTCGTGCAGCTTCCTGTTGACTGTTGCGTCCGATGGGGCATTCCCGCGCAGGCGGGGATCCAGGCAGTGGGGTATGTTTTCTGGACCCCTGCCTGCGCAGGGGTGACAAAAGAGAAATCTACTCTCGATGCTCGGCTATTGAAAGGCCAATCATTCGTGTGACAGAAGGTCGGTCGGACTTCTGCATGTGGCTCTTCAACGGTCACAGATTTTTTGCAGGACGATGCCGGCGATGATGAGGAGAAGGCCGATGAAGGTGGAGGGCAGGATTTTCTCGCCGAGCACCGCTGCGATCACGAGCAGCGAGAGGAAGGGCACCAGGTAGATCAGGTTCACCACGTGGGCGGTGGTTTTGGCGCTCTTGAGGGCCTTGAGCCAGGCCAGGAAGGTGATGCCCATTTCGAAGAGCCCAATGTAGACCGAGCCGACCAGGCCCTTGAGCGGCGGGACTTCCAGCTTGCCGAGGCACAGGGCAGCCGCGAGCACGAACACCGTACCGAAGGCGAAGTTGACGAGCATGCGCAGCGTCTCGTCCTGTTTGTCCCTGGCGTTGTAAATCCAGAACAGCGACCAGACCACCGTCGTGCTCAGCGCCAGGGCGATGCCGGCGGGGTTGGAGAAGCGAAAGCTGAAGATGTCGCCGTGCGTGCCGATGACGACCACGCCGCAGAAGCTGATGAAGATCGCGACGATGCTGGCGGCTTTGATACGCTGGTGTAGCAGCGGGATCGACAGCAGTACCAGCGTCAGCGGCCAGACGAAGTTGATCGGCTGGGCCTCCTGGGCCGGCAGGAGCGAATACGCCTCGAAGAGGACGGCATAATACAGGAAAGGATTGAGGAACCCGAGGCCCGCCGAGCGGAGATAGTCCCTGCGAGTGAAGCCGCGCAGGTGCGCGAGCTTGCCTGTGACCGCCGCATAGATGAAGAACGCGACGGTCGAGGTCAGCGAGGCGAAGAACAGCAGCGTGAGGACGCCCACGTGACGCAGGGAGAGCTTGAAGACCGAGGCGGACGTGGACCAGAAGACCACCGCTATCGCGGCGTAGAGATAGGCAAGCCTGTGCTGTCTCTCAGCGGTCGTCATAGGCCGGCATTATAGATGATGGAGCTACCGGCGTCGCCGGAAAAGGCCGGCGGTGACGCTCGCGGGGCAGAGTTGTACCGAACAATTGTCGTGGCGTCATTTCGCCAGCAGGTTGGCGAGCGGGGTCCCGGCTCGATGGGTATGCTCGATAAGCGTCTGCGTATGCGGCGAGGTTTGGCCCTGCCAGACCCACTCGAGGAGCCGGCCGAGATCGTCGGCGCTGATGTCTTGCCAGCTCAGTTGGGCCAGGCTGTCGGGCAGGCCGTATTCGACGGGAGTGCGGAGCAGCAGGGCGACGCCCGCCAGCGCGCCGACGGCCATATTCTTCGGCTCGATTCCGTGCTCCAGTGCCAGCGACATTGTGCCAAAGATGCGGTCGTGCAGGCCGAGCTTGCGGAGCACATCGCGGGCGGCGCGGGCGACCGTGTCGCCGAGATACGGATTGGTCATGCGGACCAGCAGGTCCTCGGCGTACCGGCGGTAACCGGCCTCGGTGAAGAGCGCATCGCCGAGCGACGCGTATTTTTCGATGAGGGCCCGGCCGGACTCGGTTATGAAGGCTTCACTTGCCACGGCCATGAGCGCCTTGTCGCTTCCCAGGTCGGTCATCTTCTCGCACCCCTTGAGCGTGCCGATGAGGCCGAGCAGGGCGTGAATGGCGTTGTGGCCGTAGAGCTTGGCCTCCTCAAAGGGCAGCAGGTCATCCTTCTCGACGAAGAGTTCGATGCCGGGACGGAAACCGCTAATCGTCGTCTCGCTCACCAGGATGCGGTTGAATTCCTCGACCAGAAAGGCGCGGTCGATACCCGGGGCCATGGGTGCGAGGCCGCGCTCGGCGATCTCGGCGGGATCGGTCACGACGCGACTCATCTTGCCGATCACGGTGTTGAGAAACTGCACGCCGTCGGGCAGGGGCGTGCTCAGCTTTCGACTCACGGCTTCCTGAAGGATCTCGGCGGCGTGATTGTTGTTCTCGGCGGCATAGATGATGGTCGCCCCGGTGTTGCGGCGACGGAGGCCGTCGGCAACCAGCGCCGCAACGCTGTCGCCGTCGCCGGCGTCGTAGAAGCTCACCGAAGGCAGGCAGGTTGCGATCTCGGTGGCCTCCGCAAGTGCGTCGCGCAAGAGTTGCGCGTCCTGCGGGTCCGTCGGATCGAGCAACTCGACGCCGTCAATCTGCACCTGCTCGATCCCATCGGCGCGGGCCACGTTGACACGGTACGAGCCACCGTTGGCACGGAGAGCGGCGACGAGCGAGGGATCGATCTCGGCGACCACCATCCGCCCGAAGTGCGCGCTCTGGAACGCCTCTTTCGCAAAGAGTCCCGCCTGGATGGGACCGAAGCCGAAACCGACGAAGACGTGCTCACTCATCTATTGCCCCGCTGCCTTGAGGAACCGCCGGATTTCCTTCTCGTCGGTCAGAGCGGTGATTTCGAGCTCGTACGTTCGACTCTTGCCCGGCGCGAGGTGAAGCAGCTTTTTCTGCCGGCGGGCGGCGGCCTGGCCGATGGGCGGATTGGTGCCGGGCTCCAGGCCCGTGACGTATTCGCCGGGCCCCCAATGCTGCCAGTTCGCCAGGCAGGGCAGTTGCTTCTTTTTGTAGCGTGTCATCACGGCCAGCGAGAGTTTCTCGTTGTACAATCCGATGGTGCACATGCCGTCCTTATCGGGCGTGACATCGATGAAGCCGCACGCTTCGCCGCCCGCGGTGTGGCTCGCCAGCGGGTTGCTGCACGTGCGGAAATCGTGCCGGTCGTTAAAGATCGCGTTGTCCATGTCCAGGCCGCGCGATTGGCACTGTCCCTTCCAGACGATCTTGGTGCCCTCGTCGACCAGCGGCCAGCCGTAGTTGCAGTGGTAGAGCAGCATGTGGGGCGTCGGTGCGTTGCCTGCGTTGGTCACGACGTCGCGGATGCGAATGCTCGGCTCGCCCAGCGTGCTGGAGACGGTGCGGCGCAGCTCGAGGTTGGGCCCGAAGACCCGATGCTGTTTCATCACGGCCGTGACGCTCATGTCCAGCTTGGCGGTGCGGAGGTTGGGCTGGACAATCGATTCCACTTCGGCCGGGATATTGCTGATGCGTCCATGGAGGCCGCGCTGCCCGAATTCGTCGCTCTCCGGGCCTCCCACGTGCGTCAGGCCGCAAGTCGTCAGCAATCCGCCGCCGAACGACCAGAGCCACTCCAGGTCCCTGGCGGCGTCGGGCTTGGGCGCGGTAACGCCGGCGTGACTGAGCCAGGCCAGGCTGTGTTGCTGATAGAACGCATCGACGATGTCGCAGCCGCGATCGAGGACGAGCTTGTAGCGAAGGCCCGATCCCGTGTTGACCCAGGCGATGCGCGTGCCCCGGGCCGGTCCGTTATCGAGTACCGACGTCTCAATGCCGCCGACCTGCGCGGGGTTGCCCACCTTGTCATACCATCGTGGCTGTGTGTTCTTCTTGGCCATGTGCGTTGCTCCCTTTCAGTCCAGCGCCTGTCGCAGCGCTTCAAAGCTTTCGAAGCCGCCTTCCTTTTCGAGGATGTGCAGCATTTTGTCGTAGGGTCTGATGTTGCCGTACCGGTCTTCCAGCGGGGCCTTGATGTACAGCGAAGCGAAGAGGTTGCCCGCCTGTACGGCCTGGGCGAAATCCATCGCACCCTTCCTGAAGTCGTCCAGGTTGCGGGCGATATAGGCAATCAGGCCGGCGCGGAAGGAATCTCCGGCGCCGACGAGATCGACCACCTCGCCGGCCATGAATCGCGACGTAATCTTGTTGGGTCCGGCCGCCCGTCCGCCAGGGCCGACGTGTTTTTCATGGGCGCCGTCGCTGACCGTGACGCCGAACAGCCTGGTTCGCTCGTTTGCCTCCCAGAACTCGTCCGTCAGCCACGCGAGGAAATGGGCGTTGTACTGCTGTTCGTCGAGATCCGTGCGGGCTGGTTGCGGAGCCAGGGTGTTTTCGATGAGCTTGGCTTCATCCGAGGAGGTGAAGAACAGATCCAGCTCGCCCAGCAGCGGTTGCAGGAGCTGGTACTCGGCGACGGGCCTGCCTTCGCTGATGAGCTTGTGCGGATTGCCCGTGAGGGTGTGGCTGTCGGCGATGGTCACGGCCCCTTGCGTCCGGCACCATCTGATGAACTCGGCGAGGTCGCGACCCCCGTGGGCGTCGCCCCGGTCCGAGAGGCCCGAGTACATATAGTAGACCACGCGCGGCTGGAGACGCTCGACGGCCTGCTTGAAGACGTCGAAATCGAAGTCGTTGTTGGCGTTGGGGAAGTAGGCGATCCCGCCGCGGTCGTCGCCGACGGTGCTGTGAATAAAGGTGGTGCCGGTGGGCAGGCTCGGATGCACGTGCGTGGCCGACATGTCGATATCGTTGGTCGTCATGATGTCGTGGAAATACCGGCCCTGCGCATCCAATCCGTCGTAGTCGCCCCGGCCCAGATTGACGCCGACGGCCACCTTCAGGCCCGTTCGCGCGATCAGCGGAGCGGTATTGCCGGGTCCGCCGGCGGTGGCGAATCCTTCGTCGATCCACTGCTGAATCTGCTGTTGCGAATAATCGGGCATGTCCTCGGTTTTGCACTTGGCCAGTCCGCCTTTGCCCACGAGCCGGTCGGCGAACTCGAAGTCGCCCCGGCGTAAGTCGGTGACCGCTGTGTTGAAGATCAGGACGTCTACAGCCATCAATCGTACCTCCCTGTTGCCTCAATGCATTTCCGCTTCGCACGTGCCGATCGCGGGGCGATAGAAGTTGAATTGCACGTTCGGGTGGTCGGCCAGCAGCGACATGGGCACGGCGCTGTCGGCGATTTGCTTGCCGATCATCAGCGTGGTCAGTCGCATGCCGAAGGGATTGTCGTGCGTGCCTGCCTGCCAGATCGAGACCTTCTCGGCCTGCCATGTCTCGACCGGCCCGACGGTGACCGCCTGCATCGGCACGCCGGTCACGACGCCGCCTCCGCTGGTGCGGGCGTTTTGCATCACCGTCACGGGGTGCAGGTCCACCACGCGGGTCGTGAGCTTCCGGTATTGCTCCGGCGTCGGCGGCTGGTCCGCATACTCACCTTCTCGTCGCACCGGGTCGTTGAAGGCCCAGTGCTTGATGTCGCCCTGGCCGCCTTGCATCACGGCGCAGCGCGCACCGTTCCAGCTCTGCATGTACGCCGTGGTGTCGGCTTTGGGGAAGTGCAGGTTGGCGTCCGGCATCTTCAGCTCGGGTTTGACTCGGTCGAAACACAGCTCTTTGTCGGCCTTGGCAAAGGACAGCGGATGCGTCTCGGGGACCTCTTTGCCGTTCAGAACCCACTCGTCCATGCCCCAGAAATGGGCATGGGCAAGATTCAGGTCGAGCTCGTTGACCAGCCTTGCTACCAGCGGGAGCTGCTCGGTGGGTCCGATGGGTCCGCAGATGCCGACGGGATTGTCGGCGGTGGCCTGCTTCCACGCCGTGACGTATTCCAGCGCTTCGGCCAAGTAGAAATCTTCGAGCGTGTCATAGAAGACCACGCGGAACCCTTGCCGGCTCAAGGCCGCCATGTCGTCGGGGGTCAATGCCGCCGCCTCGTTGAGGATGTCGTCGTCGAGCGTGGTGTAGTCCCACCAGTCGGGGGCCAGGATGCTCGTCTTTCTCCCCATGGTGCGCCTCCTTACAATGTGTGAACGGCGTCCGCCAGTTCCTTCTTGAGGATGTTGTCGTGTGGATACGCGTGGCCGAGATGCTGGCGAAAGCCTTCGGCGAAGGGACAGCCGATCTCGGCGCCTCTTTTGCTCCCGTGCGTTTTCATGGCGTTCACGTAGGCGTCGGGCCCGTGGTGTTTCAGCAGCCAGTCGCGCTGGCTTTCATGGCAGCACAGCATCTTTTCTTTCGTATCCATCACGGCGGTGACATCGACCACGATGTTCGCTTTGACGTTCGTGCCCAGCTTGTCCTTGCCCTCGACGGGATCGGCGTAGTACAGGTAGGGCACCGGCTCGAACGGCTCGGCCCCCGGCGTCTCGACGTTGACCACGCCGCAGCAGAAGCACGCCGTTTGCGCCAGCTTGCTGGCCGTCTCGTGATCCACCATGTAGTCCGACGGGCTCAGGGTAAAGACGATGCTGGGCCGGACCTTGCGCACCACCTCGATCGTCTTGAGCAGAGTCGGCCGGTCGTACATGATGAAAATGTCGTTGGATTCCAGGCAATGGTACGTCCCGTCGAGCATCGCCGCGGCCTTCGTTGCTTCGGCCTTGCGAATCCTGCTGATTTCCTCGCGGCTGTACTCCACGGTGCCGCAGTCGCCCGGCGCCATCGTGGCGATGTGAACCTCCCAGCCGCGCTGATGCAGCAACGTCAGGGTGCCGGCGCAGAGAAACTCGGCATCATCCGGGTGCGCGCCGATGCTCAAAACAACTTTTCTGTCTTTCATCGTTCTAAGTGGGGCTCTCTTTCTTTGTGTCACTTGGCGAGGAGATGGTTCATGATGAGCAGGTCGAGCTCTTCGTAGTCGCGCTCGGCGACGAGCTTCTCGACCTTGCTTTCGTCGAGGCTGCGGGCCAGTTCCACGAGCTTCAGGAAGATCGTGCGACTGTTGCTCAGGTGCTTGGTGGCAACGTCGTCCTTCTGCGTGCGCATGGCCTTGACGTCGAGGCCGACGAACTCGCCCTTGGTGCCGTAGTTATACTTATCGAGGATGCGCACTTGGTCGAACGCCCGCCGCAGGTTCACCGATCCGAAGCTCTTGTCCTCGTCGAACTTGAGCCCGTTCTGGTCGTTGAGGTGGACCGTGTAGAGTTTTTCGTAGGCCAGTGCGAAGCCCATTTCGTCGGACGGATCGAGGCCGGCCAGGATGGCGTGGGCGGTTTCGATGTTGACGCCGACCCGGCTCGCGTCTTTCGTCAGATAACCTATCGCAAGGGCGTGTCCCGTGGTCGGGATGTAGGCCTGGTCCATCGGCTCGTTGGGCTTGGGCTCGATGGCGATCCTGATGTCCGCGTTGTACCCGAGCATGTCATCGATGGCTTCGACGATGCGATCCGCCGCTACTTTGCTGTCCTTGGCCTCGCGAATGTACGTGCCTTCCCGGGCGAGCCAGAGCACGACCAGCTTCGTATCGAGCGCCGTGGCGATGTCGATGGTGCGACGGCTGCGGTCTTTCGCGTACTGGCGGCAGGCGGGATCGTTGGAGGTGTAGCCGCCGTCGATGGTGCGCGGGTCCTCCCAGAGACGCGGAGCGACGAACTCGGCCGCGAGTCCTTCGCCGTCGAGCATCTCGCGGACCTCTTCGGCCTTCTTGACGATTTGCTCGGGGCTCAGGTCGTTCATGTCCGGCACGGCGTCGTCATCGTGGAACTGCACGGCCTCGAAGCCGAGCTTCTTGTACATCTTCAACTTCTCGCCAAAGGCGATGGTGTCTCGCACGGTCGGACCGAACGGGTCGCCGCCCTCGTGAACGTTCCACGGACCAAACGAAAATCGATATTCTCCTGCCATCTCTGTTCTCCTTGCTCTTGCATTGTGACGCTACGAGTTTATCTTTCAGTTCGTCAGGCGTAACTGTATTGCTCTATCCCTTGTCATACGATGACTGTCACCCCAGGCGGCAGCGATGCCGCACGGCCCAGATGCTTTACTTCGTTCAGCATGACAAGCCTCTCATGAGTTGTGATAGAGCTTCATCGCGCCGTACAGCGCGTTTCGATCAACGATCGTTCTGGTTTTCCTTCAGGACGGCCAGCGCGTGTCGGGCGTAATGGCCGCGAAGGTCCCTACTATACTCGGTTAGAATTTGCTCGCCAAGGCCCTGGTGGTCGCCGCAACGATATAGCGCGCGGGCCAGAATCAGCTCGCGCAACGAACGTTCGCGGGTCGAAGTATCCGTGCCGCTGGACGGAATGTCGCTCAAGGCGGCTTCCAGGTCCGTCAGGGCGTGTCCCCTCATGCCGGGTCTGCTCAGCAGGTCGGCCAGGGGTTCGGCGCCAGCAGGCTCTCGCATTGTCTCCAGCGCCAGCGCCACGGCTCGATGGTGCGACATGGCGTGCTCGGGCCCAAGCTGTTGCACCTTCTCCAGGATTGGCTCCATTGCCTGCGGCCGGCGGGTGCGGCCCAGCGCGATGATAAGACTGTCCACCTCGCTGATGCTGCGCCCGTACTGGCCCATGCCGGTGTATTTCCAGCCTTCATCCCATTGGCGGGTCGCCACCGCCGCGGCCAGCGCATCGGCGCCGGTCGGATCGCCCCAGATGCCCAGGATGTGAGCGTACGTGAGTTTGTCGTCCTGCGAATCGGCGCTCGTATACGCGTCCCGCAGCAGCAGCAGGGCCTGCTCCTGCTGGGCGAAGAGGATCTCCAGCCCGTCGAACTCGTTCGTGACGGTGCTCACTGCGCCCCTGACCGCACGCAAAGGCAACGGGAACGAATCCGCGTGCGTCAGAACGTCCTGGGGCAGGTTTCCCTTTTCCACGAGATGCTGTTGCAGTGCGCGGACGTCGATGTCGCGCAGGTTCGTTTGCGAGCTGACGGCCATCGCGGCCGCGATCCCTACGGCGTAACCCTGGTTCTGGATATCAGGCTGCATCCGGATGACCGGCATGACGTCCCGATGAGCGCTGACCGCCAGGCCGGTAACGAGAATGTTTTCGAGTCCCTGGGGAAGCAGGCAGCGGTAGGGCACGTAGCAAGGCAGGACCTTGCGGTGCGGGGGCCGGAGCATGAACATTGGGTGAATGGTGAAGCCGTGCGTGTCGAAGTTGCTGCTGGCGCGGACCACCGCATCGGGGAAGGTGCGGCCGAGATATACGTCCATGGGGGACAGGCAGAAGTCGCCGACGATCTGGCGGCGCTCGCGCGTGTCCACGATCCGCGCCAGGTCGTATTGGCCGGCGAATTTCTTGCGGCCGATCAGGAACGACCGCCAGGCGTCGGTCACGTCGATGTCGTCGATGAAGGTGTAATCCGTGTTGGTGTAGCGCGCCCCCAGGTCCCACGGGGGCAGGCCCGTGCCCTGGACGGCGACGTGTTCGGAAGAGGTGTACACGCACTCGGCCCCGGCGGCGGCCGCGATCGCGGCGCTGCCGGTGGAATCGATGACGGCCTTGGCCAGCACCACACCGCGCCCTTGCGGCGTGGCGACGATGACGCCCGTGACCCGGTTCCCATGGACGAAGGCGCCGCAGCCCAACGCCCCGTACCAGATGTCTGCGCCGGCTTTTCGCAGTTCCCGTCGATACCACTCGATCTTCAGTTGGCTGTCCCAAGCGGCGCCCTGGCCGCTTCTTCCTTCGCCCTCTCCGCCGAGTTCGGCCAGACCCTGGTCCAGTTCCTTCGTGAAGCCTTCGCGGTAGCCGTAGTAGTATTTTCCGATCAGGCCCATCGTGCCGATGCCGCCGAGCCCGTGGAGCGACTCGACGACGAGCGTTCGGGCTCCCCGGCGGGCGGCCGCAATGCCGGCCGGAGCCCCGCCCGTGCCGCCGCCGACGACAACGACGTCGTACTCGCCGAGTATCGGTATCGCTTGTGCTTCGGCTGCGATGCGCGGGATGTCCGCGCCCGCACGCATCCACGTCGTGTCTTCCCGCACGTCGCCGACGGCCACGGGATCGCCCACGGAGCCACCCAGTCGGACGTTCAATGGTGACGCGGTGCGATGGGCCTCAGCGGCCGCTGCAGCGCCGATGCGACTGCCAAGACGCATCATCTCGAGGGGTCGCAGCATTTTCTCCACGCCGCGCCGTGAAACATCGGCACAGCCGCCCAACACGTACAGTCGTTCGATGGAGGCCGGACGGAAGGCGTCCAGCACGACCTTCTCGGCCCCGGGCCAGGTGCAGCATTGTGGCGTTTTGCACCGCATGCGGTCCGGCGGCACGTGGAAGAGCACCTCGGACGCGTCCATCTGGCCGGGACGCCACGTTCTGTCGCGTGCGATCTGCTCGGCCGCGGCGAATGAGGCAAACGAGCCGTCATTCATCGGAATCTCAAGCGTGTACTCGGCGGCTTTGTAGGCGCGTCCGTTTGCGGCGTAGACCGGCGCCGGCAAGACGCGCATCTGCACGTCCTGCGCTGGCTGCGGCTGACCGCCGATGACAATTCTCTTGAAGGTCTGCATCCCCTCCCGGTAGGCGTCGAATTCCGCCCCGGCCATCCGCGCGACAGCAGCACGCGGCGTCGCGTCGATGATCACCCTGGCTCGGACCGCCTGTCGGCCGGAGCGATTGGCCATGACGATGCCCGCAAGCGCGCCGTTATCGTCTCGCAGGAGATCCGTGGCGTAGCAGCCGTAGAGAAATCCGACGCCTGCGTTCAGCAGGGCATCGTCGAGAGTCCGCTTGACGTGCATGGGCGTCGGCGGAATACGGTACGGAGCCGCCGGCGTCTCCTGGGCCTGACTTTCGAACATAATCTCGCCCAGCAGCACGCGCTCGACCTCTGGCGTCTTGTTGACGCACAGCTTGACGTAGCGGCTCTTGCGGCCGACGTCGATGGACAAGGGGATGGCTTCGGCCTCGAATGAACCTTGTCCCAGCCTGCTGTTTGCGACGCGCCCCGCCTGTTCCCAGTTCTGCTTGTCATTGCTCGTCAGCGCCACGACGCTGGCGACCTCGAAGTCGTTGTTGCGCTGGTAGACCGTGACGTGCAGCCTGTCGACGAACTTCTCCTCGCCGAAGTCGGTAACGATGCTTACGTCCCCGTTGTACTGCACGCTCTGGGCCGGTGCGCTGTGCCACTTACCGTCCGCCAGAAGAGAAGGGGGGGACGTATCCCTGTGTGGGGCGGAGGACGTAATGTCGGTCTCATAGGTGAAGGGGATTGCGTTTGGCGGCAAGGGGGCGGCGACCTCCGGTTCGGCGAAGAGAGTTTGGGCCAGGGCCGACGCCGGCTCTTCGTCCGGTTCGAGCCACAGGCGGTAGGTGGCGCAGATATCCTCGCCCAGGTATGGTTCCGGAGCGGCTACGAACACGCTGGCACCGGCCTGGGCCGCAGCAACCGCCGCCGTTACGGCTCCCGATGTTCCGCCTACCACCACGACGTCCACGTCGTAGAGAACCGGGATGTCCCGGGCGGATTGTAGGACGCCGCTCTGTGGCACGGCCTGATGGCTCTTCTGCCCCAGCTCTGAGCACCCCGAAAAGGCGCTGACGATACCGGGAAGCAGAATGGATAGGAACACCCGGACACGTTGCTGCATGATCGTCTCCTTTCCAAACTTGCCGGTGGCGGAAACTACCCGATAGCGGGTTCACAAGCGTATCGACCCGTCTCAGCGGGGCGGTCCCGGCCTTCGAGTTTCCGTACACCCAGGCCATTATCGCTCGCACGCCGCGATTTTCAACCGCAAAGCGCTCCCCGCCCCCGGAGTGTGTGTTCGGCACGCGACGCCGAAAAAAAACGAAAAAGCTTGTAACAGTCCGCCAACAGCCACGTCATATAAAGTGGCAGCCCTTGCACGGGGCTTGCAACGATGCCGATATTGTGCTGAGGAAAGGCGGATGTGATGGCGTTGGTCGTTTCGTTGGCGTAGTTTTTCTGTGGTGTGTTTCTGCACCGACGGTCTGCGTGAGGTGGGGGAGGTTATGGGTGGGAACGGCACTGCAGAAAACCGTGTCCTCGGGTCTGATCCGAGACCGGTTTGTTGCGTCCACGGGAACGACCGATGCCTGATGCCAATTATGAAATCGATGGTTGCCGACAATCTGCTTCGTATGGCCGCGACCGTAGCGCACGGTTTTCGGCGTTTGCTTACCCTCTCCGGCGGCGGAGGCGCACTGTGGTTACGCACCGGCAATCCCATTGGCGGTGCCCGGCCGGGCCGTAATGGCTTCGGCTTCTCACCCACACCATGCAACGACCATACCTTATGGAATCTCGGCGTCGGTATGGAACTCGCAGGCGACACCAAACCCACGATCGCCAGCCGCGTCTTCGCCGCCCCTTTTGAATTCCGGCCTGGAAGGCTCGCAGCCGCCGGGCATGGTTACGACCTGGAATTGGGTTGTACGAGAGGCCCCTTTCGTGTATAAAAGATATGAAAGGCGGTCGCGGGTCGTTCGTTCTAACGCACCTGCAAAGAGAATATGAGATCCACGAGTGAGGGAAAGGACACGCCATGAAGAAGCTGCTCTTCTCCGGTCTCGTTCTGTTCGTACTTTTCGGTTCGCTATCCCGTGCGACGGTGCGGCACGTTCCCGGCGAATATCCGTCCATCCAGCAGGGGATCAGTGCCTGCGACCACGGCGATACGCTCATTGTCGCCCCGGGCATCTACTATGAAACGATCAATTTCAGTGGTAAGAACATCGTCGTCCGCAGCACCGATCCGAACGACCCGAAGGTGGTGGGCTATACCATTATCAACGCCGATGAGGATGGAACTGTCGTGACCTTTGAAAACGGCGAAACGAACGACGCCGTTCTGACGGGCTTCACCATCACGGGTGGTGTGGGAACACTGGTCTTCGATTGGGATACGCAGAAAGAGTTCTGCGGAGGCGGCATCTACTGTGCCTGGAACGCGTCGCCGACGATTACGCGCAACGTCATCACCAGTAATCACCTTCCCTACTCCGTGGTGGAAGATCCCTCGATGTGGTCTTACACCTTCTCATATGGTGGCGGCATAGGCTGTCAAGGGGGCCGGCCTGTCATCACGCACAATATCATCTACAACAACTCCGCCTACCGAGGCGGCGGGATTTACGTCAGCCGGGGGACCGTCTCCGGCAATGTGATCTACAACAACGCGGCGGAGTATGGCGGCGGTATCTCCATGTATTCAGGAATTCTGACGAACAACACCATCGTCGGTAACGATTGCAGTAAGGAGCGGGAACCGGGCTGGGGAATTGGCGGAAACGTCTACGCCGGTCTGGACTATTATGGCGATTACCTCATCGCCAACAACATCATCAGCGGCGCCGCCTCCGGCACGGGTATCTACTGCGGGGTAGCCCCGATGGGCGACCTGCTGCGATTCAACAACGTCTGGAACAACGCCCCCGCCAACTACAGTATGGTTGATCCCCGAACGAATCTCCTTATCCAGGGCCAGCAGGCCGATCTGACCGGGCGTTTTGGCAATATTTCCGAAGATCCGCTTTTCATGAATCCCTGGAACAGAGATTACCATATCGAGCCCACCTCGCCGTGTGTCAGCGCCGGCGACCCGAATTTTATCGTCGCTCCGGACGCGCTGGATATCGATCGCGATCCGCGCGTGTACGCATTGCGCGTGGATATCGGCGCCGACGAACACGTGGGGTACGTCAAGCCGCTGGCCCACGCCGGCGTCGATCAGCATGTGCCGGCTCCCGAGCCGATCGCGCTGGATGGAAGTCAAAGCTACTTCTCGGACCCCGGCGGCGTGACGCTGTACGAGTGGACGCAGACCGGCGGGGCGGCGGTCGAGCTAAGCGATACTGAGACCGTGGGGCCGACGTTCACACCTCCGACCGAAGGATGGTATACTTTCGAACTGGTCGTTGATGACGGGCAGCACACCAGCGCTGCGGATAAGGTGCTGGTCGTGGTCGGCAACGAGCAGCCGGTGGCTGACGCAGGTGCCGACCAGCTTTGGTCCGTTCCCGGCTACATCGGCCTTGACGGTTCGAAATCGCACGACGCCGATCCGCCCGATGAGCTTACCTACACCTGGACTCAGGTTCAGGGCCCCGACGTGGTCCTGCTGGACCCGAATTCCGCCACGCCGCGTTTTCGGTGCAACGAGCCCGGTGTTTTCGTTTTTGAGCTTGTCGTCGGCGATAGTTTTGTCACCAGCGAGCCCGATACCGTTACGCTCGAGGGCTCCCCGTTTACGCTGTCGGCCCGAGGATTAATGCCCGGCGGGGTCTACGATCTGACGACGTACGAACAGGGCGATTTCTATTATCCCTCGGCGTCCGGGACGAGAATGGTCTGCGCCGGCAGTACCGATTACAACCCTGACTCGTGGGCCATTCACTGTCTGGACACCAAGACCGGCAAGAGGAACACTTTTGAAGGCAGCGGCGTTGACCTCATGCCGAAAATGGACGGCAATCTCATCGTCTGGGCAGGTGGCTCCCAGCGCTACTATTATCCGCAGTGCACCAGTTTGTTCCTGGGCGATCTCTCGACGGGGGAAGCCAAGCATCTGCGTTTGGCCTCATCCAACGTGTCCTATGGTTATCCGGCGATCTCGGGCACGAAGATCGTCTGGCTGCGGCACCGCAACGTCAACACCGATAATGAAAGTCAATTCGATCGGACGCCCTACGACATCTGCGGCGCCGATATCACGAACCCGGACAAGCCCGTCTACTTCACCATTGCTGAGCAGGTCGGTCGCTGTCCGCCGTATCCTTATGGCAACTACCGCTACTCATACGACGACATCATCGATGTCTCAGGAAACATGGTGGTCTGGGAGGGCGAAGGCGATATCTTCGGCGCCGACATTTCCGACCTCGACGACATCAAGGTCTTTCCCATCTGTACGGCGCCTCGGCGACAGTATGACCCTGCGGTCTCAGGTGACCTGGTCGTCTGGACGGACGAGCGAAATGACATCGGCGACATCTACGCTGCGGACATCTCCGACCCGGAGAACCCACGGGAGTTTGAAGTCCGGGTGAGGCCGGGCCCGCAGTTAGAGCCCGATATCGACGGCAACTTGATCGTATTTCTCGATGGTGACGAGCGTTATGGTGATGTCCGGGCTTGCTGCCTGTCGAGGCATTACGGCCTGGTGTACATCCCCCTTGAATTGTCTTATTCGTTCTATGGCGGACACCCCCAAATCGATGGCACGACACTTCTCTGGCCGTACAGCAGCCGCGTGCGAGGCGTTTCGCTGGGATTTGGCTATGGCGTGACGGACGGGCCCGTGCAAAACGCAACCTCAGGCCAGCACTATGACTACATCCAGCACGCCATCGAAGCGGCTGCCTCCGGCGATGTCGTGGTCGTGCAAGAGGGCATTCACCGTGAGAAGCTGCATCTCACGGGCAAAGGGATAACAGTAAGCTCTGTTGACCCTGCCGACCCGGCCGTGCGGGCAGCGACCGTGATTACCGGTGCGGGCTCGCTGGTCACGTTCACCCAGGAGCACGACGTTACTTCTCCTGCACCATCCGGAGGGGCATCTCGTGTCGTGTCGCCCTCGCTGGCGACCGCGGCCGAAAGCACCGGCAAGAGCGACACTCTCGTCGGTCTGACGGTTGCCGGCGGCAGCTACGGCGTCTACTGCGATGGCAGCGCCCCGGTCATCAGCGATTGCGCGATCACTGACAATGCCTACGCCGGCATCAAATTGTGGGACGAGGCCGACCCGACCGTGACGAAATGTGATATTTCGGGCAACGGCACGGGAATCGAAATGTGGGCCCATCGCGGTGGACGCTTCGTGTATCACAGCTACCTCACGGCTCGCAACTGTGTCATTGCAGGGAATCGTCGCAACGGCATCCGGGGCGGCATCCCCACGCTGGAGAACTGCACCGTTGCCGAAAATGGGGGCTATGCTGTCACGAGTGTGCGGTCGCACATCACCAGTTCCATAATCTACTTCAACAACCCCGGCGGCGACAATCTCGCGTTGGAGAGCTCCGCCGCGACGGTAAGCTACAGCGATATCCAGGGCGGCTGGCCCGGCGCGGGAAACATCGACGTGGACCCGCTTTTCTCCGCCCGCGGTTTCTGGGGCGTAAGAGGACCGCGCACGATGGTGCCGGTTTCTGAATCTGGACCGGGTTCTGTCTGGGTCTCCGGCGATTACCACCTCAAAAGCCAGGGCTGGTTCTGGCACGTGCTGCTGCAGGATTGGGCGTTCGATGACGTGACCAGCCCATGCATCGACGCCGGCGATCCCAGCCTGCCGCTGGGCGACGAGCTTCCTTGTGCTCCCGGCGATGCTCTGAGTGAGCGAGCGGCCCCCAACACGCGCATCAACATGGGAGCGTATGGCGGGACATCCCAAGCCAGTCTCGCTCCGCACGGCTGGTCCCCATAGACTCTTGCTGCGCGCCACGACCTGGCGCAGCCTTCCATCCACAGGCCCTGCGGCGCCCGTGCGAAACGGGTGCTGCGCGGCCCTTTTTTTGTGCCGCCGCACGACGTGTCCTGCGAAGTGCTCAGACGCGCCGGCTCGGCGTAATACGAATTAGGAAAAGTCCTTGCGCGTTTGAGCGTAGCTGAAGGAATCACATGCCGCGCAAAAATCAATTAGAATTCGTATAACATTGCCCTTGCTCTATCTCCCGAAGGACCCACCGCATTTTCTTTCCACCGCTGCCGTTTTCCGCGAAGGATTTGGACTGCTCACGCTGTATAAGACATGGATCGGGAACGAATCCTTGTGAGGCCTGAATGGACGAGCCGGAATCAAAGACCTTTGTGGCGAGTTTGAAAGAGATGGACAGCCAGGCGTGGCGGACATTCTGTTGCGAGTATGCTCCCGTGTTGGTCTCCTATGCAAAGGCGCGTTTCGGTTGCAGTTCCGACAGCGCCGAAGAGATCGCCCAGAGGACCTTTGTGCGGTCGGTCCGGTCCATCCGTCAGTTCGACCCGACCCGCGGCACGCTGGCCGGCTGGCTCAAGGGCATTTGCCGCAATGAGGCCCGCACCGTCCTGTCACGAGAGCATCGCGAGGTTCTTCTTTCTCAGATCGGTGCGGAGGATCTCGACGTGCTCGACGGGATCGAGGTGGTGTCTTTGCCGGACGAGGTGATGGCAACACAGGAGGTGCAGTGCCTCGTCAATGAGACCATTCTGGGGCTCTGCAGCCGGTACCGGGACGTTCTGATCCGCAAGTATTTGAAGGGAGAGCCGGTTGCCGCCATCGCCTCGGCGTGGGACCAGTCGGAGAAGGCGGTGGAGTCTGTCCTGTCACGCTCCCGTGAGGCGTTCAAGACGGCCTTTCAGCGGAGAGTCCGACGTCTGCGGGAAGGAGGTGCCGACATCCTATGAAAGAGCCAAGAGATATCTTTGAGGACAACCTCCAACGGATGCTGGCGAAAGGGCTTTCGATGCCGAAGGCAGATTCCTCGGACCGTTTGGCGGAGGCGGTCCTTGCAGAGGTGCGGCGCGAGCATCGTCGGCGTATCGGCCGGGTGTGGCTGCGTCGTGTCGCAGCGGCGGCCGCCGTGGTCGCGGTGCTGGTCTCCATTGCCGTCCTGCGCCGCGTCGAGCCCCAGCCGCTTGGTCGGATAGAAGAGACGCAAGGCGTCGTTCTCCTGCGCGAACCCGGCCGGAGTCGTCCGGCCGCAGCCTCGATTCACGTGCACGCCGGACAGACGATTCAGACTCTCTCCGGCAGCAAAGCAACCATCCACTTGGCGGATGAAAGCCGGTTGCGACCGGCCCCCCGCACGGTTCTGCAACTGGTCCGCAAGAGACACGGAACTGAGGTGCTATTGGAGCGGGGCGCGCTGAGCCTGCAGGTGGCGACGCAGCGCGGCGGCCGGTACATGAGCGTTCGAACGCCGACCGCCCGGCTCAGGATTCTCGGCACCGAATTGGATGTCCGCCTGGCCGCGAAGCCGGACGGCACCCAGCGCACGACGGTCAACGTGCATTCGGGCGTCGTGGAACTGGGCTCAGGTGAGCGGCGTACGCTGCTACTGCCGGGCACCGTGGGGGTCGTCGAGGATGGATCTGCGCCGTTGAGACGCTCGGCGTGCTTCGAGGTCAATCTGCTCAACGACCTTATCGCCAGGACGGAGACCCTGGCCCGTCAGTCCGGACACAAACCAGGGGCGCCCAGTATTGTTGACGTCGTCGGCGAGGTTCTCTGGGTCGTGGTTCCGCTGGATCGATTCGAGGCGGCGGGCAAGGGCTCTTACTCGGCTTCGCTTCGCCTCTCGGCTTTCGCAGCCCGGGCGTATACGCTGGACGGCGCCGCCGTTGAGACGACGTCGCAGGGCCGAACGTTGCGACTCGATTTCAGTGACAGACCGCCGTCCGCGCCGCCGGTGGAACGCGTTGTGCTGGCGATTCCGCGCGCGGCAGGCTTGTTGACGGTTGACGAGGACGGTTCCTGCGCCTTCATCAAAGCCCCGGATCAGTCCAATCGCTTGACGCTCTATCAGTTTCACGTTCCTTCTTCGATGACCGCCCGGGCGATCCAGGGCGAAATCGTGGACACGACCGAGAGGTTCGGCAAGACCATCGTAACCGTGGCGGCCCGTTCGCAGACGCTGCAGATCTTTCCGTAACGGGTCTGCTCCACAGGATGGCGCGCACTTGTGGAAGCGGCTGCAAACGGAGCCCTGTACGAGCTTTGCTCAGCCAACCGCCGGATACAGCCGGCGATAAATAGGAGATGACTCCGATGATTGCGAGAAAAACATGGCTTGCGGTGTGTATGGCGTTTGGCCTCATCGCTGCGAGCAGTGATCTGCACGCAGAAGACGGCGGCATCCATGTCCGCTTCACAAGAGAGCCCGTATCCGTTGCCGTGGCGGTTTCAGGCAAAGTGACCGACGAGGCGACGGGACAGCCGGTTCCGAATGCACGCGTCCGCGGGCATCTTATCGTGCGGAAAAACAGGGGACCGGAGCTGTTCGA
>Ga0272442_10002346_pt1 | contig 27597 bp, 19 predicted proteins | sample SSMForm2O_FD_200262 | JGI IMG/M metagenome (GOLD analysis project Ga0272442, IMG submission 200262) | Marine sediment archaeal communities from Little Sippewissett salt marsh, Falmouth, MA, United States - SSM-Form-2O | ecosystem: Environmental > Aquatic > Marine > Wetlands > Sediment ...
GCGCCTGCGCCTGGGCTCGCGGGGCGGCGGCCCCGCCTGGCGGCTGGCCTGGAGCGAGGAGCGCATCGAGGCGGGCGACGACCGGGACCGCATCCACGGCCTGGACGGCGGCGTCCAGGGGAGCCTGCCCGGCGGCGGGCGCCTGGACCTGGGCGGCAGCTGGCAGGAGCGCTCGGGCGCGCTGGACAGCGAGCGCTTCCTGACGGAGGCCCGCGCGAGCTGGCTGCCGCGGGGGCGGGCCTGGAGCGGCGAGGCCCTCTACCGCCTGGGCAGCAACCGGCAGCGGCTGCGCCAGACACAGCTCGTCAACGTGGGCCCGGGCCAGGGCGATCTGAACGAGGACGGCGTCTACGTGGGGGAGGGCGAGGGCGACTGGCGCCGTCTGGTCCTGCTCGCCGAGGAGGCCGCGCGCACCAACACGCTGGAGCTGGAGGGGCGCCTGCGCCGCCAGGAGGCGCGCGCCGGAGGCGCCTGGCGGCGGCTGGGGGGCGAGATGCGCCTGTCCCTGCGCGAGGAGACGCGCGATCCGGATCTCTGGGGGCTGGCCGCCCTGCGGCCGTCGCACCTGTTCCAGCGGGGCGAGACCCTGGTCGGCGAACTGTCCCTGCGCCAGGAGCTGCGCTGGCGGCCGCGCCCCGGCGGCGCCACGGATCTGCGCTGGACCTGGCGCCACCGGGACCGGCTCGACGACCGGGACCTCCTGGGCCGCCGCGAGGAGAAGGAGAGCGGCCACGCCCTGCGCCTGCGCCGCGCGGGCGCGGACGACGAGCTGCAGCTCCAGGTGCGGCGCGAGCGCCTGTGGCGCCGCAGCCAGGAGGGCCTCGGCCGCGGCCGCTACGACGTCCGCGACCTGGGCGGCGAGCTGGAGTGGACGCGCCACCTGCCCCGCCGCTGGCAGATCGGGCTGCGCGGCGGCGTGGCGAGCAAGCGGGACCGCGACCGGTCCCTGGCCCTGCGCGAGCTGACCCTGGAGCCGCGCCTGTCGGTGAGCCCCTTCGAGCGCGTGCGCCTGGACACCGGCTGGGAGCTGCGCCGCAGCGACTACACCGAGGGCACGCCCGGCGCCGACCGCCCCTGGTTCTTCGACGCGCCCGGCTGGAGCCGCCGCCTGCTGGTGGAGCTGACGGCCCAGCCGGGAAGCAACCTCAGCCTGGCGGCCACCTACGAGCTGCGCGAGGAGGCGGACGCGCCGCGCCGCCACCGCCTGCGCCTCGAGAGCCGGGCCTACTTCTAGGGGGATGGATGACGAACGGGCGGGGCACGACGTGACGAGGATCCCTCGCAGCGCGATCCTCCTGATCGCCTTCGCGGTCGCCGCCGCGGCGACGGGCGCGAGTGCCGCCAGCGACGCGCCGGCACCACGGGTTGAGATCGCGGCGGATTCCTCCGCGGTGGATCCCGCCACGGCGGCTGGAGTGACGGACGCGCCCCTGCCGCCGCGCCTGCGCCGGGAACTGGACCGCCTGGCCGCGGCGGCCGGCGATCCCCGCCGCCGCCTGGAGGAGGCCGCCCTCCTGCTGCTGGCGGAGGGCTGGCGGGCCGATCGCCTCGTCCTGGCCGGCGGCCGCATCGCCGCGCGCGGCGCCCGCCCGCTGCCCCTGCGCGTGGCGTCCCTGCGCGGCGGCGAACACGCGGCGCCCTGGCGGGTGGGGGAGACGGCCGCGGATCCCGGCGCTCTGGCGGCGGCCGGCGCCCGCTGGCTGGACGCCATGGACCGCCGCGGCCATCCCTTCGCCCAGGTCTGGTTCCAGGCCGAGGGGGACGGCGACGGCCTGGCGGTGACGGCCGCCCTGGTGCCGGGGCCGTCCGGACCGCTGGGCGAGCTGCGCATCACGGGCACGCGGCGCCTGAGCCCGGATTTCCTCGCCGGCTTCACGGGCCTGGAGCGCGGCGCGCCCGTCAGCGGCGCGGCGGCGAGACGCGGCCGCGAGCGCCTCGCCGCCACGGGCTGGTTCGAGAGCGTGGCGGAGCCGGTCCTGGGCTGGGACGCCGTGGCGGGCACGGTGGGGGTCCTCTACGTCGTGCGCGAGCGCGCGCGGGCCAACCGCGTCAGCGGCGTCCTCGGCGGCGGCGGGGGCGAGACCAGCGGCGCCCTGGACCTGGACCTGTTCAGCCCCTTCGGCGGCGGTCGGCGCTGGCGCCTGGCGGGGAGCTGGCAGGGCGGCGACCGCAGCCGCCTCCAGGTGATCCTGCGCGAGCCGCGCCTTCTGGGCTGGAACGTGGACCTGGAGCTGGGCTTCGACCGCGTCCAGCGCGACTCCACCTACCTCCAGCAGGCCTTCCAGCTGGACGCGCGCCTACCCCTGCCGGCGGGCTGGGAGGGCGTCGCGGGCGTCGGCTACGAGCGCAGCCTCTTCGAGCAGCTCGAGGCCGAGACGAGCCGGCGCCGGCACCGCTTCGGCGTGGCCTGGCGCAGCCTGGCGCCGGGCCGCCACGCCGAGCGGCGGCTGGCGCTGACCAGCGACCTCCTGGTGAAGCACTCCTCGCTGCCCGGCGAGGCATCGCGCGAGCGGCAGGTGGAGCTCGACGGCGACGCGGCGTGGCTGCAACCCCTGCGCGCGCCGTGGAAGCTGCGCCTGCGCGGCGGCGGACGCTTCCTCCTGGCCGGCGAGGGGGGATTCAACGCGGCCGAGCTCCATGCCCTGGGCGGCGCCCTCAGTTTGCGCGGCTGGGACGAGGAGAGCTTCCGCGGCGACCAGGTGGCGTGGGGCTCCGTGGCCCTGGCCGTGGGCGATCCCCTTGAGCTGTCCGTCTTCCTCGACTATGGTCTGGGCCGCTGGCATCGGCCCGAGGGCGGGCGGATCGACTTCGATGGCCGCGGCCTGGGCCTGGGGCTCCTGGCCCCCGGCGCGCGGGGCCGCCTGAGCCTCGCCGTGGCGGCGGGCGAGGGCGCGGGGCTGAGCGAACTGCGTCTGCACCTCCGCCTGGAGGCGGATTTCTAGGATCTGTCAACGCTTGTTAGGCAATGCATTGACGGGATGACTTCATGAAGCACTCGAACAGCGAGTCGGCGCGCGAACGCTGGCGGGAACTGGCCGGGGAGATCCGGCGGCACGACCGCCTCTACTACGACGAGGCCGAGCCGGTCATCTCCGACGGGGAGTACGACGCCCTGGTGCGGGAGCTGGCCGAGCTAGAGGCGGCCTTTCCCGAGCTGCGCGCGCCCGACAGCCCCACGCGCCGCGTGGGCGAGCGGCGCGACGAGCGCTTCCCGCCCTTCCGCCACGACGTGCCCATGCTCAGCCTCGGCAACACCTACAGCCGCGACGAGCTGGCGGAGTTCTTCGCCCGCGCCGCCCGCGGCCTCGACGCCGAGGATCCCGAGGCCCTGGGCTGGAGCGTGGAGCCCAAGGTGGACGGCGTGGCCCTGTCCCTCCACTACGCGGCGGGGCGCCTGGTCGCGGCCGCCACGCGCGGCGACGGCGTCCAGGGCGACGACGTCACGGCCAACGCGCGCGGCTTCGCCAACCTGCCCGGGCGCCTGGCGCGCCCCCTGGACCTGGTGGTGCGCGGCGAGGCCTACATGGACCGCGCGCGCTTCGCGGCGCTCAACGCGGAGCGCGCGGCCGCCGGCGAGGAGCCCTACGCCAACCCGCGCAACCTGGCGGCCGGCAGCCTCAAGCTCCTGGACGCCGCCGAGGCGGCACGCCGGGGCCTCTCCTTCGTGGCCCATGCCGTCCTGGGCGACGACCTGTCGCCGACCCACACCGGTGCCATGGACGCCCTGGCCGAACTCGGCCTGCCCGTGGTGCCCGAGCGGCGCCTGTGCCGGGGCCCCGCCGCGGTGCTGGAGTGGGTGACGCGCCTGGAGTCGCGCCGCGACGCCTTCCCCTTCCTCATCGACGGGGCCGTCGCCAAGCTCGACGACCTCGCCCTGCGCGAGCGGCTGGGCGCCACGTCCAAGAGCCCGCGCTGGGGCATCGCCTACAAGTACGCCGCCGAGCGGGCGGAGACGGTGGTGGAGGACATCGTGCTCAACGTCGGGCGCACGGGGGCCGTGACGCCCGTGGCCGTCCTGGCGCCCGTGGCCCTGTCGGGCACCACCGTCGCGCGCGCCACCCTGCACAACCGCGAGGAGATCCAGCGCAAGGACATCCGCGTGGGAGACCGCGTCCTCGTGGAGAAGGGCGGCGAGATCATCCCCAAGGTGGTGGCGGTCCTCGCCGAGCGGCGCGACGGCAGCCAGCGGCCCTTCGCCTTTCCGGAGACCTGCCCGGCCTGCGGCGCGCCCCTGCGCTTCCGCGAGGAGGAGGTGGCCGTCCGCTGCGAAAATCCCGCCTGCCCGGCCCAGCTCCGCCGCCGCCTGGGCCACTTCGCCTCGCGCGGCGCCCTGGACATCGAGGGCCTGGGCGGCCAGTGGATCGACGTCCTCATCGGACGCGGCCTCGTCGGCCGCTTCGCCGACCTCTACGACCTGACGGCCGACGACCTGCTGCCCCTGGAGCGCATGGGGGAGAAGAGCGCCGCCAACCTGGTGGCGGCCATTGCCGCCAGCAAGGCGCGGTCATGGCGGCGCAAGCTCTTCGCCCTGGGCATCCGCCACGTGGGGGCCGAGACGGCCCGCATCCTGGCCGCCGCCTACCCCGATCGCGAGGCCCTGGCGGCCGCCTCGGAGGAGGAGCTGCAGGAGCTGGACGAGGTGGGCCCCGTCGTGGCCCGGGCCGTGACGGATTTCTTCGCCAGCGACGCGGCGCGGCGCGAACTGGACGCCCTGGCCGAGCGCGGCTTCTTCGCCGCCGGCGAGGCGGAGGCGCCAGCCGCGGCGGACTGGCTCGCCGGCCGCACCGTCGTCGTCACGGGGACCCTCGCGGGCTGGAGCCGCGAGGCCATCAAGGAGTGGCTGCAGGCCCGCGGCGCGCGCGTGACGGGCTCGGTCTCCACGCGGACGGACCTGGTCATCGCCGGCGACAGTGCCGGCGGCAAGCTGGCCAAGGCGCGCGAGCTGGGCGTGGAGGTCTGGGACGAGGCACGCCTGGAGGCCGAGCGGGCGCGCGCGGAGGGCACGTGAGGTACCTGCCCCTGGACGCATGGCTGGCCGGCGCGCACCGGCCGCCCTGCCTGGACGTCCGCCCGGCCGGGGAGTTCGCGGCGGGCCACCTGCCGGCGTCCGGCAACGTGCCCCTGCCCGAGCTGGCGGAGCGCGTCCACGAGCTGCCCCGCAAGGGCGACGTCCTCTACGTGGTGGGCGGCGCCCGGGCTCGCGAGGCCGCCGAGCTGCTGGCGGCGCGCGGGCGCTGGTCCGTGGCCTGGTCCGACGAGGACCCGGCGGCCTGGCCGGCGGCGAGCCTGGTGACGGGGCCGCCTGTCCCCCTGTGGCGGCCCTCGGCCTGGCTCGAGGAGCACTGGCGGCTCATCCCCGCCGGCGGGCGCGTCCTCGACCTGGGCATGGGCAGCGGGCGCGATGCCGTCTGGCTGGCCCTGCGCGGCTTCCGCGTGGCGGGCATGGACATCCTGCCCGACGCCGTGGCCTTCGCGCGCCGTCTGGCCGAACGCCACGGCGCCGCCCTGACCGCCCAGGTGGCCGACCTGCGCGCGCCCGGCCTCCTGCCCGCGGGCGCCTGCGACGGCCTGCTGGTCTTCAACTTCCTCGAGCGGGACCTGCTGCCGGCCATGGGCCGGGCCCTGGCGCCCGGCGGGATCGTCCTGTTCGAGACCTTCACCGAGGAGCAGGCGCGCCGCGAGGGGCGGCCGCGCAATCCCCGCTGGCTGCTCCGCCCCGGCGAGCTCTACGAGGCGTTTTCCCACCTGGACGTCCTCGCCTACCGCGAGGAGGAGGCCGAGCCCGGGCGCTGGGTGGCGAGCCTCGCCGCGCGGCGCCCGGACTGAGCCATCGCGCCGGTCGCGCGCATCCCGCGGGCCGTCACCGGCGGGCTTCCGCCGCGGCGGCACGCATCCCGGCCCCAAGCGAAACGGCGGGGCCCAGGCCCCGCCGTCTTCCGTGACCGGTGCGCGCGCCGCGCCTAGAGCATGGCGTCGATCCGCTTCACCATGGCGTCCTTGGGCTCGACGCCCATCTGCGTCGCGGTGATCTCCCCGCCCTTCATGTAGAGCACCGTGGGCACGCTCATGATCCCGAACTTGATGGCCGTCTGGCGGGCCTGGTCCACGTCCACGTGGGCCACCTTGACGCGACCGGCGTAGTCCTTGGCCAGTTCGGCCACGATGGGATCCAGCTTCTTGCAGGGACCGCACCAGGCGGCGCTGAAGTCGACGAGGACGGGGATGTCGCTCTCCAGGACCTCGCTCTGGAAGTTGTCGTCGGTCAGGTGCAGGACGTCGCTCATGGTTCCTCCTGATCGGGCCCGGCGGGCCGTGGGTCAGTCGTTGGGGGTGCCGGCCGCGAGCACGCGCTCCATGATGGGCGCGAGGGCCGCGGCGTCCTTGAAGCCGGAGAAGCGCTCCAGCTCCCGGCCGTCGGAATCGAAGAAGATGACCGTGGGCATGCCGCGCACCTGATAGCGCTCGAGCAGGGCCCGGTTGGTGTCGTTGCGCTCGGTCACGTCCATCTTGATGCTGGTGAAGCGCGCGGCGAGGGCGAGGATCTCCGGCTGGTTGTAGGTCTCGTGGTCCAGCTCCTTGCAGGCCGCGCACCACTCCGCCCAGAAGTCCATCATCACCGGCGTGCCCGACTCGCGGGCGCTGGCGAAGCCCGCCGCGTCGTCCCGGATCCACTCGGGCTCGGCCACGCTCTGTACGGCCGCCGTCCCGCCGGCGCGGGGCAGCAGGTCGGGGGCGAAGCCCCCGGCCAGGCCGGCCAGCAGGTTCAGGGCGCCCACGAGCCAGACGAGCAGGAGCAGGCCCTTGAGGATTCCCGGCCGCGCGCCCGCGCCCTCCGGCAGGGGATGGAAGGCGCCCCAGGCGCTGGCGCAGACCAGCAGCGTCGCGCCCGACAGCATGGCCGTCGCCCACTGCGGCACCACGCGCCCGAGGAAGTAGAAGGCCATGCCGAAGAGCACCAGGGCGAAGAAGCGCTTGACGCCGACCATCCAGGTGCCGGCGCCGGGCAGGGAGGCGATGGCGCCGCTGAAGGTGCCCAGGACGATGAAGAGCAGGCCCAGTCCCAGGGCGAAGACGAAGAGCAGCCAGAAGCCCAGGAAGAGGCTGCCCGTGGTGGCCACCCAGGTCAGCAGCACGATGAGGACCGGCCCCACGCAGGGGGCGGCGATGAGTCCCGTGGCGAATCCCATGAGCAGCGGCCCCAGCCAGCCCGTGCGGGCGCCGCCCAGGCGCGAGGCCACGCCGCTGGAGACCTGGATGTCGAAGAGCCCCGCCATGGACAGGCCCATGGCGAAGACGATGGCCGCGACGCCGCCTCCCACCCAGGGGCTCTGCACCGCCTGGCCGAAGGCGCCGCCCGTGGCGGCGGCCCCCAGGCCCAGCGCCGAGTAGGTGGCGGCGATGCCCAGCACGAACCACAGGGACATGACGAATCCCTTGAAGGGATTGCCGCCGGCGCTGCCGCCGATGTAGCCGATGGTCAGGGGGATCACCGGGTAGACGCAGGGCGTGAAGCTGGTGAGGATTCCGCCCAGGAACACGATGAGGAAGGCCAGCCAGGAGCCGCGGGCCAGGGCACCCTCCAGGCGGCCGGCCAGACCGCCGCCCGCCGGCGCGCCGTCCGCCGCGGCGACCGCCCCGCCGTCGCGCGCCGCGCCCGCCGCCGTCGATCCAGCCAGGTCGGCCGGCAGGGCCACGCCCGCGACGGCGACGCTCTTCCACGCCGTGCCCGCGGCCGCCGGCGCCAGGCGCAGGGAGGCCTCCGCCTCGCCCGGCGGGAAGCACATCTCCACCTCGCCCTCCTGGCAGACCTGGTACTCCGCGCGGGCGTGGATGACCACCGCGTCCAGATCCGCCGGCAGCTCCACGGTCGTCCACACGGCCACCTCGCCGCGGAAGACCGTGAAGCCGTCCTCGACGGTGCCCGCGGGCAGGACGGGCGGCGCGAAGTCCAGGGGCGGCTCGCTGGTGAAGGTCACGTTCAGGAAGGCGTCGGTCAGGTGCTGCCCCTCGGGCACGGAGTAGATCAGCGCCACGGGCAGGGTCGCGCCGGCCACCGCGGGCTCGGCCAGGGGCGCCAGCCGCACGGGGATCGCCGGCGGGCCGAAGCCGCCCGCGTCGAAGGGGGACTCGTCCTCCGCGGCCGCCGACGCCACGGCGGGCGACGCGAGGAGCAGGCCGAGGAGCAGGACGCGCGCGAGGGCGCGAGGGGTTCGGAGCATGGATCACCTCATCGGGAATTTCGGTCAATCTAGAGGATGGTGGCGTGAGGCGCAAACCCTTTGGCGGCGCCGCCGGCCGGGGCCTTGCCCGAGGCCGCGGGGCTGGTCCATACTGGCGGCCGGCCCGCGCGGCCGGGCGGAAGGACATGAACACGACCCAGCGCTTCCTGATCGACGCGGCCCTGGACGACGCCGGGGCCTGGAACCTGGTCCGCGACGGCAGCCGCGGCCCGCGGCGCCTGCCGCTGTCCGACTTCCTCGCCGTCTACGATCCCGACGACCGGACGGGCGCCGGCGCGGCCGCGCGCGAGGGCGACCTCGCGGAGGCGGACGCCGGGCGCCTGGCCGATTCGCTCGCGGCGCTCCCCTGGGAGGGCCTGTCCGCCGAGGACTGGGGCCTGCTCCAGGTACTGCTGGACGGCCTGGACGAGGGCGCGTGGGCGGCCTTCGCCGCGGCCGGCGGGCGCGAGGCCGCCGAGGCGCGCCTGGCGGGGACGGCGCCGGCCGATCCCGCGGCGGAGCCGCCGCCGGTGCCCTCGCCCTACGGCGAGGCGGACCTCGCCCGCGGCGAGGAGCTGCTGGCCGGCATCTTCGGCGACGGGGGGCGCCTGGCCGCGCTGAAGGGCGGCGACTGGGAGGCCCGGCCGGGGCAGCTCCAGATGGCGCTGGCCGTCTGGCAGAGCCTCGCCGGCGGCAGCGACCTCGTCGTGGAGGCGCCCACGGGCGTCGGCAAGAGCCTCGCCTACCTCGTGCCGGCCGGCCTGTTCGCCCTCATGACGGGCGAGCGCGTGGTGCTGTCCACCCACACGAAGAACCTCCAGGACCAGCTCCTGGGACGCGACCTGCCGTTGCTGCAGGGCACGGACTGGTACCCCGCGCGCGCGGCCCTGCTCAAGGGGCGCGAGAACTACGCCTGCCGGCGCCGCCTGGACCGCGCCCTGAACGAAGCGGGCTCCGGGCGCGGCGAACGGCTGGCCGCCGCGGCCCTGGCCGTCTGGCGGTCGCGCACGCGCGCGGGATTGCTCGAGGAGCTGGACGGCAATCCGCTGCTGCCCTACGCCCGCCTGCGCGAGCTGGCCGCTCCCGCCGACGGCCTGGAGGAGGCCCGCTGCCGCACGCGGGGGATCTGCTGGCTGCAGCGGGCGCGCGAGCGGGCCCGCGAATCGCCGCTGGTGGTGGTCAACCACTCCCTGCTCCTGGCCGACCGGGCCGTGGGGCGCGGCGTGCTGGGGGACTACACCTACCTCGTCGTCGACGAGGCCCAGCGCCTGGACGAGGTGGCCACCCGCGCCCTGGGCGTGAGCCTCTCGCGGCGCGTCCTCGAGGAGGCGCTGGCCGCGGCCGCGCCGCCCGACCGCCTGCTCCGCTGGAGCGCCGCCGCGCTGTCCGCGTGGCTGCCCGCGTCCGCGCGACTGGGCGGGGGCGGCGCCGCGGACGGTCCGGCCGCCCGCCGCGAGCGCCTGCTCGGCGCCCTCGCCGAGCTGCGCCGCGACCTGGGCGACCTGCTGGACACCCTCGGGCGGCAGCCGGGGCTGGCCGAGGCCCTGGCCCGCGGCGGCCGCGCGCGCTACCGGGAGGAGCAGGACCTGGCGGGACACCTGGCCGGCCCGCGCGAGGCCCTGCAGCGCCGGGCCCTGGCCGCCGAAGCGGACGCGGGACGGCTGGCCGAGTCCCTGGCCGGCGCCGGCGACGCGGCCTCCCGCGACGAGGCCGACCGCCTCGCGCGCCTGGCCGCCGGCCTGGGCGAGCTGCGCCGGCGCGTGGACTTTCTCCTGGCGGCGTCCGACGAGGACTTCGTCTTCTACGTGACAGGCACGCCGCGCGGCGAGCCGCGCGAACTGGTGGCCAGTCCGGTGGAGGTGCGCGCCGAGCTGGGGGACTTCTTCCGCGACGGCCTGTCGGCGGCGGTGCTGACCAGCGCCACGCTGGCGGTCCAGGGGGGCTTCGACTACTTCGCGGCCAAGGTGGGCCTGGACCGCAGCGGGCGCGAGCTGCACGCCCTGGCCCTGGACAGCCCCTTCGACTACGAGGCGCAGACGCGCCTGGTGCTGCCTGCCTTCCTGCCGGCGCCGGGCGAGCCGGGGCGCATGGAGGCCACCGTCGCCCTCCTGGCCGAGACCCTCGATCGCTATCCGCTCTCGGCCCTGCTGCTGTTCACCAGCTACCGCGACCTGGCGCGCGTCCACGCCGGCCTGGCGGAGGCGGGCTTCGGCGAGGAGCGGCTGCTGGTGCAGCGGCCCGACACGGGCCGCGACGCGCTGGCGCGCCGCTTCCGCGACCGGCCCGGCGCGGTGCTCCTGGGCACCGCGAGCTTCTGGGAGGGCGTGGACTTCCCCGGCGAGAGCCTGAAGATCCTGGCCATCAGCCGCCTGCCCTTCGCCGTGCCCACCGAGCCCCTGGTGGAGGCGCGCTGCGAGCGAATCCAGGCCGGCGGCGGCGAGCCCTTCCTCGACTACATGATTCCCGAGGCCATGCTGCGCTTCAAGCAGGGCTTCGGCCGCCTGATACGCAGCCGGCGCGACGAGGGGCTGGTGCTCCTGCTCGACAGCCGCCTGGCCCACAAGGGCTACGGGCAGCGCTTTTTGAGTTCCCTTCCCGTCGCCGCTCGCCTATCTTTCGACCTTGAATCCTACCGGAGCGAGCTCCACGACTGGTATGTCTCCCGACCACGGCCGCCGCTGGACCGAGCCCAGGCGTGACCCGTCCGCGCCGCCGGGCCGGAGACCGAGAGGGGGTTGACCATGGACCTGAACCCGGGCAAGGTGCGCGCCCCGCGCGGCACCGAGCTGAACTGCCGCGGCTGGCTGCAGGAAGCGGCCCTGCGCATGCTGATGAACAACCTCGACCCCGAGGTGGCCGAGATACCCGAGGAGCTGGTGGTCTACGGCGGCCGCGGCAAGGCCGCCCGCGACTGGGACAGCTTCCGCGCCATCGTCGCGTCCCTGAAGGACCTGGCGGACGACGAGACCCTGCTGGTGCAGTCCGGCAAGCCCGTGGGCATCTTTCGCACCCATGCCGACGCGCCGCGCGTGCTCATCGTGAACAGCCAGCTCGTGCCCGCCTGGGCCACCTGGGAGCACTTCTGGGAGCTGGAGAAGAAGGGCCTGATGATGTACGGCCAGATGACGGCCGGCTCCTGGATCTACATCGGCACGCAGGGCATCCTGCAGGGCACCTACGAGACCCTCGCCGAGGCGGCGCGCCAGCACTTCGGCGGCAGCCTCAAGGGCACGCTGACCCTCACCGGCGGCCTGGGCGGCATGGGCGGCGCCCAGCCCCTGGCGGTCACCATGAACGAGGGCGTGGCCCTCGTCGTCGAGGTGGACGAGGCGCGCATCGACCGCCGCCTGGAGCACCGCTACCTGGACGTCAAGAGCGCGGACCTGGGCGAGGCCCTGCGCCTCTGCGCGGAGGCCAAGGCCAGGGGCGAGTCCCTCTCGGTGGGTCTGCTGGGCAACGCCGCCGACCTGTTTCCGGCCGTCCTGGAGGCCGGCGTGGTGCCCGACCTCGTCACCGACCAGACCAGCGCCCACGATCCCCTGGAGGGCTACGTTCCGGCCGGCCTGAGCCTCGACGAGGCACGCGCCCTGCGCGCGAGCGATCCCGACGAGCACGTGCGCCGCGCCTACGCGTCCATGGCCGTGCACGTGCGGGCCATGCTGGCCATGCAGAAGGCTGGCTCGGTGGTCTTCGACTACGGCAACAACATCCGCGGCGGCGCGGTCAAGGGCGGCGAGCCGAACGCCTTCGACTTCCCCGGCTTCGTGCCCGCCTTCATCCGGCCGCTCTTCTGCGAGGGCAAGGGCCCCTTCCGCTGGGCGGCGCTGTCAGGTGATCCGGCGGACATCGCGGCCACGGACCGGACCATCCTCGAGCTCTTCCCCGAGGACGAGGCCCTGGCCCGCTGGATCCGCCTGGCGGCCGAGCGCGTGCACTTCCAGGGGCTGCCCAGCCGCATCTGCTGGCTGGGTTATGGCGAGCGGGCGCGGGCCGGCCTGGCCTTCAACGAGCTGGTGCGCAGCGGCGCCGTCAGCGCGCCCATCGTCATCGGCCGCGACCACCTGGACGCCGGCTCCGTGGCCAGTCCCTACCGCGAGACGGAGGGCATGCGCGACGGCACCGACGCCGTGGCCGACTGGCCCCTGCTCAACGCCCTGCTCAACGCCGTCAGCGGCGCCACCTGGGTGTCCGTCCATCACGGCGGGGGCGTGGGCATCGGCAATTCCATCCACGCGGGCATGGTCATCGTCGCCGATGGCACCGACGCCGCCGCCGCGCGCCTGGAGCGGGTGCTCACCTGCGATCCCGGCACCGGCGTCATGCGCCACGTCGACGCCGGCTACGAGAAGGCCCTGGCCACGGCCGCCGAGCGGGGCGTGCGAACGCCGCTGGTGAAGTGAAGGCCGACCTCCTCGTCGAGAACATCGGCCAGCTGGCCACGCTGCGGGGGCCCGAGGGCCCCCGCAGCGGACCGGCCCTAGGCGATGCGGGCCTGGTCGAGGGGGCCGCCCTGGCCGCGGCCGGCGGCCGGGTGGTGGCGGCCGGCCCGGCTGGCGACGTGCGCGCGGCCGTAGCGCTGGCCGAGGGCGCCCGCGTCGTCGACGCCGGCGGCGCCCTGGTCACGCCAGGCTACGTCGATCCCCACACCCATGCCCTGTTCGGACGCTACCGGGCCGACGAGTACGCCCTGCGCGTGGCGGGCACGCCCTACGTGGAGATCGCCGCCGCGGGCGGCGGCATCCACGCCAGCGTGTCGGACTTCCGCGAGCGTGGCGACGACGAGCTGCTGGCCCTGAGCCTGCCGCGCCTGAGACGGATGATCCGTGGCGGCAGCACAACCATCGAGGTGAAAAGCGGTTACGGCCTGGATCTCGAGCAGGAGTTGAGGGCCCTGCGCCTGATCGCGGACCTGGACGCGTTCCTGCCGGCAGCGCTGGTGCCCACCTTCCTCGGCGCCCACGAGATCCCTGCCGGCCGCCGGGAGGACCGCGCGGCCTACGTGGACGAGATCTGCGAGACCTGGCTGCCGGCCGTGGCCGAGCAGGGCATCGCCCGCTTCTGCGACGTTTTCTGCGAGCCCTCGGTCTTCACCCTGGACGAGAGCGAGCGCATCCTGCGCGCCGCGCGGGACCTGGGCCTCGGCCTCAAGATCCACGCCGACGAGATCGCGCCGGGATACGGCGGCGCCGCCCTGGCGGCGCGCCTCGGCGCCGTGAGCGCCGAGCACCTCATCGTCATGGCCGAATCGGACCTGCCGGAACTGGCGGCCAGCGGCACGGTGGCGGTCCTGTTGCCGGCCACGAGCCTGGGCCTGGCCAGCACGACCTTCGCGCCGGCGCGGAAGATGGTGGAGGCCGGCGTGGCCGTGGCCCTGGCCACGGACTTCAACCCCGGCAGCGCCTGCTGCGAGTCCATGGGCCTGGTCCTGTCCCTGGCCTGCAGCGCCCTGCGCCTGACGCCGGCCGAGGCCCTCGCTGCCGCCACCCACAACGCCGCCTGGGCCTGCGGCGAAGGCGAGCGAGCCGGCAGTCTCGTCCCGGGCAGGCGGGCGGATCTGCTCGTCCACGACGCCGCCGACCTGCGGGAGCTTCCCTATCACATGGGCTTCGCCTCGGTGGACCGGGTCTTCGCCGCCGGGCGCGAAATCTGCTTCGCCGAGGCGGAGCTGCGCGACCGGCGCCGGCCCGGGTAGGCGAAAAGGCCCCGGGAACCGTCCGTATCCCGCTCTCCATTTTGCAACGCGGCCTGGAATTCTGCGCTCCCGAGCCCCACGCCGGAGCGCCGGGCCGCGTGTCCGTCAGCCCGGCCAAGTGCGGTCCGCGCAAGGCCCTTGGCGCCAGCCGGCGGATCCGGTCCGCTGGAATGAGGCTTGCAGCCGGGTGGGCGCCGCCACCCCGGGTGGTACGTGGGAAGGAGTGTCCTTGAGCCGCATCCAGGAGATGAAGCGCCAGCTCAGTCTGGCCATGCAGCAGTCGGACTGGGAAGAAGCGCTCAGCATACTGGGCAAAATGGTCGGTCAGGACGCCCAGCCGGCCTATTTCAACCAGCTCGGGGACATCTACCTCAAGACGGGACGGCGGGACGAGGCCATTTCCAGCTTCATGGAGGGCGTCAAGGGCTACCGGTCCCTGGGCATGTATCCCAACGGCGCCGCCCTGTGCAAGAAGGTGCTCCGCCTCGAGCCCGAGCACCGCGAGGCCGTCTGGCTCCTGGGGGAGCTGAAGTCCCGCCAGGGCTTCCTGGCCGATGGCGCCGAGGGCATGCTCGAGGCGCTGCAGGACTACGCCGAGGATCCCAGCGCCGATCGGGACGAGATTGCCCGGATGCTGGGCGAGATCGAGCAGCTCCACGCGGCCAACATGAAGGTCCTGGAGTACGCCGCCACGGCCTACGCCCAGGCAGGCGAGATGGATCAGGCCCGCAGCGTGACCCTGCGCATCGCCGATCTGGTGGAGGAGCGCGAGGGCAACGCCGAACGGGCCCAGCAGCTGCGCGAGGCAGCCGAGCACCTGAAGCCCGGCGTCGAGCCGGACCTCGGAACCGTCGCGGACGCACCGGCGGATGCCGATGCCGCCCGCGACGTGACGGCCGAGGCCGCCGGGATCGTGGACGACGCGGCTCCCGAGCGGGACGGCGCACCGCCCACCGGTGACGCATCCGCGCCCGAGACGGCGTCGGAGGCGCCCACGGCGGAAGCGCCGGCGGCGGAGCCGGCGGCCGACGAGGCGAAGGAGCGCGGCACGTCGCTGGAGCGGGCCCTGGAGGACACGGGGCCCTTCGCGGGGGGCATGCCGGGCATCCCGGAGGCGGGCGCCGGCAGCCTGTCCATGGCGGGCGGGATCCCCGGGCTCTCCGACAGCCTGGGCTCGGGCGCGCGGGTGTGGGACGTCACCGGAACGCCGGCCGTCGCGGACGAAGCGTCTGACGCCGCAACGCTGGACGTGCCCGACGCGGAGGCGGACGAGGCCGCCGGGGAGAACGCCCCGGAGGCGCAGGACCATTCCCGGGAAGCGGACCGCGACCCGGAGAGCGGCCCGAGGGACGAGGCCGCCCCGCCGGACGGCGGGGAATACGCCAGCGATGACGATGAACTCGAGCGCGACGCCGCGGAAATAGAGCGCGATGCCGCTGAGTTCGCGCGCGATGCCGCGGAGTTCGCCCACGCCGGGGAAGAGTCCGCGCGCGAGGACGATTCGGTCGCCATCGTGGCGGACGCACTCGAAGAGGCAGCGGAGGCGGCCGCCGGTGAGGCTGCTGTCGAGAGCGAAGCCGCGGCCAGCGGGGAGGAGGACTCCGCCGAGGACGAAGCGGCGAACGGAGAGACGGCCGGCGTGACGCTGGTCCAGGACGACGACGACTTCCTGCTCCGATCGACCATCGACGAGACCATCGAGTCCGCCGACGAGGTCATCGACGAGGCGGTAGCCGGCGCACCGCTCGGGCCCGCCTTCGAGCCCGGCGGCGAGGCCGCCGAGGAGCATGCCTTCGAGCCCGGCGGCGAGGCCGTCGAGGAGCCCGCCTTCGAGCCCGGCGGCGAGGCCGCCGAGGAGCCCGCCTTCGAGCCCGTCGGCGAGGCCGCCGAGGAGCCCGCTTTCGAGCCCGTCGGCGAGGCCGCCGAGGAGCCCGCCTTCGAGCCCGGCGGCGGGGCCGCCGAGGAGCCCGCCTTCGAGCCCGGCGGCGAGGCCGCCGAGGAGCCCGCCTTCGAGCCCGGCGGCGGGGCCGCCGAGGAGCCCGCCTTCGAGCCCGGCGGCGAGGCCGTCGGGGAGCCCGCCGACGAGGAGCGCGACGCGGCGGCCGCCGAGCGGGATGCGCCGCCCGCCGACGAGACCTTCGTCCCGGACGGCTTCGCCGAGGCCCCCGCCGTGTCTGACCTCGGCGTCGGTGGCGGCGAGGCGACGGAGGAAGGCGGCGAGAAGGTCTGGGAGATCGACGAGGTGGAGGCCAGGCTCTCGGAGATCGAGGCCCTCGATCTGAGTCACCTGGATTCCGCCGCGGACGACGACGAGCCCGTGCCCGACGACGCGGGCGACTCGCCCCGCCAGGTGGAGCGCGTCCTCGGCGAGTTCCGCGAGCGCATGGAGGAGCAGCTAGGCCCCATGGACCTCGAAGAGCGCTACCAGCTCGGCGTGGCCTACATGGAGATGGGGCTGCACGAGGAGGCCCTGGCGGAGTTCGACCAGATCCTCAAGCACAGCTTCGTCAGCCCCAAGACGCGCGAGCTCATGGCGCGCTGCCTGCTCGCGCTGGGCCGCGCCGACGAGGTGCTGCCCCTGCTCGAGAGCGTCCTCAACGACGAGCCCCATCCGCGGCGCTCGTCCATCGAGCTCTACTACCTCCTGGGCGAGGCCTACGAGATCATGGGCCAGAAGGACCACGCCCTCGATTCCTTCACCAAGGTCTACCAGCTCGAGCCCGACTTCCGGGACGTGCAACGCAAGCTTGAAAACCTGACGATCTCCCGTTAACGTGTCCTGACGCCTTCAAGGGACACGCCTGTGCGCTACGATCTTCATGTCCATAGTACGGCCTCGGACGGCGTCTACGCGCCGGCCGCCGTGGTGCGCCTGTCCGCCGAGGCGGGCCTGAGCGGCATGGCCCTCACCGACCACGACACGGTGGCCGGCGTCGCGGAGGCCGTGGCCGAGGGCCGCCGCCTCGGCGTGGAGGTGGTCCCCGGCATCGAGCTGAGCCTCCAGGCCGGAGACGATGACATCCACGTGCTCGGCTACTGGATCGAGCACGAGGACCCCGCCCTGGCGACCGTGCTCGACGAGCTGTTCACCATGCGCGTGGAGCGGGTCCGCGGCATGGCGGCGAAGCTGGGCGACCACGGCCACGCGCTGGACCTGGACGACATCCTCGCCGAAGCCGACGGTGGCGCGCCCGGCCGTCCCCACGTGGCCAAGGCCATGGTGAAGCGGGGCATCGTCGCCAGCATGGAGGAGGCCTTCGCCGCGTGGATCGGCAACGACGGCCCCGCCTACGTGCCCAAGTCGCTGATGGATCCCCGGCGCGGCTTCGAGCTCCTGCGCCGCTTCGGCGCGGTGCCCGTCTACGCCCACCCGGGACTCTCGCCGTGGCGGGACCTCCTTGAGGAGTTCGTCGCCCTGGGCTTGCAGGGCCTCGAGGTGGATCATCCCAAGCAGGGCCTGGCCATCCGGGCCGAACTGCGCGAGGCCTGCCGCCTCCGGGGGCTGGTGGCCACGGGCGGCAGCGACTTTCACGAGGCGTGGTCGGCCTCGCGGGCCCTGGGCGCCGAGGGCGTGTCCGGCGAGACCGTGGCCGAACTCCGCGCGCGCCGCGTCATCAGCGCGTCTTGACCCCTCGCGGGCCCGTGGGCTAACGTCGCCGCGTCCGGAAGGAGATGGGATGCGTCGAACCGTCCGGGTCGCCCTCTTCGCGTCCCTGGCCGCGGCCCTGGGCTTCCTGCTGGCCCCCGTTCCCAACATCGAGCTGTTCACCTTCAGCCTCTTCCTGGCCGGGCACGCCCTGGGCCTCGCCGGCGGCGTGCAGGCGGCGGGCCTGGCCGTGCTGCTGTTCTACGGGCTCAATCCCTACGGTTCGTCGCTGCTCCTGCCGCCCCTGTTCCTGTCCCAGCTCCTCGCCGGCGCGCTCGTCGCCGTTCTGGGGGCCCTGCACGCGCGCCTGCCGGGCGCGGCGCACGGCGGCTGGCCCGCCCGCCTGCTGCTGCTTCCCTTCGCCGCGGCGGCGGCTCTCGCCCTGCCCCTGCTGCCTTCGGCGGGTCTGTCCCTGGCGGCCGGCGGCGACCTGCGCGCCTGGCTGGTGGCGGGTTTTCTGATGACGGGCTGGAGCCTGGCCTTCAACCTGCTCGTCTTCCTGGGCAGCTTCGCGCCCCTCGCCCGCCAGCTCCGCCGCCTGGCGGCGACGGGGGAGACCGTCTGATGGCCGCGCGCCGGCTGGCGGCTCTGGTCGCCCTCCTGGCCCTGGCCACGGGCGCGGCGGCCGAGCCCTTCGTCATCGAGGGGGAGGCACTCCGCCTGCGCCACGGCGACACCCTCGAGGATCTCCTGCGCACGCTGCCCCTGCTGCGCGTCGAGCGCTTCGGGGCGGCGGGGCTGCCCTGGCGGGTGATCTCCGTTGCCGGGGCCGGGGATCTCCTGCTCGTGGTGGACGGTGTGCCCTGGCGAGACGCGTGGACGGGCGCCCATCTCGCCGAGGAGCTGCCCCTGGCCCTCGTCGAGCGCGTCGCCGTCGACCTGGCGCCCCGGCAGGCGGCTTTCGGCGCCGACGCGCGCGACGGCGTCATCCACGTGACCACCCGCCGCCACGCGGCGCCGCGCGTGGCGACGCGCATCCACCTGTCGCGCGGTCCATGGGGGGAACGGACGCGCCGGCTGTCCTTCGAGACGCCGCCCGGCTCGGTGCGCGTTGCCGTCGGCCTCGACGAGTTCCTGGGCGAGGGCTACGCCTTCGGCGCCGTGCAGGGGACGGGCGGCCTCTTCCCCGAGACGCGGCCCGCGGTGTCCTTCTCGCGGCGTCGGGTTCTCTGCCTGCGGGCGGACGTCGACGGCGGCGCCGCCGGCCCCGTGGAGCTGCAGCTCCTCCAGTCCACCTGGCACATGGATCTGCTCGAGCCGGCGAACACGCCCCTCTATCGCGACGGCTACCAGGCGTCCCTGGCGGTGCCCGTGTCGCCCGTGGGCGCGCTGTGCGTGACACAGCGCTTCCTGGAGCGCCGCAGTCGGACCTGGATGGCCACCGACGCCGGCCTCAGCGCGCGCTGGGACGCCCCGCGCTGGCGGCTCGGCGGCGCCGGACTGGCCCTGCACGCGGGCGCCGAGCGCCACCAGCTCGGGTTGCACCCGGCCGCGGACGCCACGCTGCCACGGCCCAGCCGCCTCTGGGCCGCGGCGACGGCGGACGGCGCCCTGCCCGCCGGCTTCGCCCTCGCGGCGGGCCTGCGCGCCGAGCGCGAGGTGGATCACGCCGACCGCATGCTCTGGGAGGCGTCCCTCGACTGGCCGCGCGACGCCGCGCCCTTCGGCGCCGGCATTTTCGCGGCCGGCGGCGAGGGGGCCGGTCCCTGGGAGCGCGATCGCCTGCCGGGCCTCTCCCTCTGGCCCTACGGGACGACGTCGCCGTCGGCGCCGCCCGCGGCGGATCCCCTGCGCACCGGGCTGCGCCTGCGCCTGCGCACCCGCTACGCCTGGGCCGACCTGGAGCTGATCGTCTCTCGCGATCAGTGCGACTGGACCCTCGTGGACGACGGAAGCGGCGGCCTGGTCTGGCAGGGCGCCCTCGCGACCGAGCGCAGCGCCGCGGGCCTGGCCGTGGGGGGGGAGCTGGACGGAGCGCTGGGGCGCGTGGAGAGCGCACTCACCCTGCAGGGGGAGTTCGGCGACGGCATCGACGAGCCCGCCACGGGCCGCGGCTATCCCCTGGCCGCGCGCTGGCGGCTGGACCTGTCCCGGCCGCTCTTCAGCGGCGACGCGGCCCTGCGCCTGGGCGGCGCCCTGAGCTGCCGCGGCGGCCTCACCGGGCGCGATCCCCTCTGGCGCCTGGATCTCTCGGCGGAGTACCGCGTCCTGGACGCCTGCTTCTGGCTGCGCGCGGAGAACGCCCTCGACACGGCCGGCGAGGAGATCGTCGGCTATCCCGTGCCGCCCCTCTCGCTGCGCCTCGGCCTCGACTGGCACCTTCGTCACTGAGGCGGGCAAAAACGCATCCCCTGCCCACACTTTCCTGCATTTTCGCCTGCGGGCGCTGAAAGCATGAGGAGCGCTGGACCCCCTTCCGGCTCCGGCGGGAAGGCATTTGCGCGGCCGGGGCTGGCATGTGCGTTGCCTACCGCCAACTGGCGAAATGCGCCGCTCCCATTCCTTTCCCGGAGGATCCGTGACTCCAGAGAAGATCGCAGAGGCCTTGGTCGAGCGCGAGGTCATCACGCAGGAGCAGCTCGACCAGATCCAGGAGGCTCACGAGAAGCAGGGCGGGAGCCTGTCCAAGCATATCCTGGAGAGCGGCTTCATCTCCGAGGACGCCTTCCGGGAGTTCCTCGCGAGCTGCTTCCGCGTCCGGGCGGTGGACCTGACCAGCGCGGAGATCGACCCCGAGGTCATCAAGCTGGTGCCCGTGGAGATCGCCACGCGCTTCCAGCTCGTGCCCGTCGCGCGGCAGGGACGCACCCTCCAGGTCGCGATGGTCAATCCCGAGAACCTCTTCGCCGTCGACGACCTCAAGTTCTACACGGGCCTGGAGGTTTCGCCCCTCGTGGCGCCGGAGCCCGAGGTCAAGGCCGCCATCGACAAGTACTACGACCGGGCCGACACCCTCGCCTCCGTCATGCAGGAGATGGACGACGACATCGACGTGGTCGATGACGAGGAGGAGATCCTCCGCACCCAGGACATGGAGGCGGAGAGCCAGGCGGCCCCCGTGGTCAAGCTGGTCAACAGCCTCCTGGCCGACGCCGTGCAGCGCAACGCCAGCGACATCCACGTCGAGCCCTACGAGAAGCACATGCGCGTGCGCTACCGCATCGACGGCGTCCTGCACGACATGATGAGCCCGCCGACGCGACTCAAGAGCGCCATCATCAGCCGCTTGAAGATCATGGCCGAGATGGACATCGCCGAGCGCCGCGTGCCCCAGGACGGGCGCATCAAGCTGCGCGTGGGCAGCCGCACGGTGGACATGCGCGTCAGCAGCCTGCCGACCCTCTTCGACGAGAAGATCGTGCTGCGCATCCTGGACAAGGACAACCTACAGGTCGATCTCAACCGCCTCGGCTTCCAGCCGCAGGCCCTGGATGAGTTCAGCAGCGCCATCAAGAGCCCTTACGGCATGGTGCTCGTGACGGGGCCCACGGGCAGCGGCAAGACGACGTCCCTCTACTCGGCGCTGACCAAGATCAACACGCCCGAGGTGAACGTCATCACGGTCGAGGATCCGGTGGAGTACAACCTCGACGGCATCAACCAGGTCCAGGTCAACGACGAGGTGGGGCTGAGCTTCGCCAGCGCGCTCAAGTCCATCCTGCGCCAGGACCCGAACATCGTCATGATCGGCGAGATCCGCGACCTGGAGACGGCGAGCATCGCCGTCAAGGCGGCCCTCACGGGGCACCTGGTCCTCTCCACCCTGCACACCAACGACGCGCCGAGCAGCGTCGGCCGCATGATCGACATGGGCATCGAGCCCTTCCTGGTCTCCAGCTCCGTGCGCCTGATCCTGGCCCAGCGCCTCGTGCGGCGCATCTGCGAGCGCTGCAAGCAGGAGGAGGCCGTGCCGCCGGAGGTGCTGGTGGAGGCCGGAGTCAGCGAGGAGGACGCCGCCGCGGCGAAGATCTATCGCGGGTCCGGCTGCCCCAACTGCAACGGCAGCGGCTACGCCGGCCGCCTCGGCATCTACGAGGTGATGGTCCTCTCGCCGGTGATCCGCGAGATGATCCTCGACCGCGCCTCGACGGCGGAGCTGCGCGAGCGCGCCGTCGCCGAGGGCATGATTTCGCTGCGCAAGGACGGCCTGTGGAAGATGCTCCAGGGCATCACCAGCCTCGAGGAAGTCCTGCGCGAAACCAACCTGGAATGAGGCAGCGATGAACCTGCGTGAACTTCTGGGCGAGATGATCGAGAAGGGCGCGAGCGACCTCCATCTCTCCGCCGGCGTGCCGCCCGTCATCCGCATCGACGGGCAGATCCATCACGTCGGCGACGACCGCGTCACGCCCGAGCTCGCCCGGCAGATGGCCTACAGCGTCATGAACGAGGACCAGCGCTCGCGCTTCGAGAAGACGAAGGAGCTCGACTTCTCCTTCGGCATCCCGAACCTGTCGCGCTTCCGCTGCAACGCGTTCATGCAGCGCGGCGTCGTCAGCATCGCCATCCGCCAGATCCCGTTCCAGATCCTCAGCTTCGAGGAGCTGAACCTGCCGGACGCCATCCCGGAGATGGTCAAGCGCCACCAGGGGCTGGTCCTGATCACCGGGCCCACGGGCTCGGGCAAGAGCACGACCCTGGCGAGCATGGTGGACTGGATCAACGAGAACCGCGCCGGCCACATCATCACCATCGAGGATCCCATCGAGTACCTGCACCAGCACAAGCGCTGCATCGTCAATCAGCGGGAAGTGCGGGCCGACACGGAGAGCTTCGCCGTGGCGCTCAAGCACGTGCTGCGGCAGGATCCCGACGTCATCCTCGTGGGCGAGATGCGCGACCTCGAGACGGTGCAGGCGGCGCTGACCATCGCCGAGACCGGCCACCTCTGCCTGGCGACGCTGCACACCAACAGCACCTACGAGACCATTCACCGTATCATCGACATCTTCCCGGCCCAGCGCCAGCCGCAGGTGCGCGCCCAGCTCGCCTTCGTGCTGCAGGGCGTGGTCACGCAGGAGCTGCTGCCGGCGGCGCGCGGCACGGGTCGGATCATGGCCAGCGAGGTCATGATCTGCACGCCGGCCATCCGCGCGGCCATCCGCGAGTCCAAGGTGCACCAGATCTACGGCATGATGCAGTCCGGCACCAAGTACGGCATGAAGACCATGAACCAGAGCCTCTACGAACTCTACGTCAACCGGCAGGTCCGTCTCGAGGACGCGGTCGGCCGGAGCCGAGACCCCCAGGAGTTGCAGCAGATGATCGGCGACCTGGTGGGGGCGGACATCTAGCCCGGCAGAGGAGACGACGTCATGGCGACCTACGTCTGGCAGGGAGTGAGCCTCAGCGGCAAGAAGGTTTCCGGGGAGCTGGAGGCCAAGAGCAAGGGCGAGGTGCTCAAGGACCTGCGGCGGCAGCGCATCCGCATCACGCTGATCCGCGAGAAGGCGGCGAAGGCCGGAAGCCTCGCGCGGCGGAAGAGGGTGACCGTCAAGGTCATCGCGCTGTTCACGCGGCAGTTCGCCACGATGATCAGCGCCGGCCTGCCGCTGATCCAGTGCCTGGAGATCCTCACCCAGCAGATGGAGAACCCGACGATGCGCGACGCGGTCAGCAACATCATGCAGCGCATCGAGGGCGGTTCCACCCTGGCCGAGGCCCTGCACGAGCATCCGGACATCTTCAACGACCTGTACGTGGCCATGGTGGAGGCCGGCGAGGCGGGCGGCATCCTGGATACGATCCTCGAGCGGCTCGCCGTGCATCTCGAGAAGATGGACGCCTTGCAGCGCAAGGTGAAGAGCGCCATGACCTATCCCCTGGTCGTTCTCTTCGTGAGCCTCGGCGCCTCGGCCTTCATGCTGATCTTCCTCATCCCGCGGTTCGCGGCGATGTTCACGGATTTCGGCGGCGATCTGCCGCTGCCCACGAAGCTGGTCATGGGGGCGAGCGACCTGCTCAAGCACTGGGGCTGGTTGCTCCTCATCATCGGTGTCGCTCTCTTCTTCCTCTACAAGCGCTACCGGGCCACGGACGCCGGGCGCCTGGTCACCGACCGCTTCTTCCTCCGCGTGCCGGTGCTGGGCAACGTGCTTCGCAAGAGCGCCGTCAGCCGGTTCTCGCGGACCCTCGGCACCCTGATCTCCAGCGGCGTGCCCCTGCTGGACGGGCTGTCCGTCACCTCCCGGGCGGCGGGCAACCGCGTCATCCAGCTCGCCGTCAACGACGTGCGGACCGCCGTCACCGGCGGGCGCACCCTCGCCGATCCCATGCGGCTCTGCGGCGTGTTCCCGCCCATGGTCACGCAGATGGTCGGCGTCGGCGAGGAGACGGGCCGCCTGGACGAGATGCTCGGCAAGGTGGCCAATTTCTACGACGACGAGGTGGACTCGGCGGTGGACGCGCTGACCTCCATCATCGAGCCGGTGATGATCGTCGTGATGGGCGTGGTGGTGGGCGGCATGCTCATCGCGATGTACCTGCCCATGTTCAAGCTCATCTCCGTCGTCTCCGGCGGTTAGGCGAAGCGGAGGAAGCGCGCGTGCTGATGCAACTCGGAGTCACCGTCCGCCTGATCCTCGGGGCCGGCCTGGCGCTGGCCGCGGTCGTCCTGGCGCTCCTCGCACCGCCGGCCTGGGCCGTCCTGGCCGCGCTGCCGGCGGCCGCCGCCTTCGCCTGGGCCCTGCATGGCCACCGGCGGGAGGAGGCCCTCTGGCGGGACCGGGAGGCCGCGCTCAAGGAGAGCGCCCGGCACGCCGACGAGATGATCGCGGCGATCCCCAGCGGGCTCATCGGCCTCGACCGGCAGGGGCGGGTCTGCCGCTGGAACGAGGGCGCGACGCGCATCCTCGGCATGGGCCGGGGGGGGATCGTCGGCCGCCACGTCCGCGAATGGCCGGTGGCCGGGCAACGGGCGCTGGCCGAGCGCCTCGCGGAGGCCCTGGCGGGACGCACCATCAGCCGGGGCAGCCTGGAGGTGACGCGCACGGACGGGCGCGCCATCCCGCTGGGCATCTCCACGAGCCGGCTCTGCTGCGAGAACGGCGATGCGACGGGCGCCGTGGCGGTCTTCCAGGACCTGACCGAGGTCAACCGCATCCGCGATCGCATGCAGCGGCAGGAGCGGCTGGCGGCCGTCGGGACCCTGGCCGCGTCCATCGCCCACGAGATCCGCAATCCCCTCGCCTCCATCGCCGGCAGCGTGGAGATGCTGGCCGGCGAACTGGAGCTGCGGGGGGAGCTGGGGGAGCTGCTCGCGCTGATCCTCAAGGAGAGCGATCGCCTCAACGATCTCATCGAGAACTTCCTCGAGTTCACGCGGGATCGGCGTCCCCAGGCCGCGGCCTTCGCCCCCGCCCTGCTCGTGGAGGAGGTCATCACCGCGCTGCGCCAGCGCGGCGAGGCCGCCGACGGCCTCGAGCTGGCCCTGGACGCGTCCGCGGCGCCAAGGCGCGTCGAGGCCGACGCGGCCATGCTCAAGCAGGTCTTCCTCAACCTGCTGCTCAACGCCGGCCAGGCCATGGACTGGCGCGGCCGCATCACGATGACCGTGACGGAGGCGGAGGAGGCCGGGGCGCGCTGGGCGGACTTCATCGTCCGCGACGAGGGGCCGGGCGTGCCGCCCGAGGAGCGCGCGCACCTCTTCGAGCCATTCTTCACGACGCGCGCGCGGGGCACGGGCCTGGGGCTCGCCATCGCGCACCGCATCGCCGAGCAGCACGGCGGCAGCCTCGAGCTGCTCGATGAGCCGGGCGGCGGCGCCGCCTTCCGCTTCCGCGTGCCGGCGCTGGCCGTCGCGCCCCGGGACACCGAGAGCCCCTGCCCCGCCGAATCGCCGGTGGGCTAGACGAGGACGGGAGCCGCATCCATGCCTGAACACAGGGTACTGCTGGTCGACGACGAAGAGAGCATGATCCGCTTCCTCTCCATCATGCTGGGGAAGGAAGGCTACGAGATCCGCGCGGTAAATTCCGGCAAGGACGCGCTGCGGGAGATCCAGCAGTGGCGGCCGGATGTCGTCATCACCGACATCAAGATGCCCGAGATGGACGGCCTGCAGCTGCTCACCGGCATCAAGGCCATCGATCCGGGCATCCCCGTCATCCTGCTCACGGCCTACGCCAGCCAGGAGACGGCCATCGAGGCGGTGAACAAGGGAGCCTTCCACTATCTGATCAAGCAGGCGCGCAACGACGAGATCAAGATGGTCGTGCGCAACGCCCTGTCCATGCGGAGCGTGCGCTCGGAGAACCTGAAGCTGCGGCGGCAGCTCAAGGACGACTCCTCGCTGGAGTCCATCATCGGCACCAGCGAGGCCATGCAGAAGATCTTCGCCATCGTGCGCAAGATCGCCTGCAGCGACAGCACCGTGCTCATCAGCGGCGAGAGCGGCACGGGCAAGGAGCTCATCGCCCGCGCCGTCCACTACACCAGCAACCGCGCCGACAAGCCCTTCGTGGGCATCAACTGCGGCGCCCTGCCCGAGAACCTCCTCGAGAGCGAGCTCTTCGGGCACGTCAAGGGCAGCTTCACGGGCGCCGTCCGCGACAAGGACGGGCTCTTCCGCGTCGCCGAGGAGGGCACCATCTTCCTCGACGAGGTGGGCGAGGTCAGCCCGGCGCTGCAGGTCAAGCTGCTGCGCGCCCTCCAGGAGCGGGAGTTCCTGCCGGTGGGCGGCACGTCGCCGGTCAAGGTGGACGTGCGCGTGCTGGCGGCCACCAACCGCGACCTCGAGGAGGAGGTGGCGCGTGGCACCTTCCGCCCGGACCTCTACTACCGGCTCAACGTGATACCCGTGGCGGTGCCGCCCCTGCGGGAGCGCCGCGACGACATCCCCCTGCTGGTCAAGCACATCCTCGACAAGCTGGGCGAGCGCCACGCGATGCACGCCAAGGCCATCAGCAAGGAGGCCATGGAGGTCCTCTGCGACTACGACTGGCCGGGGAACGTGCGCGAGCTGGAGAACGTGCTCGAGCGAACGGTGCTGCTGGAGGACCGGGACATACTGACCGCAGACTCCTTCCCCGAGAAGATCCTCATGCGCCAGCGGGGCGCCGCCGCCTCGCTCTTCGAGGGGACGCCGCGCGCCACCCTCGAGGACCTGGAGAAGGAGTACCTCATCAAGGTGCTCGACTCCGTCAGCTGGCAGAAGAAGAAAGCCAGCAACATCCTGGGGATCAACGCGTCCACGCTCTACCGCAAGATCCAGCGCTACGGCCTCGAGCCGAACCGCGAGCCGACCCATTCCCGGTGAGGCAGCCTGCTGGCGATCACCTCATTCTGCAAGACGCCCGGGCGGGCGGGCATCGGCGCCCTCACACAAGTCATTGGCGAACAGTCCGTTACACGCCCGGTAATCGCCACGAGGCTTGGCACTCCCTTTGCGTGCCCGGGCGCAGCCAGTGGGAGACACCGGGAGCCAGAACAGCGAGCCAACTAGGAGGTAACGAGGAATGATGTCCAACAAGGGTTTCACCCTTATCGAGTTGATGATCGTGGTCGTGATCATCGGCATTCTCGCGGCGATCGCCATCCCGAACTTCATCAGCATGCAGGACCGAGCCCGCGAGGCCGCGGTCAAGTCCAACGGTCATACCGCCCAGTTGGCCGTTGAGGACTACGGTGTCCAGAACAACGGCGTCTATCCGCCCGCCGCCACCGCGCTGGCCGACATCACGGCGTGCCTGCCCGGCGGCGCAGTCTTCGACAATCCCTTCACGGGCGCCGCCGGCCTGAGCGTCGGCGCGGGCGCCGCGCAGGGCATGGTCGACTATCTGGACCCCGCCGCGACCGGCGTGGCCAACATGTACCAGCTCAACTGCTACGGCCAGAACGCCGCGGGCGGCGCCATCCTGACGCTGTCCAACGGCTAGCCGTCGGAGATCCGATCGGAGGCGCGGGGGTCGCAAGATCCCCGCGCCGCTTCTTTGACCGCGACTGGAACGGCTTGTGCGAGGTCCGGACTCGGAGACCCTTTTCGGGAATCCGAGACCGGATTTCGTCCGTTTAGGAAGGACATCGCCATCTCACCACCACGG
>Ga0272442_10002349_pt1 | contig 27579 bp, 25 predicted proteins | sample SSMForm2O_FD_200262 | JGI IMG/M metagenome (GOLD analysis project Ga0272442, IMG submission 200262) | Marine sediment archaeal communities from Little Sippewissett salt marsh, Falmouth, MA, United States - SSM-Form-2O | ecosystem: Environmental > Aquatic > Marine > Wetlands > Sediment ...
CATAAATCTTGAGCAAAATTACCCCGACATATATAGCTCTTTTATTATTTTGGAGATTTGAGATCATAATCACTGCTTACGAGTTGGTGAAGTACTGTATTGCTTGAAACGGCCCCTTTTTGTGACAGGGTTAAATAGCTGATTCCAATTCCGGGATTTTCCTTCCTCGTGTCGATTCCAGGGGCCCTCACCGCCCGCTTTGCGGGCGGCCTTTCCCGAAATTTCTGAAAAGAAGAGATTGCAAAATAAACTGCCATTAATGGTTTTTACTTTTATTCAACCCACTTCACGTCAATATTCTGATTTCATTCCTAATTTCCGACTTTATATCTAATTTTAATGTTTTCAGAATAACTTTCATTGATTGAGGGTTTCTACCGAGCAAATTTTATTTGATTCTGCTTTGCATTCACTTATTTAATTTTTTAATTTTTTAATTTTTGACCTGTATCTTCTTTTTATTCATATTTATCCAGAAAAAACCGGTCACCTTCGGTGACCGTGGACAAGAACGACGTAAGATGGATAATAAGGTTGTATGGGGACTAACTTAAGGATTCAGAATCAGGCACTTTTCCTTTTTGCCCAAAAATATCAACTGAATATCAACTGACTACCGGAATATATTAACTGACCAACTGCTGACTACCCGCTGACCACAGGAAGACTTCCAGAGGATGCAATTTACTTATATAATAATTCAACAATCTTTCTTATACAATAATTCAAGGCTATCAGCTCGATTAAGCACGCACTTAGTCAAAAAATCTTTATTCCGAGAGTGACTGATCCTTAGATAACGGACCTGGGACAAAAATGGATGAAAACCGGCTTGTATCAAAGTTTCAACCCATCTTTTTAATTGTTTTGCAGATCCTCATTGGTACATACCTCGTCATCTATATGTTCAAACTTTCGGATACAATGTTTATAGATGAAAGCCCGGTTCAAAGTCTTTCAATTATTTTTAATGAGTTAATTGTAATTGTTTTGCCTGCATCTTTTTACTTTATTCGTCTTGAATTTTCGGCTAATTACTCCGAAGTTACGGGGAGCAATGATGTGTGCTCTCTTATATTCAGGTATTCCCAGTTAGCTGCAGTTATTCTGTCGGCCCTTATAGTTTTAGGAGGCATTGTTTTCAGGGTCGCAGTAGCCCTGCAATTGAAAGCATTGCTCAGCGGTCAGCCTTCAAGCTCCGGAAATTATATTTTCGAGCTGTTTCGCTTAATTATTGAACACCTTGACACTGCCATGTCTTTATTGATAATTGCCGCTCTCCTTCTGGCAATACTCCTGGCCTACATCCTGATAAGGTACCGTGATACCCTGCCCCTCTCAGTGAAATCGATTAAGTTTATAAGAATGGGGGAATGGGAACAGGCTAAAAAATGTGAGATGAAGAAGCTGGAGATCCTGGAAAATAAATACTTATTCAGGGGGCTCAAGGATTTCTTCCATAAATTGATAGAATACGATTCCCATTACAACCTGGCTTTATGCCACCTTATGCTGGGGGAATACCAGGAATCGGTAAAAGAGATTAAGAAAATTTATAAAATCGACGGGAACACCCTGGAAGGCATCTATAAAGGGGAAGTTGACGTACTCAAACTGCTCCAGAACAGGTACCCGCAAAAACATCCCGAAAACAGGCTCCTTCAATCCTATACCCATCTAAAAAACAGGGCTGGCAGCTTTTCTTTTCCCGGAGGTTTAAAAGGAAAACAAATTTTACTAACCCTTTTTTCGGCATTTTTTGCCATTTACGCCCTTGTGGTCTTAATCTACGGACTGGGTGGGACTTCGTATTATTATGAAAAAGCTTACCCGGAAAGCATCCAGTTCATCGGCATGGGAATATTTTTCGGCATTTTGCTGTTTCTACCTTATTTTATTACCCGACTTGCAAGTTTCGAACTTGAACAGGATTACTCCGGGGATATTTTCACTCATCCTGAAAACAACAAGAACTGGGACCCTTCCTCCAGTATACCCGGCTTGCTTAAAACTTACAGGATCTTTGTGCTCGTCCTACCCGCATTCAGCCTTTTCTATGCAGTGCAGTGTACGGAGTGGTTTAATGTATGGGTCCCGATTATGTTTGTGGAATTGAACGCGGATTACCTTTACATTGCAGGCATGATATTCCTCTCGTTTTCTTTTTTTGTCCATTTCCTGCTGGTACTTTCAATAATGGATTACCTTGCATATTTTATAACCAGGCCGCTGAATGAAAACCTGCCCCTCAAATGGTTAGTGGAAATGTCTTTTCTGATAATGGCTTTCCTTCCGGGGCTGATAGCCCTATTTTTAATCGCATTTCTGACAACTTTCCTGGAAGGCACTTCCTATAATTATGATTCCCTGCTGGTCTTTTCGATATTCGACCCGGCAAAATACGGCCCGTGTAGCCCTGTGCACATACTGCCTCATTTTTTCCTTGCAATCCTCTTTTATCTTATATTTGCGGAGTTTCTCCATGAACAGTTGAAATTTGTAGCTAACAAAAAGGCAGGAGACCATTATTATGGCGCAGGAAAATACGCCGAGGCAAACGAACGATACGGACTTGTGGAAAATCAGTTAAGCGGAAAACTATATACGAAAATCCATCCCTTCCCCCCATCATTTTTTTTAAGCTATTACCTCGCCTATGGGGACAGTAAGTTCAGGTCAGGGAAACCCGAAAACCGAAGAATATCCGAAAACCAGAGAATGTCCGAAAACCAGAGAATGTCCGAAAACCAGAGAATGTCCGAAAGCCGGAGAATATCCGAAAACCGGAGAATATCCGAAAACCAGAGAATACACGAAGCCTCCGCACTTCTGGGTAAAGCCTTAAGCTATGCACAGGAGTTCCCGAATTCATACCTGTGGAAAATATTTTACACAAAGGGCCTTCTTGAAGAGGAAGCACAAAATCTCCGGGGAAGCTATGAAAATTACAAAAAAGCGATAGATGCGATCGAAGACCTCCGGGGAAGCATAAAAATCCCCGAAAGGAGAGGAGACTTTTTCGAAAACAAGATCGAAGTTTACAAAAAGATGGTTTTAACCTGCCTGGAACTGGAAAAATACGAAGAGGCGTTCGAGTATGCGGAAAAAGCCAAAGGAAGGGTCTTTCTCGACATGCTGGATTCTGCCAAACTCAACCTGAAAGCAAGTCCCGAACTGAAAGAAAAAGAAGCCGAATATATCCGGAAGATAAAAGAACTCCAGCTAAAAGGTGGGACAAGGACAAGAACAGGTTCCATTGATTCCGAACTGGAAGGAGTCTGCAAGGAATACGATGAATTCCTGCTAAAAATAAAAGAAGAAGACCCGGAATATTATGCCATAAAAACAAGCGGAGTAACAAACATTGAAACAGTACAGCGCTGCCTTAAGGAAAACGAAGTTGTACTGGAATTCTTTATTGCGGAAAAAGCAATCCTGTTCATAATCCAGAAGGAAAACTTTAAGGTAAAAGTCCTCCCGACAGCCGTGGAAACCCTTCATGAAAAAATAGTGGATTTCCGAAAACGCATCGAAGCCGAAAGGATGGAACTCAAGAAATTTGAGGCGGAAGAAGGGGAAGAGAGCAAAACCGATTCAACGGAACCAGGAAGAAAAACAGGGTCAAAAGAAGGCCAGGAAAAGAAAAAGCTAAGGCGCCTGAAATTTGTAGCCCAGGACCTTTACCGGGACCTGGTAGAACCCTGGGAGGACGAATTACAATCCGGATCCTGCGGAGAATCAGCTTGCAATGAATCAGCTTGCGATGAATCAGCTTGCGATGAATCAGCATGTAGTGAATTAGCCCAAGGTGAATTAGCCTGTGGCGAATCAGCCTGCAATCAATTAGCCTCCAGAGAATTGATTATTATTCCTCACGGCATTTTGCACTATCTTCCTTTCAATGCCCTGCACAACGGGAAGCAATGGTTCATCGAAAAGTACGAAGTAAGGTTTTTGCAAAATGCTTCGATCCTGGAACTGCTGGCAAAAAAGAAGGTGAACAGCCAGAAAGCCCTTGTTGTCGGGAACCCCACTTCAAACCTGGAATACGCCGAAAGCGAAGCTTTGAGCATTGCCGAAAAATTGAATACAAAAGCCCTTATTCGGGACGAAGCTACAAAAACTTCGGTCCTGGAAGAGTTCGGGAAAAAGGGTATAATTCATCTTGCATGCCACGCAAGGTTTATCGAAAAAGCTTCCAGGTTATCCCACCTGGTCTTTGCCGACGGCAATCTCTTTGTGACGGAGATCTACAACCTCGAACTTGAAACGGACCTTGTTGCCCTGTCGGCATGCGAATCCGGCCTTGGAAGCCTTGATAACGGAGATGAAGTCGAAAGCATGACCCGCGCCTTCATGCGTGCCGGGGCTCAGACTGTTATTTCATCCCTCTGGAGTGCTTACGATAAAAGTACGGAACGCCTGTTTTTAACATTTTATGAAAAAGAAGGGAGCAAAGTGCGGAGGTTAAGGGAATCCCAGCTTGATTTGATGGAAAACTACGAACATCCCTATTACTGGGCTCTATTCGAATTGTTCGGAGAAAAGTGAGAAAATTTTAGATTCGTCTTTACTCGTTTAGCCGGATATTTTCGCCATCAATCGATAATTTCTCCTCGTCTTCCAGGTCCGACAAAGCGTCCATAAATTCCCCGTAAGCGATCTCCTGAATATCCGGAACTTCATTCAACCTATCTCTCAGCTCTTTGAGGGACAGGCTTCCGTCTTTGGCAAGCAAGCACAGTATCGATTTTTTGATTATTTCCGAAAGCCCGTCTCCGGTCATGTCTTCTGCTTCCTGGCTTTCCTCCTGGCTTTCCTCCTGGCTTTCCATATCAGTGGATTTTGAACCCCTTACCGCTGCCACAGGCGGGTTATTTGCTATCATCGAACCGGAAACAAAGCCTGAGCCGGGCTTCTGAATCTCCCGGAGCCTGGGGGATTCAGGAAACTTAGGTAGTTCGGGAAGCTCAGGGGATTCGGGAGAATAATCAGGATTCAGGGAATAAGGTTCGGAAAAAAAAGCGTTTAAAAAATCAGTGTAAAAATGTTCCAGAGAATGCGTCTTCAACTGTTTCCGGATTTCCTCAAGCACTTCCGAAAGGTCAGGGTCCTCTTCCCGATAACTATATGCCTCTGCCAGAAGGGAATTTTTAATCTGCCTTACTCCGGGTTCATCTCTTTCTTCTTCAGCTCTTTTCAGCTCGCTTTCCAGGGTTTCGAAGCGTGAGATGTCCTGCGCTTTGAAGGCGTCAACCAGGTCTCCCAGGAATTCATAGAACAGATCCAGCTGCCCGTTTTGTATCGCATGCTGCTTCCACCTGTAAACCACATCAAACGGGATCCTCCCCATAAAAAGTTCATCGTAATCCATATTATCACTTTCTTTCCATCAATTCAGGTGCTTAAGGTGCTTAGGGTGCTTAAATACTTCATATTTGGCCTCTACGACACAGCGCCTTTGTTTACTCTTTTCCTCCTTCGGACGTATTTCGTGCGGTGCCAGGGACTTTCCGGGCCTGTACATTACTTTTTCAAGCAGTTGAATACGCTCACCTCTGCTTTCCGTACTGCACCCCTCTTCCCGGTCACAAATCAGGTTAAGATCCAGAACTGCCTCATACCCGTACTTTTTCTGGATTAGTTCCATGACCTCAATGTCCCCCATCTCCAGGTCTTTGATCAGGCCAAAACAGTTGAAATATACTTCCAATTCATTTTTATTCAGCTCTCTTCTATCCTGTTCCTTTTTATTCAGCTCTCTTTTATCCTGTTCCTTTTTGTCCTGCAGCCCACTCTTCCAGCCTCTTTCATAGGAAGCAATTCCTTCTCCGCATTCGACCTGAATCAATTTCTCCATTAGTTTTCTCCTTTTTTCCAGGTCAGTAAGTTTGACTGTTAGCAAAAAACTAAGTTCCTTACTTATGCTCCCGTACCAGGGGCAGTTTCTCCCGGATTCGATATCCCGGAGCAAACGTACAAGGCAAATACCCATAGGTGTGAGTTCCAGAAACTCCTCCCCGTTTTCATAAACAAGAGCAAGAACCCCACTTTGAAACCCTTTTCTTAGCGTTTCGTAAAACTTGCCGGGATCTTCCTCATATCCCGAACCTGCGCAAACAGCTTTCTGCAGCGTTTTTTCGTGAAAGAAGCTGTTCGTTATTACCGAAGCCAGCAGGGGTTTTGTGTAAGGGTTAATGCCCTGAAGGGCATCCCTGATGCTTCCGATGCTTTCAGGACTCATGCTTTTCAAATTAACTCTCTTCGGGTTCCGGTCTCTTTTTTTACGGAAATCCCCCGACCTGATGAGATGAAGGGAATAATCGGCTTTTTGGTCAATTGTTTTACTAATGCTTCCAAAGCCTTCAGGAAAATTAAAATGTTCCAGTGCCTGTTCCAGAGCCGACCCGGATTTTTTCCTGTACTCCCTGCTGCATTCGGCAAACTCTTTTTTATTCCCCCTGTTTTCATAAAGAGCCGTGCAGAAATCCTCTAACCCGATTTCCCGGTTTAATTGGGAAAAGTGGTACAATTTTTTCATAAGCTCCTTTCCTAAAAAAGATATCTCTACAGCCTTGAAAAAACGGTGAACTCTGCTGTCATCCTTCAAATTGGAAGAAACCGGATAGTAAATGGGAACGGCGAGGTTCAATCCGTACAGGGTATCAATCACGGCATTAAGGTCCCCGAACGCTTCTTCCCTGTGACCTCTTTCAAAGCGGGTTATAATATCCCTGTTCCTAAAGAGCCCCTCTTCATAAGATACATCATAAAGTATTTTCAATACATCGATATGGTTGCTTTTTGCCAGGGAAACCCAAAGAGAGTTTCCGTAATCGCTTTGAAAATACATAGCTAACCCTGAGTACACTGGATATTATTTATTACATTGATATATTACCCATTGATATTCAAAAATTAATATCTGTTGGTTACCCCCTGAGTATCCGGTTGCCTCTCTCAAAATGAATAAACAGAAAGCAAAGAAGCTAAAAATAATTCAATAAAAGTGAATTATTCAATAAATATAAACTATTTCAGGATGGGACTGGATTGAAACCTATTGCAAAAAGTCTGGAACCAAAACTCATTATAAAAGGTCCTGGAACCAATCCTCATCGTAAAAGGTCTGGAACCAGAACCTGTTGCAACCCGTTCTATAAAGACAAACTCTGGCTCCCGCCGGGCTTACTTCTTACTGTTGTCCTATCGTTTCCGAGAGTCTCCTGCTCTCTTCTGAAAATGCCTGCAGGAGGTCGTCCAGGCAGATCTGAGGCCTGTCATTTTTACCTATTAGACGGATCCTGCTGCTGATTGCCGAATCTCCTTTAAGGAACCTCTCAACAGCAAGATCGCTTGCCCTTACCACAGCCCTTTCAAGGTCCCTACCCGTAAAAGCGTAAAACTTCCCGTTTCTGGAACAAAACTCCGGTTCCGTTGTCAGGACGGCTTTTTTGATATCATTGTCATCAACGGCACAGTGCTGAGGTGCTGTCTTCAGAAGGGATTTTACGATCCCGCACCTTACTGAAAAGTCAGGGAGGGGGATGTTGACCATTTTAACCCTGGTCTTGAAAGCGGTGTCAATGTCTTCTTCCCTGTTGGTTGCAAAGAGCATGATGAGGCGGTCCGTCCCGAACTGCATGGCCTGCACGCCGTCCATGAACTGAAGAATTTCTGCCATGAGAGCCACGGAGGCTTCATGGGGGCTCTTTGCCCGGGAAGGTACCAGGTGGTCTACTTCATCGATGAAAAGAAGGACTTTTTTCTCGCTCTCTTTACAGAGTTCCCCTGCCTGCTTGAAGATGCTCTGCATGCGGGCTGCAGACTCCCCGTAGCCGCTTGACCGGATCTGGGCTGCATCAACTGCAATGAAATCAGCCTCCATTCTTTGTGCAAGGGCTTTTGCAACCGTGGTTTTTCCTGTCCCCGAGGGACCGGCAAGGAGGATGTACTGCTTGTGGTTTTTATAGCAGGGCATCTCGGGAAACCTGAGCCTGCGGGTATAGAATTTCTCGATATCATCCACAACCCTTCCGGCAGTCCCGTGGATGTTGATTTTTTCTCCCAGAGGCACCCTGAAACTCTCGATAGGGACCATCCGGGCAGATTCTTCACTGGAGCTTACTTTTTCCGCTCCGTATCCCGATGAGAGCTTGCTCAAAAATCTGTAAATTTCGTCGTCATTTTTCTCGTTTGCAAGGAGTTTCTGGATCGAGACAAGCTTATTCTGAACGGACCTGCTTTTTGATTCCGCAAGCAGCCTGTCAACCTGGATCCTGAAGAAGCGGTCCCTGCACAATAAAAAATTCGGTATGTCGCCCTTTTCAACGTAACGGTTCAGCTCCTCCCACGCTTCATTCACCAGGTTTTTTTCCTGAGGGGCAGGGGAAAGCGCCTTACGGTTCAAGCCGGAGTTCATGAGCCTCCTGTTCATTAAAGCTAGCTCTGACATTCTGGAAAACACCTCTCTGGATTTATGAAAAAAATTAAATTTCGTTTTTTTCGGCAGGGATTGTTCAGTACATCTCCTTCAGTCCGCTTGAGTCCGCGTCAGCATGAAGGTGGGAATTCAACCTTACTTTAAGCTGGTCGATCTGTTTCGAGCGGATGTCCTCAAACTCAGGTTCGTCAACCCGCCTCAAGACTTCTTCATAACTCAGGAGGTCGGTTGCCTGAAGCTCTGACCTGTTGAGGAGCTTTTCCGCGGTCTCCGAAAGGGCTCTGTTGATCTCTTTTTCATCATATGAGCTTCCGTCTTCCAGAAGGTCCGTGTCTATGCTTTCTAGTGCCTCAAGGAATTCGGCAAGGTAGTCCTCACTTAACTCTTCCCCGTCTCTTATCATTTCATGCCTGTTTTTCAGTTCATCAATGATCATTTCAATCAACTGGACATTGGCATCGGCATTAGAGTAGACCCCATAACACCTGTTCAACCGCTTCTCCGAAAACGAAGCCTTTTTCAGGGATTCTTCCGCCTTCCTGGCAACTTTTCTCCGCAGTCTCCGGGTCTTTGGCTCACTAGAACTTTCAGTCGTATCGTCAAGGGCTTTAAGGCATTTTTCGGCTTCTGCGATAAGGGAATCATAGTCCGCCTCTGCTGATTCCAGCTGGCGACCGTACTTGTGTTTCCGCTTTTCATAGTGCCGCTTCTTGTCCGTCATGAGGCGCATTTTCTCCTCAATACCCTGTAGTTTTTCGAACCTTGTCTGCTCTCCTGAAAGCTTGAACCGGCTGTCCCCGTAGCCGTCGTCAGGCCAGTTTTTCCCCGGGTTTCTCCCGGGATAGCTTTCCTCTCTGCCTCTGCTTCTGTCCTGCTGGAGCCTTACGCCCAGGGCTTCAACATACTTTCCCATCTTTACAGGTATCGATAAAGACACTTCAGATCCTCCTTAAATTTTAATTCCGTTAATTTCCTTTGAATTCGCTTCAAAGTCCCTGATCAGGTTTCCTATCCTGTCCTTAACCGTTTTAAGGTCATTTTCACTGATCTCTTCGGCATCCCGGCTTTTTTCTTTAATCTCTGTCTCCCGGATTACTTTTTCAACATCCATCAGCTTCTCCGCATCCAGTAAAAGGGAATTTAAAAGCTGTGCCGAACAGTGAGAAATTTCTTCAAAGCGGCACCTGTCTTCATGTGTAATCGACCCGAAGCGGCTTTTGTTCAACCTGACGAGCCTGTCCATTTCCTCTATTACGAGCGGCATTTTCGTGAAAACGAAGTGGTAATTTCCGATGAAGCGCTTGCGTTCCAAGACCGGCACTTCGAAGCGGAGCATCAAAGCTTCTCCGTAAGCCCGGGAAGAACTGAAATAATGTTCAAGGTCAATTTCCCGATCCCTGCCCTGGCTTCTCATCTCCCCGTTTTTGAGGACTTTTTGCTTGAAAGCTTCCTCCTTTTTTTCCAGTTCGCATATCTGCGAGTAAGCTTCCTGAAGCACTGCTTTTGAAAAGAAAAACCTCATTTTCACCGAATCGGAGATTTTTTCGGGGGTATTTATTCTGGAACCTATCCAGGCCCTGGATTCCCTGTTAACATTCATCTCAGTCCTCCCGATTACCAGTCAACTTTTTTTCCGAGCCTGCTCCGTATCATATAGTATGCCAGGGCTCCGACAATGAAAGAGACAAGCGGGTGGTTTTGCATGTAGGTGATCAGTTCGAAAAGGAAATCCCTCACCCAGTAAATCATGTCGTAGCACGCCAGCCTGATTTCGAACTCGAAGTCAAGAACCCTGTCAAATATCAGAACCGCATCCTGGTCTATCGAACCCAGGACTGACCTGCATTCGGGTATGAAGGCTTGGAACCTGTGCCTGATTTCAACATACCCCGCTGCAAGAGCCAGCATTACAGCTGCGTATATTCCCAGGATTTTTAACCGGTTCCCGGGGGAATAACAAAACCCGTCTTTATCTCTTCCTGACATAACAATCCTTAAATCTCCATTAATTTCACCGAGCGACATAGCAGTCTTCCTCCTTACAAACAGGACCTCCGTTTCATTATGAGGGTCAGTTTGAACATTTTAGGACTGAATTTTGGTATTTTCAAGCACTGTTTCAATGAAAAAGTCGTTATACTTAGTGTGTCCCCGGACTTTTCGGGAACCACTCAGAATTCAATTTTTACATTGAGCAAACTTTCATACATACTGTGTCCCCGAACCTTTCGGGAACCACTCAGGGTTCGGTTTTTACATCGAGCAAACCTTCATGCATAGAGTGTCCCCGGACCTTTCGAAACCCTTTCAAATTGCATGGATAGGTTCTAATCACACGAAAGAAGTGATATGAAAAAAGCAGAAAAAACCAAACCTTTCCCCGGGGAAAAGTGGGGCAGTTTATCTAATTTCAGGGCAATTAAGGGGTTGAGCAAGATGTCAGTAGATCAGATCTTAATCGGAAAGTTTTCCTTCATGACCCGCCTCACTCAAAAAGCGCTCCGCCTCTATGACCGGAAAGGGCTGCTTGTTCCGGAAGCAAAAGATTCCTTTACCGGCTACCGTTACTATACGGTTGCCCAGGTCGAGAGAGGGATGACGATCAAAACTCTCGCATTCCTGGGATTTTCCCTGGACGAGATTGCCGTGCTTCTGGACGCGGAAAGTACGGGAAACTGTGAGGTCATTGAAGCCTGCTTCAAAAAGAGGCTTGAGGACATCCGGCTTGAGATCGGGCAGCTGCGAAAAATCGAAGGCATTTTGCAGGGCGCCTGCAAGCAAGACGGAAAAATACTGGAGTTATTTAAGATGTCAGTAACAGATCCCGTTATCAAGGAAGTCCCTGAAATGCGCGTAATAAGCAAGCGCGAAAAGGGCGTTTATGCCGTAACGATCGGAAAACTCATAGGCGAACTCTGTGCCTGCATAGACAGCCCCGAAAACCGTCGGAACCGAGTAAAAGTAACAGGTCCTGTAATGTTCCTCTGCCACGACGAAGAATACAAGGAAGAGGGCGCCGATATCGAAGTCGCCCTCCCGGTCTCGGGCAGGATCTCGGTGGAAGACCCGAAAATGGAAGTCAAGACCCTTCCAGGCATCAGGACTATTTCCGTGGTCTACAGGGGGCCATATCAGGGTGTAGAGGCAGGATACAACCGGATCTTTGCCTATGCCGCCGAAAATAACCTGGAACCCCTTGAACCCTTCGGCCCGAGCAGGGAACTGTACTTTAACAACCCTGCCGAAGTCCCGGAAGAAGAACTGATGACCTAGGTCCAGCTGCCAGTTAAGTGAACTCTGCAGGTTAAGTGAACTCTGCAGGTTAAGTGAACTCTGCAGGTGAAACAAATCCAAGAAATTAAGATGTTCTCAACAAAATAAATCCAGGCAACTGGTTAAGCTGTGCCCCCGGCTCATTTTTACCTTTTTTTCTCCAGAAACACAACGGTATTATAGACCGGAGGCTCGGGATGTACCCTCTCCTGTTCCTCGAAACCCTCAGGCAGGTCAAAGAGGCAGCTTCCGTTGAGCAGTTTCCTGAGCCCTTTTTCGTAAATCCTGCACGAAATCCTGCTCCCGACCGGCATGACCTCAAGAAGGTGCCCGAAAATTTCCTTTTTGGGTTCCGCCTGGGCAGCTACCATCAGGGCTTTGATCCCGGAACCGGGACCGGGCAGGAAATCCCGTCCATCCAGGGAGAAATGGTTTCCGTTGAGTATGCTTATATCTTCCGAAAGCCCGAGCTTTTCCAGGACTCTTTTTGACATATACGCCCGGGTTGAATTCTGTTCTATCCCTATGCTCTTTACCCCGTACTGCCTGAAGAAAACAATCAGGGTAAGGGGAAGCGGTCCGCTCCCGAGAAAGGCAATCCTGTCCCCGGCTTTTAGCCCGAGCCCTTCGTATTCCGTGCGGACAAGCTTCAGGTAATTCCCGTAGAAGGGAAACTGCTCCAGGACAGCCCAGGGTGATTCATCAGCAAGGACTTCATTAGCATGCTCGGTTTCGAGTTTTACGGTGTACAGGTTCCTGAACCTGATAATGTCAATAAAAACAGGCTCAAGCTCTTTCTTTTGCAAAATCTCCAGGGCGGTTTTATCGTCCATCTCCATCGTGATCAGGGAGTCCAGTTTCCCGAACAGTTCCCCGTTTCGCTCCGAAGGCCCGTACAGGATTTCTTCATCGGACAGGTCCCTGATGTCCCGGTGCAAAGCAAGAATCTCTTCAATAATATATTCCGGAGAAAACTCCAGACCCTCAATACCTGCAATAGCCATTCCAATCCCCATTAGTATTTGGATGCCCTATAATATAATTCTGTTGAAAATTTCTTAAATAAAATATAAATAAAGGTTAAAATTCAGCTTTCAGGTTCACGGAAAACCTTGCTTACAAAAGTGCTTACAAAAGTGCTTACAAAAGTGCTTACAAAAGTGCTTACAAAAGTGCTTACAAAAGTGCTTACAAAAGTGCTTACAAAAGTGCTTACAAAAGTGCTTACAAAAAGCATGCAGTTTAATAGGCAGGACTATTCACATTAATAGAGAAAAAATTAATGTTGTTTCCCTTCTTCAGTAGTTTGGGCGTATTAAAATGACAGACCTTGAAAACTGTGAACTCTGTGAATGGCGCTGCGGCGTAAACCGCCTGGCAGGAGAGCGGGGAGTCTGCCGGGTAGGCAGCCCTGAAGTCGCTGCAGCAAGCCTTTCAAGAACCCTCAAAAGCTATTCCGTAACCCTGCTTGGCTGCTGTTACCGCTGCCTGCACTGCAACGCTTACCGGATCTCCCAGTACCCGGACCCGCTCTGGTGGTACGGAAGGCATATCAGTCCCGAAGAACTGGTTTCTGATGCTGAAATCAGGATCAGGGCATACGGAGAATCTGTATACAGCAGGCCTGCTTGCAGCGATTCAGGAAAAGAGTCTGGAAAAGAGTTCGAAATCGACAAAATAAGTTTCACGGGCGGCGACCCGATCATACACCTCCCATATATCGAAGAAGTAGCCGGAGTCCTCCGGAAAAGGGATTCGAAACTCGGGGTAGGGCTTGCTACCGGCGGTTTTTGCACCCCAAAATCAATGGAAAGGATTGCAGGGATTTGCAGCAGCATCACGCTTGAAATAAAAGCTTTCGATGACGAGGTGCACCGCGCACTTACCGGGGCACCAGTAGAACCCGTGCTCAGGAACGCCTCTTACCTTGCAGAAAAAGCCAGGGAAAAGATACGCGTCTTCAGGACTGTGGCTATCCCCGGCATGACCGATAAGCAGGTCGTAAAGATTGCAGAATACATTGCAACCCTTGACCCTGAAATTCCCTACCACCTCATAGGGTTCAGGCCGAATTTCGTGCTGTACTACCATCCGGGACCGGAAAAGGAGATGATGGAAAAGCTCGCGGAAAAGTGCAGGGATGCCGGACTGAAGGACGTAGCCTGGAGCGGGTATTACCCGGAGGCGTATCCCGAGGGGATCGAAAAAAAGGCAGATATGCTGAAGAAACGCTATTCAGGAAACCAGGAAGCAGGGCTCACCGCTGCCTACGCCCTGGAAACGGGCTGCCCGACCCACCCCAGAAACTGCGGGGAGTGCGAGCTTCGGGACAACTGCCCGGCGACCCTTAGAGAACCCTGGAACCGGCGTTAAAGCAAAAAACTTAATAAATTTGTTTCCAAATAAATATACCTCTTTTTTGGGTAAAGAGAAAAATGATGGCTGGCTCTGAATCCTTAATTGCACTCCAGGCATCCGGAATTAGTTATATCTCGTCTTTCTTGTCCACGGTCACCGAAGGTAACCGGCTTTTTCATAAGAAAAATGAGAAGTAGAGAAAAGAATACAAAGCCCAAAAAACTCTATGAAGAAAATAGTACATGCAAAATAGTACATGCAAAATAGTACATGCAAAATAGTACATGCAAAATAGAAACAAATGCCATTTGTAAATCTTCAAACAATGCAAGTTATTTCGGGAATACAAAAATTAGGCATAAAGTCGGAAATTGGATACAAAGCTAGAATATTGACGTCAAGTGAGTTGAATAAAAGTAAAAACCAATAATTTCAGTTTACTTTGCAGTCTCTTTTTTTAGGAAATTCCGGGAAAGGCCGCCCGCAAAGCGGGCGGTGAGGGCCCTTGTTATCGATACCAGGAAGGGAATAACTAGAACTGGAAACAGCATTAAATCCTGTCACAAAAACCAGGGCCATTTCAATCAATATGACAAGATTTCTACAGACCCCTTAAACTGAAAGCTTAAACTGAAAGCTTAGAATCAAAGAATTATTCAAAAATCTCTTTCAGGTCATCCATACAGAGCGATACATCGAACTCTTTTAACCTGAAAAATTTCTTGGCACGCATGTCATTTTCTTCGAGCCGGAGGTCACTTTCAACAAAGCCTGCCTTTTCAAGGCGCTTTAGGTGAAGATTTACCACCTGCCTCGAAAGGTCCAGGTCTTTGGCAAGCTCATAAACGTATCTCTCCCTTTCAGCCAGCAGGTAGAGAAGCTTTAACCTGACAGGGTGGGAAAGAGCCTCACCAATTTGTACGATTTGTTGAAGTGATTTTGTCATCAGGAAGGCCTTCAAAGGTTTTTTTTAAACATGAAAATTTTGGGATATAGCATTTGAAAATATCGCCGGAGATATATCCAAAGACTGATCTGAAAATCGTTCTGTTTTATCAGATAGTTGTTCTGATTTTATCCGCTAATCTTTCTTAATTTAGTCTGATAATCTTTGTTATTTTATTTAACTTAGATTTCCTCCAGCTTATCCTTTATTTCTTCTACGGTTTTTTTGATATCTTCAATGTCTTTTTCAATCCTTACAAGCCTTTCGTTGTCCACGGAACCGGTATACCCTGATTTGTTAAGCAGCAGCACAGCCACAAACACGATAAACAGTATAAGAAAGATATTGAATAAAATACCCCAGAAAGAGCCGTACATACCGGACATCCCGTATTGCATAAAACCGTTCAAGTTCTCACCCCATTACGAATATAGGGAATCCATAAGTATAGAACCTTGTTTTTTGAATTATTTTCAAGCGTTTGCCCGATAGCAAGAAATGTAATTTCAGACAAGCTTATCGAGAAACCTGTCTCAAAACAGAAAAAGAAAGGAAAATGAATTTAAATGGACTTGAGCTCAGTACCCGAAAGTTCCACTGCATCCAGGTCTGAAACGCCCGTTTGCCCCTCCCTGAGCGTACCTGTCAGTCTGGTAGCCCGCAGGGACGGCAAAGTCGTCAAATACCTCACCCGTGAACGCATCTATCCGGGCCTGCCTGTAAACATCGTCCTCGTCCTCATAGTAAACGACCCACCAGCGTCCCATCTGGTAGATGTCATTTTCCGTTGCACCGCTGTCAATTTCCTCTCTGGCGATTGCAAGTGCATCCTCCAAAGTCTCGACTTCCAGCTCTACAGCTTCGCCTGTTCCCGCATAAGGACCGTAGGAAGCATAGCCTGTACAGTAGCCAGGACCATAACCGGGACCATAACCGGGACTGTAGCCCTGTCCTCCATATCCTCCGCCTCTCGCAGCCCACGTTTTCATGGGACCGAAGAAGCCGTTGTTCGTCTGGGCATTATTCGCTGCAGCACTGACTGCCGCTGCCCCGAAAGTACCTATCACCAGCGCACTCAGGAGAAGTACTACCAATGTTTTCTTCATTTTTATGCCTCACAGGATTCATTATTTGATGTCTGATTTATGCCTAATTTTATGCCTGTCCTTCATTACCACAGGGCAGTTCAGACCAGGTGATAAATCACCATATGTAGTAGATATACTACATATGTATTAATTCATCTATATAAATGCTGGCTGCTACTGCTGGCTACATATAAATGACCCGGCGGTACTCCCTATTGCTCCCTATTGAGTACACTTTATTATTGTCAGCGCCTTATTGCCAGCGGTATTTTTCCACATACCACCCTACCACCGGCGGGGCCCAGCAAAGGTTGGCAGCAATGGTTTCAAGGGCGGTGTAGGTCTGTGTGGTCGGGCTGAAACCCAGGAACCTTGCCCCGAGCAGCCCGAGAGGGACAAGCGTGATAACCGCGAGGCTTGCCAGCATCACGGGATGGCGAAAGTACTTTCCGAAAGCGGCACTCCAGGAACCTTCCCTTCTTTTCAGGAAAAGCATTCCCGAGATGTTAGCCCCGATCTGGTCGCTCAGGGCATAGAAATAGGGGATATAAAAGCCCTGGACCCCGTACACGTCAACTCCCGCCAGCCGGCTCCCCAGGTCTATGAACCAGGGGATTGTAAGCCCGAACAGTTTTCCCCAGCTGTAGGCTTCCGCCATCGTACCTTCGGCCTTCCGGAAGCGCTGTTTCACGGAATAGATGCCTTCGAAAATGCTCTCCCCTTCTCCTGCGAGTGTCCTGACCAGCCACTGCCCGACCGGGCTTCGCTGATAGCTCTGCCAGTCCAGGAAAATTCCTGCCAGAAGCCCGATGATGTAGCCGGGAAGGGTATATTTGATCAGCTCTGAGAAGTCCTCCCCTTCTAGAGCTTCTGACTCCAATTCATCACCCTCCGGTTTGTCTTCCTCAAGAACTTCTGTCCCCAGTTCATTCTCCGGTTCATCATCCTCCAGAGTTTCTGTCCTCAGTTCATCTCCCTCCTGTTCATATTCCCCCGTATTCAATTCTCTGCAAATAAATATGGTAAAGTTTAAAGCCGGAACGTGTTTTATCAGGTTCTGGAAACACATTTAAACAGCAGAATCAAATATATACTGGAGAATATATGAAAGCTCTTGAGTGCAGGACAATTGACATAGCCCCCACGCTATCAAAGCTGCTGGAAATACCCATGGTCCCGCCTACCGGCAGGCCGATTCCTGAAGCAATGGGTTTTGCAAATGAGAACAACTGCAAAAGGGCGGTTATAATAATAGTTGACAGCCTGGGCTACTCCCTGTACAGGCACTTTTCTTCGATAATGAAAAATACGGAGGAACTTGCCGAAAAAGGTCTTCTTTTCAAATGCAGGTCCCCGGCAACCCATACATCCCCGGCGATTGCGTCCATTTTTACGGGATACTTCCCGGAAGAGCACAGGATCTATTCAACCGGGGATATCTACATTGAAAGGGCAAAAGACCCTGAAAACCCCAAACTGAAAAGCATCATGGAATGGGCGTACCAGGCAGGGAAAAAAGCTTCTGCAGTTATCGAATCCGAAGGAGCCGAAAGTTTCAGGGGCAGGATAAAAGAGTTTTATGGGGTGCCCAATTCCGAAGACATCCTGGACTATGATAGAAAAATAACGAAATACGCGGTGGATTCCCTTAAGGAAAACCCCGATATCCTGGCAGTGCACCTGCGGGCTCTTGACCGTTATTCCCACAGGGCCGAAAGCTGGGCAGAAATGAAAAAAGCGGCAAAAGCTGTTGACGAAAATCTAGGAGAAATTTTTGCAGCTTCCGAAAAAGGCACCATCTTCTTCATCTGCGGGGACCACGCAGTCCACGGAGGAGAAAAATGGTTGAAAAATGCCACAAAGGAGCAGTTCGAAAACCACCGGGAAAACTTTGTGGCACTTATAGTTGGCTGCTGTTGAAAAGTTAGATTCATTATATACTTCAGTTATTCATTTTGCCCCTTCTTACCAGGTAGGCCACAGAAACCAGCCCAATCCCTGCAATAGGTAAGACAAACCTGGGGATTTTTCCTCCATCTTCTTTCTCTCCGTAGCCCGAAGCCTTAACCGAATCACCTGTGTTTTTCTGAACCCTGGGAGCTTCATATTCATCGGATTTTTCAGAATTCCCGGAGGGGAACCTCGAAGCGGGAGAAGGATTATCAGACTCCTTTGCAGGGATGTCAGACTCCGTTATATGTTCAAGTTTTTCTCTGTGGACGATCCTGGCACTTCCTGTTCCATCACCTCCGCCACCGCGAGAGCTGGATACCGAATCTCCAGATTCTTCGGAATCATCGGAACCATCGGAATCTCCGGAATCCCCAGAATCCCCGGTATCATCGGCGACTTCCACTGTGATGAAATCAACTATTTCTTTCGAGTCACTGCCGTTTCCATTACTGACCTTCAGGTTAACCGTGTAGTTACCGGGATCTTCAAACACATAAACAGCTATTTCCTCGATGGAATCCACAACACCGTCATTGTTGAAATCCCAGGCTCTTTCGCTTACATTTTCCGAAAGGTCAGTAAACTCAACGGCAAGAGGAGCTTTTCCAGATGTGACGTTGGTAATGAAATTAGCCACTGGAAGGATGGGAGCAGGCGGTTCAGGTGGTTCAAAAACAAAATTTACCAGCGGCCTGTAGTCCACACTGGTTCCCTGCGTGATGGAATACGCACTTTCCCCGATTCCGTCTCCATCTTCATCCTTCCCCGTATAGTCACTCCAGTAATTGCCAGTGGTAGTGTTCCAGATATTGGCATTGTTATCATCGGCATTATTCGTGTTATTGAAATAATTGTTGTAAATTAGATTGTTTTCGGAAGTGTCAAGATCGATGCCGCAATCCACACTTGAACTTACAACATTATGTGTAAATACATTATTAACAGACTCATACAGACAGATTCCAAAGCTGTTGTTTGATGCTTCATTACTATCTAAATAACAGCCACTTGCATAACGAAGGCGTATCCCAACGCCATTGTTTGAAACCTCATTATTTTTAACGGTGAAGCCTTCAACGACGTTAAGATTGATTCCGATATCATTGTTAGTTACATTGTTGTTTTCAACAGTACAGTTTTTGATATTGGAATTAAGACAAATTCCATGCGTATCCGTTTTTATGGCTGCCTTAGTTGTCTCATTCACAGATACGGAAAACCCGCTTATTGTCGTGTTACTGGCGATCACCTGGATTACATCATTACAGCGGGTAGTCCCGAAGATAAAAGTTTCATCCGGTCCTTTCGCAGACCTCAATGTCAAATTTTCTTTATTGATCTCAACATACTCATAGTAGATCCCGGGTTCAATAATTATTATAGCGCCTTCAGGTGGTGCAGCATCCACAGCATCCTGAATCGAGTCCCCGGGATTCACAGTGATTTTCTGAGCTGATCCTGAGCCTGAAGCTACCGCAAAAATGAAAAAAAACAAAGCTAGACAGGCAATTATTTTAGTTTTGGTTACCACTAATGACCCCCATTAGATTCTGAGATTGACTGATTGTAAATGTATTAAATTTTGTTAGATATAAACATGTGGATTTGAATAAATATAAAAAAATAGATATTAAAAACTGCAACTGGTGGAAATAGAGATAAAAACATAAAAGCAAAAAAATATCAAATGTTAAAAAATTAAAGAGTCATAATATAATATTTGCTTAACTCATAAAGGAAACCGGATAAAATCAACCTGCTGCTACAAAGTTTTGGAGTTTTCAGCAAAAATTGAGGCCATTTTTCTGAGGAATCATTAAAATAAAATTGAGAACTTTCAGAACGAATTAGTTGGCTGTTTTTAATTTTACCCGTGTTTTTATCGAAAACATGAATCACGGAATAATTCAGGGAATATAAAATTTTAAGATAAAACTTCCAATCAATTTGAATAAATAAGATCTATAAGGCGTTTTGACTGCAAACCCCTTAGGAATGGTGAAAATATAAATTCAGATTTTCAGATAAGGAATTGCTCTATTAATGAGTATTCCATTAAAGAACCACGGATGGACACGGATAGACACAGATTTAAGCCATCCGTGTTCATCTGTGTTCATCTGTGGTTCATTATCAAATTTTGAAATCCTTGATATTATATTTGACTCATTCCTTAGTATACTTCGATGTTCCAAAACTTCAGGACATAGTTATGGGAAGAAAAGGAGGTGAAGGACAAAAGAGAGGAAGCACAAAAGTAGGGAAACAAAAAACGGGTGGAGGACAAAAGAGAGGAAGCACAAAAGGTAATTGAATCATAATATATATTGATTATAATTTTATATGATTGTCATGCATATACTGATCCTGTTGTAAAGTGTACATCCCTTATCAATGGTGTACAGGCACACCCTGAAGAGTGCAAAAGTATTTCAATAACTCTTTAATTAGAACTCTTATAAATCCAAGCTGGAGAAGATGCTAGCATGCAGGAAAAAATCAAGGAAATCGCAGCCCGTGTCCATGAAATGCGGGAGTTGTCCGAGATCTCCGTGGAAGAAATGGCAGAATATCTGCATATCCCGGAAGAAACCTACAGGAAATACGAAAGCGGAGAAGAGGACATCCCGGCAAGTATCCTCTTTGAGATCGCGCATAAGATGCAGGTGGACATGGCCACTCTCCTGACCGGGGAAGAGCCGCGGATGAACATCTTTACCGTCACCCGCGACGGCAAAGGGGTCAGTGTGGAGAGGAGAAAGCAGTACAAGTACCAGAACCTCGCCGAGAAGTTCATCCATAAAAAAGCGGAGTTTTTCATCGTCACTGTCGAACCCAAACCCGAGGGGACAAAACCCGGGACAAACTCCCACCCAGGGCAGGAGTTCAACTACCTGCTGGAAGGAAGCCTGAAGGTCTATATCCACAACAACGAAATCGTCTTGAAAGAGGGTGACTCGATCTACTTTGACTCCAACTATGAGCACGCAATGGAAGCCCTTGAAGGAAAACCCGCAAGGTTCCTGGCCGTGATTATCTGAAACCATTTAGGAATCAAAAATGATCGATAATGGATTATTAATCTGATACAGCCAGTTATCAAAGTCGATTCAATAATTAAAATTGGTTCAATAACCAAAATCGATTCAATAATCAAAATTGGTTCAATAACCAAAATCGATTCAATAATTAAAATTGGTTCAATAACCAAAATCGATTCAATAATCAAAATTGATTCCGAACCGCGACCCTGAAAACCACAGCATAGCACGGAAAGCAATAACAGAAAGCAATAAGACAGGTGTCCGAAATGACTTCCTTACTCAGCCGATTTGTTTCACAAACAGATTTTGAATCCTACGAGGATTTCCAGGAAAATTTCAAGTTCATCGTTCCCGAAAATTTCAACTTTGCCTACGATGTCGTGGACGAATATGCAAAAGACTACCCTGAAAAGCGAGCCATGATCTGGTGCAACGATGAAGGGGAAGAAAAAATATTCACATTCAAAGACCTCAAGTACTACAGTGACAAAGCCGCCAATTTCTTCGCAGATCACGGAATCGGAAAAGGCGACTACGTGATGCTTACCCTGAAAAGCCGTTACGAGTTCTGGTTCTGCATCCTTGGCCTGCACAAGCTCGGGGCAATAGCTGTCCCTGCAACCCACATGCTCAAAACCCAGGACATTGTCTACAGGATCGAAAAGGCCAGTCTCAAGATGATCGTCTGCATCTCCGAAGATGGAGTTCCGGAACAGGTGGACGAAGCCCATGCCGAATGCGGGGATGTCCCTCTCGGAAAAGCAATGGTCGGCGGAGAACCGCGGGCAGGCTGGCTTGATTTCAAGAAAGAACTTGAAGAAGCTTCTCCTGACTTCGAACGCCCCGGCGGTGAAGCCGCAACAAAGAATGAAGACATCTGCCTGGTCTACTTCTCCTCCGGGACTGCCGGTTTTCCGAAAATGGTAGAACACGACCACACGTACCCCCTGGGACATATCCTGACCGCAAGCTACTGGCAAAACGTGGAAGATGACGGGCTGCACTATACGGTAGCAGACAGCGGATGGGGAAAATGCGTATGGGGAAAACTCTACGGACAGTGGATTGCCGGATGTGCTGTTTTTGTTTATGACTACGACCGTTTCGACGCAAAGAACATGCTGGCAAACGCCTCGAAATACGGGGTCACGACCTTCTGCGCCCCACCCACGGTCTACCGCTTCCTTATCAAAGAAGACCTTTCCCAGTACGACTTTGGCACCCTGACTTACGCAGTGGTTGCGGGAGAGCCCTTGAACCCCGAAGTTTTCAACCGCTTCCTGGAATTCACGGGGATCAAACTCATGGAAGGTTTCGGGCAGACCGAAACCGTCGTCACCATCGCGACCTTCCCCTGGATGGAACCGAAACCCGGGTCCATAGGAAAACCCACTCCCGGCTTCAAGATCGAACTCATTGATAGGGAAGGAAACCCCTGTGATGTGGGAGAGGAAGGGGAAATCGTCATCAACACGAAAGAAGGAAAACCAACCGGCCTCTTTGTCCACTACGGAAAAGACCCCGAGAGGACGCAGGATACCTGGCATGATGGCTACTATCACACAGGAGACATGGCCTGGATGGATGAGGACGGCTACCTCTGGTTTGTGGGGAGAGCCGATGACATCATCAAGACCTCGGGATACAAGGTCGGCCCCTTCGAAGTGGAAAGCGCCCTGATCCAGCACCCTGCCGTGCTTGAATGTGCAATTACCGGAGCTCCCGACCCTGTGAGGGGCCAGGTAATAAAGGCAACCATAGTGCTTACAAAAGATTACACAGCCGGGGAAGAGCTCAAGAAAGAGCTTCAGGAACACGTTAAAAACGTCACTGCTCCCTACAAGTATCCGAGAATCGTGGAATTCGTCGAAGAGCTCCCGAAGACAATCAGCGGAAAGATCCGCAGGGTTGAAATCCGTGACAAGGATCAGAATCAATAAAAAATAAAAAAGGTTATAACAGAGTCAGGAATACAGTCCGTTTAAATAAAGACAACTCAGCCATAAAGAAACTCAGTCAGGTAGATCCAATAAGGTTTCAATGAAAGGAGAACTCCCCTGAAGGAAAAAGCATAAGTACCCTGGTATCTACCTCTAAAATGTTCTGGTCTCGAAGCTTTTCGGGGCTGTGTTACCTGACTATTAGCTATCAACTATCAGTTGCTACCAGCTATTAACCAGCAGCTATCAAATAATAGCTAAAGACTGAAAACTGCCAGCTATTAACCAGCAGCTATCAATCGGCAACTTTTCCCATTTATTTAATCATTAAAAATGACAGGCTCTCCATTCTGTCACGAAACTTTATGATACCAAAAAAGGGACAATAAAATCCCGTATGGACAAATGAGTCAGATCCGGGACAAAAAGTCCGTGGAAGAAAACGGAAAAATGGACCTGAGAGCAGAAAAAGGGCAGAGAAAGCCCGGGAGCCCTGTCAGTATCCAGAATCAAAACAAAATGAGGTCCGCTATGTCAAAAAGTGATAAAAAAGAACCGTACCCTGTTATCAACATCCTTGAGTGCAAAGCCTGCGGGCGCTGTATCCTTGCATGCCCGAAGGGTGTGCTTTCCATGAGTGAGGAGCTGAACGAACGCGGGTACCACTATGTGGTATATAAGGGAGAGGGCTGCACCGGCTGTGCAAGCTGCTATTATACCTGCCCGGAACCCCTGGCAATCGAGATTCACATTCCCCTGAAGGAGGAAGAGGCCGAATAAGGCCGGAGGAGGCATAAAAGATGGCAACAAAACTCATGAAAGGCAACTCCGCAGTAATCGTCGGTGCACTTTACGCCGGATGCGACTGTTTCTTTGGATACCCCATCACTCCGGCAAGCGAAATCCTGCACGATGCGTCCAGTTACTTCCCTAAAATCGGCAGGAAATTCGTCCAGGCCGAGTCAGAAGAAGCCGCAATCAACATGGTCTTTGGAGGTGCAGCTTCCGGGCACAGGGTTATGACTTCCTCTTCCGGTCCCGGGATCAGCCTGATGCAGGAAGGGATCTCCTACCTTGCAGGCGCGGAACTTCCCTGTGTGGTTGTGGACATTATGAGGGCAGGCCCCGGGCTCGGGAACATCGGGCCCGAACAGGGAGACTACAACCAGGTCGTAAAAGGCGGAGGACATGGGAACTACCGGAACATCGTACTTGCCCCGAACTCCGTGCAGGAGATGTGCGACATGACCATGAAGGCTTTCGAACTTGCCTTCAAATACCGTAACCCGGCAGTGGTCCTTGCCGACGGCGTGCTCGGGCAGATGATCGAGTCCCTGGAATTCCCGACAAAAGCAATTACCCCTGAAATCGATACATCCTGGGCAGTCAACGGCACTGCCGAGACAAGGCCGAACCTGGTCACTTCAATTTTCCTGGACTTCAACGAGCTCGGGCAGTTTAACGAGAAACTGCAGGTAAAATACGCAGAAATCGAAAAGAATGAAGTGGATTATGAGACTTACCTGACCGAAGACGCCTCAATCGTGCTCGTGTCCTACGGAATAAGCAGCAGGATCTGCCGGACAGCGGTCGACCTTGCCAGAAAGGAAGGCTTCAAGGTCGGGCTTTTCAGGCCAAAGACCCTCTTCCCGTTCCCGGCAGCCGAAATGAAAAACCTGGCCGAAAAGGGCTGCTCCTTCATTTCCGTGGAAATGAGCAACGGGCAGATGCGCGACGATATCCGGCTTGCAATCAGCTGCTCGCAGCCGGTGGAACTGGTAAACAGGATGGGAGGAAACCTTGTGACCCTCGACCAGATCATGGACAAAATAAAAGCAGTTTCAGGGGAGGCGTAAAGATGGCAGCAAAAATCATAGGCGATGAAAAGGTCCTCAAAAAACCCGACGCCCTCTACTCCGAATTCACCAGGAAAGGAGGAGCAGCTCCCACGGCCACACACTACTGTCCGGGCTGCGGGCACGGGATTTTGCACAAGCTCATTGCCGAGGCAATCGACGACCTTGGAGTCCAGGACAGGACCGTCATGATCAGCCCTGTGGGCTGTGCGGTCTTTGCTTATTACTACTTCGACGCAGGCAACATCCAGGTCGCCCATGGCCGCGCTCCTGCAGTCGGAACAGGCGTCTCGAGAGCCGAGGAAAACGCTGTGGTAATTTCCTACCAGGGAGACGGAGACCTTGCCTCCATCGGCCTGAACGAGACCCTCCAGGCTGCAAACCGGGGCGAGAAGCTCGCCGTCTTCTTCGTGAACAACACCGTCTACGGCATGACCGGCGGGCAGATGGCACCAACAACCCTGATCGGCGAAAAGACCACCACCTGTCCCGAGGGCCGTGACCCCCGCTTTGCAGGTTACCCTCTCCACATGTGCGAGCTGCTGGACAACCTGAAAGCCCCGGTCTTTATCGAAAGGGTCTCCCTCTCGGACATCTCCCATATCAGGAAAGCCAGGAAAGCCGTCCGGAAAGCCATGGAAATCCAGCGCGACGGCAAAGGCTACGCCTTTGTGGAAGTCCTTGCCCCGTGCCCGACCAACCTGAAGATGGACGCCGAACAGTCCACCACCTTCATCAACGAGGAAATGGAAAAGGAATTCCCGGTCAAAAACTTCAGGGACAAATCCGAAGAAGCCAAACCCCTCGACCGCGGAATCAGCGATTTCAGCCAGGAATCCCTGGAAAAGCTCTACGACATTGAAGCCGGAGCCGAGGAAAAACCCCTCAGGACCGATTTTGCCCCTGTCCAGACCAAGATTGCAGGTTTCGGAGGCCAGGGCGTCCTTAGCATGGGCCTTATCCTCGCCCAGGCAGGAGTCAAAGCAGACCTCAACGCCTCTTGGTTCCCTTCCTACGGCCCGGAACAGCGCGGAGGGACTTCAAACTGCTCGGTGGTAATTTCAGGCCAGCCCATTGGTTCCCCCACGGTCTACACCCCGGACATCCTGGTCGCCATGAACCGCCCCTCCCTTGAAAAGTTCGAGGGGGCCGTAAGGGAAGGCGGAGTCATCCTCTACGACGCCACCATCGGCAAAGTCGAAACCTCCGCAGGCGTGAGAGCCTTCGCAGTCCCGGCAACCGAAAAAGCCAAGGAAGCCGGAACCGAAAAAGCCGCCAACTCCTTCATGCTCGGAGTCCTGATGGGCCTGGGCGTAACCGGCCTTGACGAGGACGCCTTCAAAGAAGCCCTTGCCGAAAACTTCGCAGGCAAACCCAAAGTCATCGACTTCAACCAGAAAGTCCTGGAATCCGGGGCAAAGTGGGCAAAAGAAAACGCCTGAGAAAAATAGTTTACTTCAAACCCAAACAGGCGGATGGAACAAAAATTCATCCACCTGTAGTACTTTTTTTTGCTATTTTTTGTTCACTTTTGTTCACTTTTGTTTTTGTCCTTTTTGCCCTTTCTTTTATTGAATTCAACTGTTTTCAATAACACTGTTAAGCAAAAATTAAAGTAGTTACACTCAATCAGTTATATAAAGAGCGGCATATATTGTCAGATCATCACCTCTCATTCTCGTATATGCCGTTCTTTCCTTCAGCTTATGTAAACCCAGCAATGTTTTTTCTTTTTCATAATCTTACGCAACAAGCCACGGAAACAGTTTATATCACATTTCCGTGGTTATTTTTCCGAGCGTCAGCGAGGCTGGAGCAGGAAAAAGTGAGCAGAGCACAAAAACTGGTCACAGATTACGATACCCTGCGGAGTACGCCGGATTTGATACAACATCACAAATATTTTCCTTCAACGAACTTCCTAATAAATACTCACCCAACAATAAAATATATTTATGAGATGAAGTACATAGACATAGTATCAGGTGATATAATGGCAAAACCTATTGATCTGGGACTGGTACTTGAAGGCGAAGACGCGGAAGAGTTCTGGGAATATGAAAAGAGAAAGCCTACAAAAAAAGAAATAGAAATGTTCAAGGAAGCCCGCGAAATCTATAAGAGCCACCCGTTCTGATGTCTGGCAAAATTCCGTATTCAGAACTGAAAATCGTAGCTTTGACAAAAGAGCACGACCTCGGTTATTTCAATTCAAAAAGTTTGGAATTAAATGACTTCCTAAAAAACGACGCTCTCGATGATCAGAAGTACCTGATAAACAAAAGTTACATTTGCTTTTTTAAAACACGAATTACCGGGTTTTTCACCCTCTTAGCGGATACTATTGAAGTAAAGGCTGTCGATTCAGAAGATTCAGCTCCGGATTACGAGTATCGAAAATATCCCGCACTCAAACTCGCACGTATGGCAGTAGATGTGGAGTTTGAAAAGAAAGGTATCGGAAGATTTTTACTATACGCTGTAATTGGTAAATCGCTCCTTATTTCCGAACAGATAGGGTGCCGGTATTTGACCGTAGATTCAAAACCGGAGTCAGTAGGTTTCTATGAAAAGCACGGCTTTAAGTTCATCAAAAAATATAAAAACAGAGATTTTCCTCCCATGTACCTGAACCTCTACAAGGCATTTGAAGACCTGAATGAGGATTCATAAGCTTC
>Ga0272442_10002350_pt1 | contig 27561 bp, 22 predicted proteins | sample SSMForm2O_FD_200262 | JGI IMG/M metagenome (GOLD analysis project Ga0272442, IMG submission 200262) | Marine sediment archaeal communities from Little Sippewissett salt marsh, Falmouth, MA, United States - SSM-Form-2O | ecosystem: Environmental > Aquatic > Marine > Wetlands > Sediment ...
TTCTTTTTTCGCCTCGTCCTTAATGGTGAACCGGTCTCCCGGCCTCTTTTCAAAGGGATAAGGATCATCATCAAGCTCTCTCTCGATCCATTCCACTTCGAATTCGGGAAAGAGCTCCACGCCGCGCGGATACCTGCACGTATTCCCCACGAGGAGCTCGCCGTCAAGAATATAAATGTGCATGTTCTGCAGCATCATATCGAGCGCCTTTGCTCGTTTGACGATGACGGGCTCAGCTTCGTATTGACTGTAGGCTTTTGTGTAATAGCGGACCCGTTCCGGCGAGATCTCCGGCATTGTATTCAAAATAGCTGTTCGCAGTTTTTCAATTCTTTCGGTACGTTTTTCCGCCAGTGCCTTCGCCTCTCTTCCTTCAGGTAGGTTTTTAATCTTCTCAGATACTGTTGCACTATTCCGGGACATTATGGACCTCCTTTGAATATGTTAACGCTAACAAATTATACATGTCCCCTTCTATTTGTCAAGTGCCTGTTTGCCGTTTATTGTTGGATTCTTTACCCACCCCTGGTACTGATTAACCGTAGCTACACTTTCTGTAAATCAATAGTCAATTACTGGTTCACTGATACGGGGTAAAAGGGTATTCGCTTGACTAAAAGTACGGGTATTCTTAAAATGTGGTTGATCCATATGTAAAGGGGTGGGAATTAATTTGGTAGATGCCTTTTTCTGACAATCATTGTCATGTTAACGGTCACATATTTACATTCCCTATAAAGAAAAAAGCACATTATGGGTCCGTAAGAATTAAAAAGTGAAATAGTTATATAAATATTTCAAGGAGGATGACATGAAGACAACAGGAATACTGAACAGCGATCTCATCAAGGTCATGGGAAGAATGGGACACGCGGACATGCTGGCCATAACGGACCGCGGTTTCCCCTTTCCTATTCACGATCTCACCAAGACCATCGATCTGTCGGTAACGAAAAATATCCCCGCGTTCATGGACGTGGTCAAGGCCGTTGTCGACGATTTCGAGATCGAAGAAGCGATCATCGCCGACGAAACAGAAAAGATAAGCCCGGACGTTCACAAGCAGCTTCTAGAGGTTTTAGGGAAAAAGAAGAACAAGGGCAACGATATCCGGATCACGTACATTCCGCATGACAAGTTCAAGGACCTCGTGCTGCACGGCGCGGAGCGCGGCGAGCCGGTCGCGTGCTTCGTGAAAACCGGTGAGTTCACGCCCTATGCGAACGTGATCCTGGTTTCTAGCGTTCCGTTTTAACAAAAACGGTCTTTAATCTCAGTTCCGTCGTCCTGCAAAATCGATATCATGCTCTCCATGATCCGCTCTTACCTATGCATGAGAAAAATCGGTTTTCAGAGATAGATAACGGATGAACGTCTCGGTGCTGCTCGTTAATCCTACCTGCGCTGTAACGCCCGATGCGACGAACTGTAGGCGAATCAGTCAACGTCCGGATGGAGGAACTTGAACTGGTCATCACCTGTTCCAAAGGACCCGTACGTCTCCCAGGTTGACCAGGTCCCGATGTCTTCCGGGTCGAAAGCCACAACCCGCCTGTGATCGGTGCCCCCGAGCAGGGAGTCCATGATAGAGAGCTTCCCGTTCGCAGTTGCTACAAAGAGCTCCGGACCCCAGAAGTCGCCCCGGTCGGTCGAGGGCGCGTCCGTGGTGAAGCTCCCGAAGGGCGTCTGACTCGATTCATCGAGATCGTATCTGACAAGCGGTGTTTCGTTCACGTCGCGATCATTGCCCCAGTTGGTGATGTAGAGATCGCCGGAAACGAGATTGACGTCATAGGGGTGGTAGAGGCCGTCGGTTATATTAAATGATTCACCTCCATCAAGAACGAGCTCTCCCTCTCCATTATTGGTGAGGTAGAGGCAGTGCACCGTGTTGCTGTCATACACAGGGACATAGAGATAGCCGTCCCGGGCGCACATTCCCGTTATTGAATCCCCCAGTATGTAGGAGGCGTCAGCCTCGACGCCGTTCAGGTTGACCCTCGTGATCGTTCCGTCCGCGGCATAGTAGAGCCAGCCCTTCCCCTCTTCCCCGGCCTCCCGGTCTATGCAGAAGGCCGATATCGTATCGGACACCGGGCCGACAACGGTTTCCATGATCGTATCATTCATGTCATTCACGTATCCTATAGAGCAGTAGGAATCATCCAATGCATCGTAGTGTTTGAAGAGTATGTACATATATCCGAAACGGTCGAAATCCGCATCCATGGGCTGGAAGTCGACCTCTTCATCCATGCCGAAGATAATTTCGAGGGGATCGTAATCTTCGTAATTGCGCACCTTCCAGCCCGTTCCAACAATGTCATCCACCTGCACGAGTCGGTAGTTATAGCGGTCCGGGAGCACGAGACCGGTGGAATCGAGATGCATTTCCACGTCGTACTCGGCGGATTCGCTTTCGGCCGGGATGGTGATCGAACCGGACAGCCCGGCTTCGTCGCGCACGAGCACCACGAACCAGTAGACCGTTTCGTAATCCAGGTCCGTCACGGTCTTTGTGTCTATGCCTGCTTCCCATTCGCCGAACGCGGTCCCCTCCAGGTCCTGATAGAGATTCTAATGGACGGCTGTAACGGCCCTTCACGGTTCGCCGGTGAGCTTGAGGCCGAGTTCCGCAAGCTGGTTTCCTGAAACGGAGTCCGGTGCGCCCGAGAGCGGGCTCGTTCCGGACGTGGTCTTTGGAAAGGGGATGACGTCCCGTATGGAATCTTCGCCCTGCAGCATCATGACGATCCTGTCCAGGCCGAAGGCAATACCGCCGTGCGGAGGCGCTCCGTATTCCAGGGCTTCGAGGAGGAAGCCGAACTTGGCCCGCACAGCAACGTCATCGAGCCCGAGCACCGAGAAGACAGCGCGCTGGAGCTCGCTTCTGTGTATTCGGATACTCCCCCCGCCGAGCTCCATACCGTTGAGCACGAAATCGTAGCTGCTCGATTTTATCGCGTAGGGGTCTTCCCTGATGGTGTGTATGAGCTTGTCCATGTCCTCGGTCCCAAGCCCGTGGGGTGCCGTAAAGGGGTGGTGCACGGAAACCAGCTTGTTTTCCTCGCCGCTCCACTCGAAGAGCGGAAAGTCCGTGATCCAGCAGAACCGAAGATCCTTCTTTTTCGCCAGGTCGAGCTTTTTACCCGCATCGGTCCTGATTTCCCCGAGCAGGGGAAGCACGAGCTTTTTGTCGCCCAGCGCGGCGATCACGATCGCAGGCCCCTCTCCCAGGGACGGTGCTATGACCGGAAGAATATCGCTCTCGAACAGCTTCACCATGGGGCCGGACAACCGCCCGTCAGACACCTTCGCCCATGTGAAGAGGTCTATCCCGACTTCCTTTGCTCGTGCTGAAAGGCCGTCGAGCACCTTCCTGCTGAATATTTCCTGCGAATTCACTGCAATCCCGCGGAAGATCTTTCCCTCATCGAGCTTTTCCAGTATGAACTGCTTCGGTTTGCAGCCCTCGAGCCCGCTCAGATCCTCTATCTGTAGGCCGACCCTGAGATCGGGCCGGTCCGTACCGTACCGCTGAATCGCGGTTTCGTACTCCATGCGCTCGACCGGTGTTTTCAGCTCTATCCCGTAACACTCTTCGAGAACTCGAGAGAACAGTGAATCGATGAGACCGTAAATGTCCGTCGCCTCGATAAAGGAGGCCTCGATATCTATCTGGGTGAACTCCGGCTGACGGTCCGCGCGCAGGTCCTCGTCCCTGAAGCACCTGACGATCTGGTAGTAGCGCTCGAAACCCGACACCATGAGGAGCTGCTTGAATATCTGCGGCGACTGGGGAAGCGCGTAGAACCTTCCCCGGTTGAGGCGGGAGGGCACGAGAAAATCGCGCGCGCCCTCAGGGGTCGACTTCGTGAGAAACGGGGTCTCGATGTTGATAAAACCCGCTTCGTTCAGGAAACCGTTTACCGACGTAGTGATCCTGTGCCGCATCACGATGTTGTCCTTCATCCGGCTGCGTCGAAGGTCGAGATAGCGGTATTTGAGCCTGAGCTCCTCAGTAACATCCTCCTGTTTTATGACGCCTATGGGCGGAGTTTTCGATGTGTTGAGCACGGAAAAATCGTTCACCCAGACCTCGGTCATGCCGGTCGGTATGTTCGGATTAGGGTTTTCCCGTTTCCGCACCTCTCCCTGAACACGGATGACGTACTCGGGTTTCAGGTCGGAGGCCCTTGAGAACTGCTCCCCGTTGTACTCCTCGTTGAAAACGAGCTGTACAATTCCGGTCCTGTCGCGAAGGTCCACGAACACGACGCCGCCGTGCTCGCGCTTTATCTGCACCCATCCGAAGAGCTCGAATTTTTCGCCAATTGTGTTTTCATTTATATCGATGCAGTTGTATCTTTTCAGTGTAGGTACCCCCTTTCCGGAGTAAATAAAAACCGGGCTGTACTCTATTCCGGTCGCATGTGTGCGGCCATTGAATACGTCTTTCAAATAGAAGGCCGGCAATCCGGTCTCTTCTGCATAAAAGGAAACCGCATGAACAAAAAACTGACCTGCGCGTGCTCTTTGATCCTCGCCGTCCTCTTCATTGCCGGCTGTTTCGCGTCATATGAAGAGGTACTGGATCCTCCGTCCTGGATAATGGGTACCTGGACCAGCTCCTACTCGGGTATAACCTTCAGGTTCTACTCCGACAACGTCAAGTACGAGGATGAAACCATTATCGATTTCAAGCGGTCCTACACCTCGGATATGGTATCCGACAGCAGTACGGATACGGTATACAGGATCACGGTACAGGACGGCGCACAGATAACCGAGTACGTTTTCACGAAATCGGACGATTCGAATTTGTCCTATGCCATTTATACGGACGGCGCGCTGACCCGTTCAGGCCTGCTCTCCAGGGAAACAACGACTATTTAACCGGGTTCTCCCGGTCCCGTTCAATCCCTGATGGTATCGAATGATCCCTTGATCCTGAAAAAATCGACGATGAGGGACTCCATACGTTCGGACACGGCATGCTGTGCCTTTTCCACGTCTCCACTGCTACGCATTTCCTGTTCATAGGCCTGCCGTATGTCGGTCCCGATATTCAGCTTTGTCAGCCCGTTCTTCATGGCTTCCAGTATGTACTGCTGGCCAATGCCCGAGCCTCCGTGCAGAACCATGGGAATACCGGTCGCCACTCTCAGCTTTTTGAGGTGCTCGATATTGAGCCGCGCATGGAGTTTCTTCTCGTCCTTGGCTGCTCCCGTAATAGCGCCGTGAACGTTACCAACGGCAACCGAGAGCCAGTCCACGCCGCTCTCTTCCACGAACCTCTTTGCATCCTCGGGAGCCGTGAATCCCTTGCCCGATTCGAAGAGCTCTTCATAGGGAGGCAGGGGACCGGATTCATGTCCGAGTACCGCTCCTAGCTCCGCCTCAACGGGAACATCCCTTTCATGCGCCTTTTTAACGACCTCTCCGGTAATCTTTATATTCTCTTCGAGTGAGAGACGCGAGCCGTCTATCATAACGGACGTATAGCCCGAGTCCAGAGCTTCGGTTATGAGTTTCATGTAATCGACATTCAGGTTGTCCTCGTCGATAACGGGAACGTGGTCCTGATGGAGGTCCACACACTGCAGGGAACTGAATGGTTTGTAAAGCTCGCCCGCTTTGGAGAAGCTCTCTATGCCGAATTTTTCTATGTCGGGCCGTGCAACCTCCAGCAGTCCGTAGGTATTCAACCTTTCCAGTGTCTCACAAATGGGCTTTACCATCTCGTGATAAGCCGCGTTGAACGCCGGTACGAGCACACCCCGCTCGCACGCTCTTTGCATGTAGGTCTTTACTTTGTTCACCAGTCCATCTCCTTCCGTTCTTTTTAAGTGTTATGATTTATTATACATATACCGTGCTTATAACCCGAAATAAGCCCTGATCTTTTTCCGGGGCTGCGTCCGGAGATCGTCTTCCTCTTCTTCGGTAAGTTCCTGTGCGCCCGCATGCGCATAGAAATCAAACCCCTCCTTCTGCTCGAACCTGGGTTTCCCGTCATGATCGAGAAATCCGAAATCGAGAATCCTGGCCATACGCTGATGTCCGTTCACGAAATGGGTCGATTTGAGAAAATAATCGTAATACGACGCTGTTGCAGCCACCGGGCCGATCAGGGGCATGCGCTTCTTTGTATTGTGCTCGGTCCCGGTAAAAACCGGGTATCCGTAATGTGATGCCGCCTCGATTATCTCCCCTGCCCTTTTCACCCTTGTCCTGTAATCCAGAATACCGAGCGCGTACAGACCGTAAGCGCGGGTTTTCCTTATCATGGCCTCGAGGTCCTCCTCCTCCTCGGTTACGGGATTCCCCATGAGCGGATAGGTCGGTACTGCCCCGAACTCCCGGTACAGAGAAATAAGGCGTTCGGGCGTGATGAATGCATCGCCGTCCTCCTCCACATAGCAGACCATACCCTTTTTTACGAGACGCGTCCGCACGGTGTCAAGGAGAAGTTCCTCATCATCTAAAGCGGATTCGTCGATTCCCGTTCCCAGGAGCCGTGAAAAAGCGTCGAGCCGTCTTTTAACGGTCGGAAAGGCTTCTTTCATCTTCATGCAGAACGCCTGGACGACGTGGCGTTCGGTGGTATTTCCACGCGGCGAGAGCTTATCCGCGTCATCATAGGAGAAATCCAGCGCTATTCCCTTCCGGGCCGTGTATTCTTTCAGGCACCCGGCGATTTTCCTGTTCCTTTTACGAATAAAAGTGCACATGGAGCCCAGCAGACGATGGCCCTCGCTTCCCTCGCGGAGCTTTTTCGTTACACCCTTGCCCACGAGGTATATCTTTCCCGGATTTTTCGGATCGTTGTACCGTCTTTCATTCAGAAAAGCATCCTCGTCCATTGCAACGGCCTCTATGCTGAAAGTGGGCGTTATGGAGGCGATACGACAGGCGGCCGCGAACTCATCATGGCCGTCTATGGTGTAATGATCGTTTATCCCGAAATAACCCACGTTCTCCCTGAACGCGTAGAGCACCGCTTCACTCACGCTGCTGAAAAAGGAGAAGGACTCGTTCGTATGGACGTGAAGGTTGATACCGGCCTTTTCGGTTCTTTCCGATCCTGACACACAGGCTGCAAGGCTCCTCAGCCGCTCCTCCCGGTTATCCGCAACAATACCCGCCGTGTTCCCGGCGGTTTCAGTGACATCGCCCATCGTGTTCTCCCGCGGAAGCCCGGGACCTATCCCTTCTCATAAAATACGAGGTACGCCCTGTAGGAATAATAAAGATCGGCTTTTGAAATAATCTCGTACGGAGAATGCATGCCGATTACCGGCACTCCGCAATCGATAACCGATGTATTGTAAAAGGCGAAATGTTTGGCTATGGTACCGCCTCCCCCCTCGTCTATCTTGCCCATGCCTCCGTACTGCCAGTAAATGCCGTTCGCGTTGAAGAGGTTCCTGATTCTGCCCACGAGCTCGGCATCGGCGTCATTCGCCATGTACTTGCCCCCCGATCCCGTATACTTCGTTATCACGATCCCGTGCGCCATTTTTGCGGCGTTTTTTTCATCATGAACCGCCTTATACATGGGATTGATTCCCGCATTCACGTCCGCCGATATGCAGGTGGAACGTTCCATGGTCCGTCTGAGGAGTGCCGTGCTTGCAGAGCCCTCCATCTTTTCTAAAAGCATCCCTATCGTGTTGTAGATGAAGAGCGACCGTACGCTCGTGGGGCCGTCCGATCCGATCTCCTCCTTGTCCACTATGTACGCGACCGCGGTCCCAGATGATTTTTTATTCTCCGCGTCGAAGAGCGCCGCGTCGAAGAGCGCCGTCACAGCGCCGTACGTGCTGACCCGGTCGTCATGTCCGTATCCGCCGATAAAGGACCGGTCTATTCCCACATCCCTCGGTTTGAGGGCCGGGACCGCCTGCAGTTCCGCGGAAACCAGGTCCTCTTCTATGATTCCGTACCTGCTGTTCAGCTCCATGAGGACCGCAAGCTTGACCTTCTCCTTGACCTTGTCATCCTTTACCGGAACGTTGCCGACCAGGAGGTTGAGGTTCTCTCCTTCGATGAACTCTCCCGATTTCTTCTCTCCCTGAACCTTGCGCGCGAGGTGCGGCAGGAGGTCCGGAATGACAAAAACAGGATCGTCCTCTTTCACTCCTATTTCCACCTCGACCGTCTTATCCCGCGTAACCACCACGCCCGTAATTGCCAGGGGTATGTTGAGCCACTGGTATTTCTTTATACCGCCGTAATAATGGGTCTTGAAAAGGGCGATTTCCGTGTCCTCCATGAGGGGAACCTGCTTCATGTCGAGCCGGGGAGCGTCCGCATGGGCCACCACGAAATTGGCCCCCCGCTCCGAAAGACCGCTTCCGGCTCTTATGAGCACGATGTTCTTGTTGCGGTTGACCGCGTACAGAAGATCTCCCTCCTTCACCACTTCCGCTTTGTTCAGGTCGCTGTAGCCCCTCTTCTTCGCCTCTTCCATAATCCACCGAACGGTGAGCCGCTCGCTCTTCGCCTTCTCGAGGAAAATCTTGTATTTTTCCCCGTACGTTTTTATTGCCTTGATGGTATCGTCTTCCACCTCTTCCCAGATATTCTTTGATTTGTAAAAGAGCTCCTCTTCCCGTTTCTGGAGCTCTGATTTTTTATCCTCCGCCATATTAACCCTCCTTCATGGGCTTGCAATCCAATGTACTGTCCGGCCCGCCGATTATCAAGCTCCATATATGAGCGAATGCCGGGTTCGAGTTTCAAGAAATACATGCACTACGAAGCTTGCACATAACCCATCATCCTCCTTCGGTAATTATTAAAACGGAACACGAATAAATATTATGTTTAATAACTGCCATGGGGTATTAAATGAAAACTCATAGTTCACCCTATTCTATTTACTTTTTATCCGGCCCGTCCTATACTATAAACAGGGGACGACACGGCTTCGACTGTGGTGGCAGGAGCCTGAATCGCATGCCGAGGAGCTCAGGCCTCGTTAAAAAGAGCAACGTTTATACGTGCCAACGATGCTTTACCAGTAGCGGCATAACAACCGCTGCCGCTTCTCCCGTTCTTTCCCCTGGAGAGGGGGGGAGCGCCGACTACAGGGGCAGCCGAACGATCCTTTCCTGAGGGATTTTTCGGTTAAATCAATTCAGGATGGGCCGAGGGGGCCTGCCCGCGTGCTTCCCGAAGCCGAGATAAAAAACACGGGCTAAGCATGTAGACGTTCAGGTGACCTCACAACAGGACGCGGGTTCGACTCCCGCCGTCTCCAACTGCTTTAAATCCTGCTATAAATAGGCGCTTTACAGATTTTATTAAAGGTTTTCCAGGCTGGGCCGCAGAAGCCCTCGACAGGAAATTTCCCCCACCGTTACAGCCTTAACACGCGGATTAATGAATCAATACGAGGGGAATGAAAAGAAGGCTCTCTTTATCCGTAATGATTGTTCTTCTGTACAATAATTTTTAATGTAACGATAGGGCCGGTTTTAAACCTGCAAACCCAACCGTCGAAGGCCCCTGAATCCGATATCCCTTCGAAAGTGCATGCCGTCGAATCCGATCTCTTCCGCGCCGCCGTACGCCCTGTCCACCGCCGCCTTCAGCGTATTTCCCAATCCCAAGACGTTGAGCACCCTTCCGCCGTTCGTAACCACGGATCCGCCGTCCCTCATGGTTCCGGCGTGAAAGACAAGGACATCTTCCCTTTCCCGGAGCTTGTCTATTCCCGATATGATTTTGTGCTTTTCATACCGGCCCGGATAACCGCCCGATGCGAGCACCACGTCGCAGGCAAACCCGCTCCTCCAGCTCAGGGTGATCCCCTCCAGGTCTCCCTCGGAAGCCGCGTAAAGCGCGTCGAAGAGGTTCGAGACGAGCAGCGGGAGCACCGCCTCCGCCTCCGGATCTCCGAACCTGCAGTTGAACTCCACGACCGAAGGCATTCCTTCCTTTATCATGAGTCCCGCGTAAATAACGCCCCGGTAGTCGATACCCTCGTTCCGAAGCCCTTCGACAAGGGGCATGAGCACGGTGTCGATTACCCTTCCCATGACCGGCGTTTCCACCACCGGGGCCGGGGCTATCGCGCCCATGCCGCCTGTATTGGGTCCCAGGTCTCCGTCGAATGCGGGCTTGTGGTCCTGTGAAGATATGAGGGGAAGGACCCGCTTCCCGTCGCACAGGGCGAGCACGGTCGCCTCTTCGCCCTCCAGAAACTCCTCGATAACCACGCGGGACCCGCTTTCCCCGAACGTCCCGGAAAGCATCGCTCCGACGGCTTCGCGCGCCTCCTCCACCGTCCGCGCGACCACGACTCCCTTGCCCGCGGCCAGCCCGTCCGCCTTCACGACAATGGGGGCCCCAAGCGAAGCGATATGTTCGAGCGCCTCTTTCTCATCGGTAAACTCGGCACTTCTGGCCGTCGGTATGGACATGGAATTCATAAGTTTCTTCGCGTATGACTTGCTCCCCTCTATGCGCGCGCCTCCCGCGGACGGCCCGAATATCCTCAGGTCCCTCTCCCTGAAAAGATCGACAATACCGTTTACGAGCGGAAGCTCTGGTCCCACCACGGTGAGGTCGATCTTTTCACGGTGCGCGAAGTCAGCAAGCCCGGCGTAATCATCCGCTTTTATACCGGGGCCTGCGGCAAGCCCCTCGCTTCCCCCGTTTCCGGGAGTCCAGAAGAGCTCGAGCGAGGTGTCCCGCGCAAGGGTATGTACGATTGCGTGTTCACGACCGCCCGAGCCTATGACGAGCGCCTTCATGCGATATCCCTCCCTGTAACGCGCCTGTACACCTCAACGTACTTTTCCACCGACTTTTGAACCACGTCGTCGGGCAATACGGGAGCGGGCGGTGTCTTGTCCCAATCCTGCAGGTCGAGCCAGTCCCTTATGTACTGCTTGTCGAAACTGGGCTGTGGACCTCCCGGTTTATAGGTTTCCCTGTCCCAGTATCGCGAGGAATCGGGTGTGAATATCTCGTCCGCAAGAACCACCTTCCCGTCTATCATGGTGAACTCGAACTTCGTATCCGCCAGTATAAGTCCCTTTTCATACACCTCCCCGAACGCGTATTCGTACAGCTCGATTGATTTCGATTTGAGCAGATTCGCGAGTTCGGTACCGATCAGGTCCCGGACCTCCTGAAAGCTGATATACTCGTCGTGGCCCGACTGAGCCTTTGTCGTGGGGGTAAAGAGGGGCTCCGGAAGCCGGGCCCCCTGTTTCAATCCTTCCGGCAGGGGAATATCGAAGAGGTTCCCGGACTGCTCGTAGCTTCTCCATCCGGAACCGTCTATGTATCCCCTGACAACGCACTCCACCTCGATCATCTCCCCCTTTTTTACGAGCATGCTCCTCCCGCTGAGCATCTCTTTCTCTTCTTCAGTGAGCTGAAGGGGATATTCGTCGACATCGTCCGTGATGAGATGGTTCTCGATGACCTTTTCCGTTTTTCCGAACCAGTACGCGGACAGGGAGTTCAAGACCCTGCCCTTGCTGGGAATTGCGTTTGGAAGCACCACGTCAAACGCCGATATGCGGTCGGACGCGGCCATGAGTATCTTATCGCCGAGATCGAACATGTCCCGGACTTTACCCCTGCGAATGAGGTTCGCGCTTCCTATCGATATTTCACGATAAGCGGGAATATTTTCCATTTTCACCCTCCCTTTTACATGTTTGATTATTTAAACGCCTTATACGCGTTTAACGCGCCTTAACGGGTTTCATACGGTTCCGGGGCGAGGACCTTCCTTCCGTCGATTTGGAGCAAATCACCGCAGAAGCACCTGACCGCTTCCGGGAAAAGCACGTGTTCCTTACTGAGGATGCGGGATGCGAGGTCCTCCACGCTGTCGGAATCAAGCACGGGAACGGTTTCCTGGAAAATGATGGGTCCCGTATCGACACCCTCGTCCACGAAGTGTACGGTGCATCCGGTGTGTTTTACGCCGTAATCCAGCGCCTGTTTCTGCGCGTCGACCCCGGGAAAGGACGGGAGGAGGGCCGGGTGTATGTTTATAATCCTGTTTTCATAGCGGCGTATTATATTGGCGCTCAGCACCTTCATGAAACCCGCGAGTACGATGAGATCTATGCACAGCGGTTCGAGATAGCCCATTATGGACTGAAAATATGCATCGCGTGGTTGTCCCCTTCTCCTCTCGAACACGGCCGTTTCCATCGACTTTTCACGCGCGTACCCGAGACCGGCTGCTGTCGGATTATCTGAAATGACCGCGACGATTCCCCCGTTTACGTCTCCGCGTTCTATCCGTTCCTGTATGGCCATGAAATTGGATCCCCGCCCGGATATGAATACGGCTATTTTCTTTTTCTGCATCCCGTCAATCTCCTGCTTCCACTATCCCGATCATCAAAGCTTTATCTCCCGTTTCCTCAATCGCACGCTCTAGGGAAACCGCGTCTTTCTCCCGTACCACGAAAACGAGGCCGATTCCCATGTTAAAGGTCCTCCGCATCTCTTTTATGCCGATCCCGCCCGCGTCACGTATTATATCGAAAACCGGAGGAACGGCGATTTTGTCCCAGTGAATCCGGGGCCGCAGCACCTTTCCGAGAACACGGGTGATGTTTCCCTCCATGCCTCCCCCCGTTATATGCGCGATGGCTTTCACATCCACGCTGTCGAGCACGTGGAGTGCGGTGTTTACGTATATCTTCGTCGGCTCCAGGAGCTCTTCCAGCAGTGTCCTGCCGAGCTCCGGATACTGTCTATCATAATCGGCTTCTCCCTGCTCCACCGCCCTGCGCGCGAGGCTCAATCCGTTCGAATGTATGCCGCTCGACCCGAGCCCCATGAGCACGTCGCCTTTCGCGACTTCCGTACCGTCCAAGACCCGGCCCTTTTCCACGGCACCGACCGCGAAACCCGCTAGCTCGTACTCCCCCTTTTTATACATCCCCGGCATTTCCGCGGTTTCTCCCCCGATCAGCGCACACCCGGCCTCCCTGCAGCCTGCCAGGATGCCGTCGATCACGGCCGAAGCGGAATCGATCCGGAGATCGCTCGTGGCCATGTAGTCGAGAAAAAAGAGCGGTTTCGCTCCGATAACGACAATATCATTGACGCACATGGCCACGAGGTCTATGCCGATTGTATTGTATTTACCCGCCCTGCGGGCAAGCATGAGCTTCGTGCCCACTCCGTCCGTGCTCGCCACGAGAACGGGTTCCTCCATTTCGAGGGAGGCAAGGTCATAGAGCCCGCCGAAGAGCCCGATGTTCGTTTTTTCTTCGGCTCCGAGCTTGCTCCTGACCACGTCTACAAAACGGTCGCCCTTGTCAATGTCGACTCCGGACTTCCTGTACGTCAGTCCCATATCTCCCCCTACATCTCGTTAACCCTGAAATCCTCTAGCAGCATCTTCCCCTCTCCGTCGTCCTCGGCGACGGGTATGGGGTAATCACCGTTGAAACACGCGTAGCAGAGACTGTCAAGGGGCTTGCCGACCGCCTTTGAAAGACCTTCGAGCGTTATATAGGTGAGGCTGTCCACCTCGAGAAAATCCCTGATTTTTTCGATGTTGTTCGTGGACGCAATGAGCGTCTTCTTCTCCGAGGTATCTATTCCGAAGAAACAGGGATGGGTGATCGGCGGCGAGCTGATATAAAGATGGACCTCGGCGGCGCCCGCGTTTCGGATCATCCGTATTATCCTCTTGCTCGTGGTGCCGCGCACAATCGAGTCGTCGACCACGGCTACCTTTTTTCCCCTGAGCGTGCTTTCGATGGGATTGAGCTTGATGGTAACCTTGTCCCCACGCTCCGTCAATCCGGGATCGATAAAGGTCCTTCCCACATAGGAATTCTTGAAGAGACCGATTTCGTAGGGTATCCCGGCTTCACGCGCGAATCCTATTGCGGTCGTGACTCCCGAATCGGGAACCGGTATGACGATATCCGCCTCAATTCTGCAGAGCCGCGCGAGCTCCCTGCCCATCTTCTTTCTGACCTCATAAACGCCGATGCCGTCGATAACCGAATCCGCACGCGCGAAGTAAATATACTCGAACACGCAGAGCGCGTTTCTCTCATGCTCCTTGTATATGATCGAATCCACTTTTTTTCCGTCCGTGATGACGATCTCACCGGGACGCACGTCCCTGATAAACCTGGCGTTCATGGTATCGAGCGCGGTCGTTTCGGACGCCGCCACGTAACCGTCGTAAATCATTCCGAGGCAGAGGGGCCTGAAACCATAAGGGTCCCTGATTGCAATGAGACGTCCGTCCGCTATCATGACGATCGAATAGGCCCCGCGCAGTTCCTTCAAAGCCCCTAAAACGGCCTCCATAATGTCACGCTCGCGCCTTCTGGCGACAAGGTGCATGATGAGTTCCGTATCCGAGCTCGAACGAATAACGGCCCCGTCTTCAATGAGCTCGTTCCTGAGCTCCTTCGAATTGACGATATTCCCGTTGTGTGAAATAGCCATCATACCGCCCCAGTAACGGGCGATTATGGGCTGTACGTTCTGAAAGTAACCGGAGCCCGTGGTTGAGTACCGTACATGTCCGATACCTATACTTCCGTTGAGGTTATCGAAATCAGACCGGTTGAAGACATTCGTCAGAAGTCCGTTTCCGCGCTTGATATTGACGATATCGTCCCGGTATGCCGCGATGCCCGCGCTCTCCTGCCCCCTGTGCTGGAGAGCGTAGAGTCCGCGGTATATGAGAGCGCTCGCGTTGTATTCCCTGTCCCCGGACGCGACCCCGATAATTCCGCAACACTCTTTGGGGCTGTCGTTAAAATCCGTTTCATTTTCCATCCATGACACTCCTGTAACCGGCGCAACTCTTCTTCAATTCCATGCAGTTCGCTTCCCACAGGGAAGATAATGCGAGAGCCCGCTCTTCGGCCCTGCCCGTATAGCTCTGCGGATCACGGGAGAGTTTCTGCCACTGTTCTATGTCCTTCATCGACTTTAAATCCGTGTCTTCCCCTATAACGTCGAAGATCGATTTTCCCTCTTTCTGCGCCCGCAATGTCGCACGCTTCACCGCTTCATGCGCGTCTTCCCTTCCCTTTGCAGCGAGCAGTATGTAGAGGGGCTCAGCCAGGAACATGCCTCCGGTCAGCTCGAGGTTTCTCTTCAAGTTGTCATGGTCAATGACGAGTTTTTTCAGCTGTTTCAAGAGCCTGTCGACCGCGAGCGTAAAACCGGTGAATATTTCTCCGATAAAACGTGCCGATGCCGAATTGGTCAAATCGCGCTGATGCTCGGAAATCTGGTCAAAATACCGTGTTATGATTCGCGGTACGAACTCCTTCCACATCGACTTGACGTGCTCGAAGTTCCAGGGATTTCTCTTGTGCGGCATGGTAGATGACCCGACCTGCCCCTTCTCGAAACGTTCCCCCAGCTCGCCTATCTCGGTTCTCTGGAGATGGCGAAGGTCGTCGCCGATCTGTGCAAGGATACCGAAGCCCGATATGACTCCGTGAACGAGATCGAGTATATACTCCGGCTCAATTATCTGTGAAGAGAAATTCCCCGGACTGATGCCGAGCTCCGAAAGCACGTCCTCCTCGAACTTCCTCGGGTCCTCGAATACGAGGGATTGTGCGTTGTATGCGCCTACGGCTCCGCTGAGCTTCCCCCTGAGGTTACTCACCGCATCAGCGATTTTCAGTACCCTTCCGCCGAACCGGTCGGCGTATCCCGCAAAGAGGTAGCCGACGGTTACCGGCACGGCATGCTGCCCATGCGTCCTTCCGATCTGAACGGTCTCCGCTTCATCACGCGCCTTCTGAACGAGTATGTCCATGAGCTCCACGCACTTCGGTATGATCACCTTGAAAAAACAGTCCCGCACCCTGAGGGAGAAAGCCGTTCCCGTAATATCCTCCGAAGTGGCGGTAAGATGTATGAAGGGAGCGATTTCCCCGTCGACATACCGCTGAAGAACATTGACGAGGGCCCTGATGTTGTGCCTTGTTTTTTCCTCTTCAGCATAAACCTCCTCAGGTGTGATCGATTTGCATGCCTCGGCCATCTGCCGGCCCGAGCCTTTCGCGACCATGCCGTACCGCTCCATGACCGTAATAAGAGCGGCCTCAACCGCGGCCTCGTACCGTATGACCGATCTTTCCGAGAGGTACGCGGAGAGCAAATCGATAAGTTCGGCGTTCGACCTGTAGTACCGTCCGTCGAGCGGGCTAATATTCAGAAATATGTCCTTCTCCATCAGAAGCTCCCCTTTGCATTGTTTTATCCGTATTGACGGACATTTCCTCATATGCGGAGTCTTTTATTCTTCCCGGAATGCCCTGTCCCCTTCCACAACCTTCTCCACCTGGCTCTTCCTGTAATCTTCCATCCGTTCCTCGAGGGATTTATCGGACAGCCCAAGAATTTCCAGTGCGAGCAGTGCCGCGTTTTTACCCCCGTTCACGGATACGGCGGCAACGGGTATACCGGGCGGCATCTGAACAATGGAGAAGAGTGCGTCAAGTCCTCCCAGGGTGGATTTCGTGCCTGCGGGCACTCCGATCACCGGCTTTGTGGTATGGGATGCTATCGCGCCGGGAAGCGCGGCCGCCATTCCGGCCACTCCGATAAACACCTTCACCCCACGTTCCCCGGCGTCATGCACGTAATCACGCAGGAGGTCCGGGGCCCTGTGTGCCGACAGTATCCGTTTCTCATAGGAGACCCCGAAATGATCGAGGATCGAAGCTATGGATTCGAATACATCCCTGTCCGAGCTGCTTCCCAGTACAACCGCTATTTTACTCATACCGGTTTTCCCCTGCGGAGGTTAAATTTTTCCATCTCTGCTGCAATGCGTCCGGCAAGCTCGCCGGCGATATCTTCAACCTTTATCTCTTCTTTTTTTCCGGACTTCCTGTAAACCAGCTCCACCATTCCCTTCTGCAGCCCCCTGTCTCCCACGTTTATCCTGTAGGGAATACCCACGAGGTCGGCATCCTTGAACTTCACTCCGGGACGCAGGTCCCGGTCGTCGAGCAGTACTTCCAGGCCCGTGTCCTCCAGTTTCGCGCACAGGCTGTCGGATATTTCCTTCATCTTCCCCTCATACTTGATGGGAAGAATATATACCTGATAGGGGGCTACGGGGAGCGGCCATACGATGCCGTTTTCATCGTGATTCTGCTCGATTACGGCCGCAACCGTTCGTTCGACCCCGATTCCATAGCAGCCCATGATCGGCCGTCTGGACGAGCCGTCTTCATCGACATAATTAATGTCGAAGGACCGCGAGTATTTATCACCGAGCTTGAATATATGCCCGAGCTCTATTCCCCTGAACATCTCGAGTTGATGCCCGCATTTCGGACACGGGTCCCCCTCTCCGGCGAGCCGAAGGTCCGTGTATTCCGAAACAGTAAAATCCCGCCCGGCATCAACATTGACATGGTGAAAATCCTTCCTGTTCGCGCCCGTTACACTTCCCTTCATGTTTTTAACACTGTTGTCCGCGATTACCCTGATACCCACCACTCCCACCGGTCCGGCGAAGCCGAGGGGAATGCCGAGATCATTCCAGGTCTCTTCGATGTCCGCCTTTTTGAGCTCCGAAACGCCCAGATACCCTTTCAGCTTCGTCTCATTGACATCCAGGTCTCCCCTTATGAGGGCCATTACGTATTTATTCCGTTCAGCCCCTTCCGTGCCGCCCTCCGAATCGCCGCCGTCCTGCTCCGTCTCCCCAGCGGTGAACAGCATGGTTTTGATGAAACAGTCGGGATCTTTCTTGAGGAAACCGGCCAATCCGTCTATTGTTTTAACATCCGGAGTACTGACTGTATCAAGGGCGCCGCTGCTTTTATCGGAGCGCTTCTCGAGCATGCAGGAAGCCTTCTCGCGATTGGCGACGTATCCGCACCCCGTACATCGCACTATCTGTTCTTCGCCGATCTCTGCCGGGACCATGAACTCCTCGGACTGCGAACCTCCCATGGTGCCTGAATCGGCCGCGACCGGAATGGTCTCCAGTCCGCACCTGGAGAATATCGCGCGATAGGCGTTCGACATATCGGTATAGGTTTTATCGAGCGAATCGGGCCGGTCCGCCCTGTGGAATGAATATGCGTCCTTCATGATAAAGGTCTTTCCACGCATGACTCCGAAACGGGGTCTTATCTCATCCCTGAATTTCGGTCCTATATGGTAGACTGTCACGGGGAGGTCCCGGTACGATTTCAGATTCTCCCTGATTATTACGGTGAAAGCCTCCTCATGCGTAGGTGCAAGCACGAAGTCCTGTTCACCCCTGTCCTTCAGGCGAAAGAGCTCGGAGCCCATTGAATACCAGCGGCCGCTTTTCTTCCATATATCCCCGGGTATGAGAACCGGCAGGAGGAATTCGTTCCCTCCAATACGATTCATTTCCTCTCGAATAATGGCCTCAACTTTTCGTACGCACCTGAGGCCAAGAGGAAAAAGTCCGTATATGCCGCTCGACAATTTCCTGACGAGACCCGCCCGGAGCATCAGGATGTGACTGTCGATGGCAGCGTCTTTAGGAGCTTCACGAGTTGTGGGTATGAGAGTCCGCGTGTAGCGCATTTCGTCTCCAGTATGGGGGTATTTTATCAGGTTATTCTTAAAAATACAGGGTGAAAAGATAACACGGCCGTGTCGAACAGCAAAATAAAAACAGAAGATAGAGGGGGATGGACGTTCACGAGCCTCGCATCCGCACTTTCAGGCGAATACGAGGCTCGTTATGGTAAAGGAGGTATGCTTTTACTATAGATTGACTTTCTTCTTGAACCTGTTGAACTCGAACTCCTTTCTTCTCAGTATTTCCTTTGATACGACCCTGGCTCTTTTCTTTCTCTTTATGACCCGGTCGATCTTCTGTACGAGCGACATGTCGAGCGAGTGTCCCGCCTTGTACGCGATAAAATGCCCGGCCAGGTTCGGACCGATGAGCGACAGGTCTCCTATGAGGTCGAGTATCTTGTGACGTACGGGTTCATTCTCGAACCGCAGGCTCTCATTGACGAGTCCTTCCTTTGTAAAGAGAACGCCGTTGTCAAGGGACCCGCCGAGGGCGAGATTGTTCTGCTTCAACAGTTCCCACTCCTTGTCGAACCCGAACGTCCTTGCGGGAGCGATCGACCGCTTGAATGATTCAGGAGAAATCAAGTAATGCGCGGTTTGCGTGCCCACGGCTTTACTCTTTGAGTTGAAATCTATCGTATAGGTTATCTTGAAACTGCTGTTCGGGAGAACGATGAGATAGCTTCCATTCTCTTCCGTCCATATAGGATAGGGAATATAGAAGATGTCGTTGAACGCATTCTGAGACTCGATACCGGCCTTTTCGAGCCCCTCCACGATTTCCATGGAGGATCCGTCGAGTATGGGCATCTCGTTTCCTGAAACCCGAATGTAGAGGTTTGTAATGCCGAGCGCGTAGAATGCGGCCATGAAATGTTCGATAGTCGTTATACTGAAATCATCGTTTCCGATTGTAATGGCGTTTCGAGTATTGAGAAGATTCGACAGGTGAGCCTTTATTCCGTTTTCTATGCCCGTTCCGTCAATAGAGAAGACAAGACCCGTATCCACGGGCGCCGGGGAAAGAACAGCGCGTGTTTTTCCTCCGCCGTGAAGGCCGATTCCCTCAAATGCCACTGAAGAACACAGCGTTTTTTGAAAGTACATCCATTAACCTCTTGTTGTTCATACCGGGTATTTGAATATACCCGTTTGTTTATCCTTATATAGCAATATTTATACCAAAGTCTTAATATTCAGAAAAACTAACTCTATATATTACGATAGATAGAAATGGAAGGGACGGAAGGCCGTCTTGATTGGACACCAGATGTGGTACTTTATACACAAAAACGTATTAAATTTTCCACAAAAATCACTTTGAATCATACCCCGGGAGAGAGATTTTCGTAATTATTTAAATCAACACCGTCCGAGGAAAAATCGTCCGTTTCACTGACCCTGTTCAGGTCGACCTGCGAATACAATATCTCAAGGACACTTCCTTCCCCCGACATCTCAACGACTATTTTCTGAGGAAACTCGATACCCTCAACGGCACGGTATTTTTGAAAAAGGACTTCGTACTCGGATTCTTCAAAGCCGTATACGACACGGCTTATGACTTCATCCTTGAAGTACACGCGGTGCTCGCGGTATGCGCCGGGACCCTCGAGAATGAGAACGTCTCCTTCCGTCCTGCAATCCGTGTTTTCAGCATAGACCTTTCCCATGACCGTGGGTATGAGGAGCTCGCGCGGGATGTCGAATCCCGTTATCGTCTTCATGTTTATCTCTTCCCACGAAGCGCTGTAATAGGCCTTTCTGTAGTGCATTACCGCAACTACGGCGCCCCCGTTTCGCGTAACGGTTACAAGCGGTTTATTGAACACGAAATCCGACAGGTCGAGCCTGAACCCGCCGTTTTCTTCGTTCGATAGAACAAAACCGCGGAAACTGAGCGTCCTGTCGGGTTCTCTGTACACGACCATTGCTTCACCCTTCAGCGAGTAAACCCTCCGGTTGTGAACGAGAAGCTTTTCATATAAAATACCCGCCTCATCGGTCGTTTTCTTTGGAGCGGTTGCGCATGATGTAATAAAGAGTGCGCACACTACTAAAAAGGATGAAAGATATGTTTTCAAAAACCCTCCTTACGGGTTTTCTCTATTTTTTCCATTATTCCTTCAGCGGCCTTTAACTCCAGAGCCCTTTTCCATGCGTCAATCGCATCATCGTAATTCTTCAGCTCGTAGTGCACGTCACCGAGGTGTTCGTAGATCAGATAATTTTCTTCATTCGACAGGTCGATGAACTGCACCGCGCTCGTCATGTACTCCAGGGCGCTGCTGAAATCGGCGAGTCTGTAATAAACCCATCCCATGCTGTCGAGGTAGGCGCCGTTATTCGGATCTTCCGAGAGCGCCCGCTCGATATATGTCTTCGCTTCCTCGAGACGCACACCCGTATCTGCAAGGAGATATCCGAGATAATTCAGGGCCGTCGGATTGGAATCGTCGAGCAGGATCGATTTATCCAGGTATTCGATCGCCCTTTGAATATCGCCGTACCGTTCATAGGAAACACCGAGGTGAAAGTAATAAGCCGCATTCTCCTCATCCAGCTCGACTGCCCGCTCGAACGCCTCGATCGCGCCTTCGTAGTCCTCCAGGATCCTGTACTCGATGCCCAGATAGTAAAACAGCTCGGGTTTTTCGGGATACAGCCTTACCGCTTCACGCAGGTACTCCAGCGCCTTCTCGTGGTTGCCTGCCGTATCATGCGCAATACCGAGCTTGACGTATGCCTCTCCCGGGTCCACGGCGTTCTTCACATAGTATTCATACTCCCTTAAAGCCTTGTCCGTATCGCCCATGGCCCCGTGAATATCACCGAGCAGGTACCTGTTATCGAGGTAATCCCGATCCAGCGCCTTTACCTTCAACGCCTGCTCAAGCGCCCTGTCATAGATATGGAGCCTGTAATAATTACCCGCGAGCATGAAACGCCACTTCTTTTCGTCAGGGTCTTCTCGTTTCTCAGCCACACTGACGAGTCCATACGGTGCTATGACCGAATAGGGATCGTCCTCGAGCGCCTTCTCGAAAAGTGATGCCGCCTCGTCCAGCCGGTCCTCATACAGAAAGAGCACCGCTTTCGTCGTGTCCGAGAGGTCCTCGTGGTTTTCGATTCTTTCCAAAACCGGGATCGGATTCTGCCCCTCTATGAAAAGGTTCAGTCCGTAATCTTCAAGTGTCGCGTCGTTCAAAAGGTTCCTGTCATCGAGCTCCTTGAAGTATTGAAGCGCATCCGCCGTTCTTCCCCTGCTCAAATAGATATAGGTGAGATAGAAGAGGGCCTTCTCGTTTGAAGGGTCCTTTTCGAGAACATTTCCGTACATCTTCTCCGCGCTCTCGAGGTCACCTTTTTTTGTGTAGAGAAAACCGAGATCAATCGCGGCTTCAATGAGATCGGGCCTGTATTTCAGAAGCTGTTCATAGGTTTGTACCAGGTCATCATCCCTTTCGAGAACCCTGTAAGACTCGGCGAGGTAATAGAGGAGCTGTACATCGTCCGGCCGTTTCTGAACCAGTTTTTCCAGATAGCCGACCGCTTCCTCATAAGAGCCCTTTCTCGTCTGAATAAGGGCCATGACCTGCATGCCGTCCTCGTTGTCGGGATCGATTTCGAGCGCTTTCCGTGCATACAGCTCGGATTCATCATCCAGGCCCATCATGTCGGATATCTGGGATAAAATGATGTAGAGGAGCGCGGGAGGTTCTTCTTCGAACGCCACGCACTGCTTGAACTCCCGGAACGCGGCCGCCAGGTCCTCGTTGTACAGGTAGTAGAATCCCATGGAGAAGGAATCGAGTGGAGAGGGTGGGGAGGCCCCGAGGTCCAGCGGCAGCACGAATGCGGCCGCCGTTATAAGTATGACAAGCAGTTTCTTCATTGTGATTGATTCGGAAGAGACTTACCGCCGATTCGGAACCTTTAAAAGGTCGCCCGTACGAATCTGCCGGTCACGGGAAGAGTGCCGATGAGCGGCTTTACATACTCTCCGAACTTTCTCTCGTCGATAATGGCGTTCTCAGATATCCACTCACGCGGAAAGTTCTTTGTGTGCTTCTGGACGCTCTGCAGAGGAGTAACGGCTGTCTCTATACCGTAAATACCGCTCATGTCCTTTCTCTTGATTGCGATGCTCCCCTCGTCGAAGTTGTCCTGCACAGCGGCTATAACGGCGTCGACCCCTACCCTATAGGCTTCTTCGGCATCGGTTTCGGAGATGGCGAGGGGAAATGAACGCTGCGGGTATCCGAGGGTATCCGAACGAACACGCTTAATATTGAGCGAACTCTTTACAATGAGAGCGAGAATATCACCCATCATCCCGGATCCGCTGAGGCTTACATTTCCGTGGGAATCGAGCTCGACCGCAGTGCCATTGGATTTGGGCATGTACTTCTCCGGAAGCTTGAGCTGCATAAATTCCAGCAGCCATTGCGAAATGTATTCCGGTTTTTCTCCTTCTTTCAGGTTGTATATACCCTGCCGGTTGATTCCCTCCGACACGGCGATGAGCGCTCTGCCGTGCTCCTTGTAGGTCCGATCCACGTCTTCAAGAAACTTGTCCAGGTCAAAGGGAAGCTCGGGAATGTATACGAGATGAGGGCCGTCTTTGGGATACTGCCGCGCCATGAGGCTGGAAGCCGTGAGGTAACCGGCATTTCTTCCCATAACGACATTGATCTTCACGCCCTTGAGCGCCCGATTGTCCTCATTATCGCCGATGAACGCGCAGGTGACGAAACGGGCCGCGCTCCCGAAGCCCGGGCAGTGATCGGTAACGAGCAGGTCATTGTCTATTGTCTTGGGTATGTGCACGACGCGAAGGTCGTAACCCTCATGCGCGGCGAAGCTGTTGATGATATAGGCCGTCTCAGCCGAATCGTTTCCGCCGATATAGAAGAAGTACCGCACATCCATCTTCTTGAAGTTGTCAAAGATTTTCCTGATTTCGTCCTTCGATGGTTTGTGTCGCACCGATCCGAGGGCGGCCGCGGGTGTTTTCGCTATCTGGTTCAGAACGAAGTTCGGCTGATCGAAGAGCGGTACGTACTCGTTCTTCAGCATTCCCTGTACTCCATGACGCGCCCCGTAGAGCTCCAGTATCTCCGCGTGCTTACGGGCCTCCATAATGGCGCCTATAAAGCTCCTGTTGATAACTGCAGTCGGTCCACCCGACTGACCGATGACTGCGTTTCCCCGCGGACCCGGCATTGTTTCCTCCCCGCTGTCGTTGTTATGCTTAATATATATAATACAGGGGTAATGAAAAAGGAAATAAGGAACGCGAAGCTACATCCGTATCCTCTTGCTGAAAAGAGGCTCCGGGGAGGCGGCATAATAGAGTTCGACCGTGCCCGAGTAAGGCAGCTCGGTCCGGTCAAAGAGGAAGACAACGGTGGTGATTTCCGAAGGCGGGAGTACGTCCACTCCCAGCTTTCTCTCCCTTGTTACAACATCATCCCCGAGTACCATCCTGAGAATTACCTGAGTATCAGGGTCCACGCGCAGGTCATAATCCGTGGAGTTCCGAACGGAAAAGCCGACAAGCAGCCTGTCCCCGCTCATACCGGCGACATTCATCTCGCAAATAAGATCTCCCACCCTCTTTTCCAGGGACACCTTTGTAGGGCTGCTTAAAAAATAGAAGAGTATGAGGATAAAGAGAAGGTCCGCTCCGATTATGATAAACCGGATTCTCCGCTTTCTTTTTTTTAAAATTCGGTCCGGGTCGAGCCTCGCCGAGCTCCGTTTGAGCTTTGAAACGCGGCCCGTTCTAGAATAATGGAACCGTACAGTGCCCCCCTCGGTATTTTTCGTATTGGAAGAATTGTCGGGGTTTTGCCTCATTCAGCAGCTCCGCATCCTCTTGAAAGCGGCGGGGAGAGCTTCAATCAGGTCAGGAGCGCGTACGCAGTCCTCGAAACCCGTTTCGCAGCCGATTCTTCCGCATTCAGTATGCAGGTAAACGCCCGCCACCGCGGCCCCTTCCGCTGACAAGCCCCTGGCCATGAGCGAACCGATTATGCCCGCCAGCACATCGCCGCTTCCGCCTTTTGAAAGACATGATACACCCCCGTCATTCACAAAGAGCGACCCGTCCGGACATGAAACGAAAGTAACGGCATCCTTCAGAACCACGGTCACACCATGCTTTACGGCGAAATCCAGGGCGATCTTTCTTTTATTTTTCTTTACATCCTCCTTCTTCAATCCGGTGAGCCTGCTCATCTCACCGACATGCGGAGTAATGACGACCTCGCTTTCCACATTTTTCAGTATGCCGGGATCCTCCGCAAGATTATTCAGACCGTCGGCATCGATAAGTATCTTCTTCCCAAGCCGAAGCAGCCGTTTCATCAACCCTGCGGCGGTTTTAAACGTCCCCATTCCCGGACCGACCACGAGTGTGTTCTGGAAAGAGAAAAGAGACGCCAGATCTTCAATCCCGCCGAGCTCCTCAACAGCAGCCGGTAGATAACCGCCGATGATCTCGTCGGGCTTGGTTAAACGAGCGTCCCTTGAAAAAACGGTGACGAGCCCGCAGCCGCACCGTGAGGCGGCACGCGCCGCGAGCAGTGATGCGCCCGTATACCCCCTCTTACCCGCAAGAATTCCGAGATGCCCGTAGGTACCCTTGTGTGAATCCTTTTTCCTCCGGGGTACGAGGCAGTCGGCCAGAGAGGCGTCTATGAAGAACGCGCGTGACGCGACTGACTGGACAACATCGTGCGGGAACCCGATATCCACGATCCTGATCCTCCCGCAATAGTCCTTTGCCGGAAAATCGAGGAGCCCGTACTTCATAAGTCCCACGGTATAGGTGGTGTCGGCGCGTACGGCCCTTATTTTTCCTCCGGAACCGTTTGCATCAATACCCGAGGGAGTATCAACGGAAATGACGGTTTTATTTGCTTCATTGATCAGATCGATGGCCTGCGCGATCATGCCTCTCGGGGTTCCGTGAAAACCTATGCCGAGAAGTGCGTCAACAATAAACTCTTCTGAATTAACGGACCGCTTCACCCTTTCGAAATCCGCGTCACTGTCGACAACTTCCGCTTTAATGGAATAGAATTCCAGCCGCCGCCAGTTCTGCAGGGCCGTGGAGCTCAGCTTCTTTTCAGGAGCGAAGAGGTACACGCGCGGGTCGAACCCGTTCCGCTTGAGCAGCCGTGCTACGACGAATCCGTCACCTCCGTTGTTGCCTCCTCCGCAGAGCACCCCGATTCGCACACCCGGACGAAGCGAATAATCGTCTATAAACGCGCGGGTGATCTCGAACCCGGCGTTCTCCATGAGCAGCTCACCGGATATGCCGCACTCCTCTATGGTTCTGCGATCTATCGTCTTCATTTCATCCCGATCAACGATTCGCATTTTTAAACCCCTCGACCTTTTCGGATATGAACCCCTTCAGCGTCACCTTTTCATCCTTGCTGCTTATGAGCCGGTCGCTTCTCCACCGGTAGAAATGTACATACGTATCGTCTATCTTGATTGCGGACACCGAACCGTCCTCCGATACGTGTACGTTCATCCATATCCCGTCATTTTCGAACGCGAAACTCCGCTTTGCGATAACGTTTCCGTCCTGCTTGAATATCGTTACAATGGCTTTGTTCTCATCCAGGTATTTCCAGAGGAAACCGTTGGAGGCGCCGTCCATGCCGAGGAATTCCTCCGTGCTCTCAACGGCACCGCCGAGCGGAGTTCCCCATTTGAAGGTTCTGCTGACCGTTTCCCGCTGGAGGTCATAATACACAAGCCTGTAACCGAGGAGGTCGCGCATGGTCCGCTTCTCCTGTTTTGAGGATCCCCCTCCGGATGAGTTGTAGTCCTCGATTTCTATCTCCTCTCCCCAGAGGTCCTCCTCTTTTTTCATCCTCTTCGTATCGTAGGTCGTTTCATAGTAGGAGACCCAGTATACGAGCTCATCCTCGTTTCCGGTGGGCATGGTATCCATGACAAATACGGCCCTTTCCTCCTCCTCTTCCTCCTCGACAATATCCTCCCGGGTAACGGTGCATTTTGAGATCAGCTCCCCGTTCTCACTGTATTTATAACTGTTCCAGCTCTGCCAGTCGTCCTCCGCCGTTATTACGATAAGGTTTCCGTTTTTATCCACATCGATCCGGTATATATAGTAAAAGGGTTCGGAATCCACACCGCCTATACCGATTTTATGAATAAACGACCCTATCCTGTCGAACTTCAGTATGTATGATTTGTAGATTTCCTCGTACTCCGTTTCCTCTTTTATTTCCTCGTCAAAGCTCAGAATATCGATGAATGATTCCTTCTCCTCCTTGTACAGCCTTTTATCCTCGACGTAAATATTATTCTCTCCGTCAACCGCTATGTCACCGATCAGGTTAAAATCGTAATAACGCCTCTGCTTCGTCTTCAAGGTGTTCACGTCCCCGGCCCCCTCCTCGTTTCCCTTGGAAATAACGAGTATGACGTCGCCGGGCGTTGTTATTTTCATGATTTTCCGGTTGACGTCATCGACCATGAAAAAGAACCCGTTCTTGAAAAGCATTCGGCTGGGGCCGATAAATCTCCCGCTTTCCTCACGAATAATTCCGATTTCCTCGTCTCCGCTTCCGATGGGTACGGCAAAGAGGCCCTCTTTTTTAAGCTCTACTATCTGTCCGCCGCCGCACCCCTGCCATACCAGTACGACAGCGGCCAGTAATGCACAGATGGCTGTATTGCGAAATCTCACGATTGTCCTCCGTCACTCTATAGTAACAGTTTTTTCGGTTATTAAACACCGGAAACCGAGGGCGGAGATTCCCGCTTTCCGGGATTGCATTGATTTTTAATAACCCGTATAGTACATTCGTTTTATGAAAAATCCCATTGTCACGGTATTCGGGAGCAAGAACGACAGAGAGATAAAAAACCTGCTCCCGCTCGTGAAAAAAATAAACGATCTTGAAGCCGTTATCAAACCGCTTTCCGATGAGGAGCTGAAAGCGA
>Ga0272442_10002351_pt1 | contig 27555 bp, 26 predicted proteins | sample SSMForm2O_FD_200262 | JGI IMG/M metagenome (GOLD analysis project Ga0272442, IMG submission 200262) | Marine sediment archaeal communities from Little Sippewissett salt marsh, Falmouth, MA, United States - SSM-Form-2O | ecosystem: Environmental > Aquatic > Marine > Wetlands > Sediment ...
CTGATATGTGTGGGATGGCTCGCGGACGGCTCCGGGGCCGCGAAGCCCGAGCGGTCCACGTCGACGTAGAGCGGCAGAAGGTCGATGTCGGCGTCGTCGGGGAAGACGACGCGCATCAGCGTTCGCCGCTTGCCGTCGCTCATTCGTCGACACCTCCACTCACCAGAGTCTGTCCCTGGGTGAAGTGCGGCTTGATCACGTTGTCCCAGCGCGAGAGCGCCGAACCGATCGCCATATGCATGTCCAGGTACTTGTACGAGCCGAGTCGACCACCGAAGACAATGTCAGCCTCCCCCTTGGCCAAGTCGCGGTAAGCCAGCAGGCGGCGGCGATCGTCGTCGGTGTTGATCGGGTAGTACGGCTCGTCACCAGACTCGGCGAACCGTGAGAACTCCCGCATGATGACGGTCGTGTCACGCGGGTAGTCCCGTTCAGGGTGGAAGTGGCGGAACTCGTGGATGCGGGTGAACGGGATCGTGGTGTCTGCGTAGTTCATGACCGACGTACCCTGGTAGTCCCCCGTGCCCAGCACCTCGGTCTCGAAGTCGAGCGTGCGCCATCCGAGCTCGCCTTCGACGTAGTCGAAATAGCGGTCGACAGGTCCAGTGTAGATCACCGGCACCTGCCCGACCACGCTCTCCTTGTGGTCGAAGAAGTCGGTGTCGAGCTCCACGTCGATGTTGGGGTGGTCGGCCATTCGTTCCAACCAGGCGGTGTACCCGTCAACGGGTAGTCCCTCCCACGTGTCGGCGAAGTAGCGGTTGTTGTACGTGTAGCGCACCGGCAGCCGAGAGATGATCTCGGCAGGCAGGTCCCGCGGGTCGGTTTGCCACTGCTTCGCTGTGTACCCCTTGATGAACGCCTCGTACAGCGGCCGACCGATCAGCGAGATGGCCTTCTCCTCGAGATTGGCCGCCTCCCCCGTCTTCACCTCGGCGGCTTGTTCCGCCACAAGCGCACGCGCCTCGTCCGGGGAGTACGCCGCGTCGAAGTACTGGTTGATCGTGCCGAGGTTGATCGGCATCGGGTAGACCTGCCCGCGGTAGTTCGAGTACACGCGATGCTGGTAGTCCGTGAAGGCGGTGAAGCGGTTGCAGTACTCCCAGACCCGGGGGTTGGACGTGTGGAACAGGTGCGACCCGTAGACGTGCACCTCGATACCCGTGTCGGGGTCTGGCTCGGAGTATGCGTTGCCGCCGATGTGCCGACGACGCTCCATCACCTGGACGCGAAGCCCGTCTGAAGCAGCCCGCTCCGCCACGGTGAGCCCGAAGAACCCAGACCCGACCACGACAAGATCAGTCACGAGTGGTTCCGTCCTGTTGAGAATGGGAGCCTCAGCGTACCTAGCCGGGACAACGGTCAGCCTGAGGACGCGGCGGTGCTGAACATGCGCCCGTAGGCCACTCGGCGAATGGGCTCCGGCACGAGGCGGTATCCCCCACGCAGGGCGACGTTACGGGCGTACTGCCGGCGAGTCGTGAAGCATGATGCGCGCATCCGTCGCTGCAGCTCGATCTCGCTACGCAGCAGCGCGCGTCCCCCACGTCGAGCGTAGGCGCCCGCGCCCACGCGGTAGAGCACGAGTGGCTCTGCGACGTTCCGCACTCTGGCGCCGTGCTGGATCATGCGGGCGAACAGCCAGTAGTCCTCCATGAGGTCGAGGCGCTCGTAGCCGCCCACCGCACGCACAGCGCTGCGCCGGTAGACCACGCTCGGATGGTTGAAGGGGTCGTGGAACCGTGCGTAGCGGGCGATCTCGTCTGGCTCGGTCGGTGGGGTGCGTCGGCCGACGACGTCGGTCTCGTGCTCGCTGAACTCCAGCAGCGCCGATCCGACCAGGTCGTCCCCCGCCTCGACGAGCGGGACGAGTGTCGCGAACCGGTGCGGCAGTGAGATGTCGTCGGCGTCCTGCCGGGCGACGATGTCATGGGCGCACGCGTCGAGTCCGGCGTCGAGTGCCGGGCCGAGACCGATGTTGTGCTGCAGCTCTACGATCCGCAGGGGCACGGGGGTTGCGTCGCGGAACGCGACGATGGTCGCGAGAAGGTCGTCGCCGACGGGGCCGTCCCGAACGATCACCACCTCGGCGGGGGGTCGGGTCTGCTCGTCCACGGCGCTGCGCAGCGATCGCTCGAGGAACTCCGCCACGTCTCCTGCGTACACCGGCAGGAGCAGCGAGAACGCACCGCTCACGGGCTGGCGAGTCCGGTGGGCGGGGTGGCGGCCTGTGTGAGCACCTCGGCCGTCGGCGCCGGTGGCTGTCGGGCGGCCGCCACGCCCCGGCCGGCGGCTTCGACCAGCACGCCGCGGTTGGCCGACCCCTGGAACGTGTGCGCCCACCTGTTCAGCGTGGCCCCGCCGTAGAGCACCTTCTCGACGGGGGCGAGCGAGTCGCTGCGGGTGAACATCCAGATCTTGTTGCGCACCTCGTAGAAGAACCGTTCCCCCGGGTCGGCGTCGGTCGAGCCGAACACCCTGGTCTTGTGCACAGCCACACTTGTGGGGACGGCCAGTCCGGGACGGTCTCTCAGCAGCCGCGTGGTGTACTCGAAGTCGTCGTTCCACAGGAAGTACGCCGCCACCGGCAGCCCGACGGCCTCGACAGCCTCGCGGTCCAGCAGGATCGACACGAACGATGCCGACCGTATAGGCCGGCCGCCCACGGACGCGGCGGCGTCGATCTCCTCGCGGGTCGCCCGCGGACGCGTACGCGGCGTGTTCATGGGGTGGTCGCGCCCGTCGGTCCACACCACCCGGCTGGCCAGCACCGCGGGACGCCGACCCGGGCAGCCGTCGCGTGCCCGCAACAGCTCGGCCAGCGCGTCGGGCTCGGGGATCGTGTCGTCGTCCAGCAACCAGATGGCCTCGGCGGCACCGTCCAGGGCAGAAGCGATTCCTGCGGCAAAGCCGCCCGCTCCCCCGGTGTTCTGCGCCAACGCCACCACGTCGACGTCGTCGCGGTCGGCCAGCAGCGCATCCGTGCCATCCGTCGACGCGTTGTCGACCACGATCACCCGGCTCGCGGCAGAGGTCTGCGCCGCGATCGCGTCGAGACACTCGGCGAGCAGGTCCCGTCGGTCGTACGTCACCACGACGGCGGTCACCGAGGTCACAGACGAGCCCTTCTGAGGGCGGCGCCTTGCTCGCCCCCGCTTGCAGGCTAGACCGCTTGGCAGACCAGGCCGAGCTCCGCAGCGGTGAGTCCAGCCGGTTGCGGCGCGTCTGTCGAGGCCCCCTCGGAGGACCCGGACGTCTCGGTCGCGGTGCCATCGCCAGCGCTGCTGGCACCACTGGACGTGCCGCCGACGCTGCCCTGGGTCGCTGCGGTGGCGCTCGACCCGGCGTTGCCGACGGTGCCGTCCCCGGTGCCGTCCCCACTGCCCTCCCCCGCGGCCTCCGCCGTCGTCTCGACCGCAGGTTCCCCGGCGACCATCCGCTCGACCATGGTGTGGATGTCGGAGAAGCGCGGGCTGGCCGGCTCCACCAGCGGGGGTACCAGCGAGATGGCGTTGATCTGCTGGGTGGGCACCTTCTGGGCCACCGTCAGCAGACCGGGCAGGTCGTTGGTCGGGATGTCGGTCTGGACGAGCGCAGACGACGCCTTCGCGAGCTGCTCGTAGTTGCGCAGCACGGTCATCGGGTCGGCCTGTCGGGCCAGCGACGACGTCAGGCACTTCTGGCGCACCATGCGCTCGTAGTCGCTCGACCCCTCCCTGGACCGGGCGAACCACAGCGCCTCGTAGCCGCTGAGCTGCTGGATGCCGGGCTCGATGTATCCCTCGATCGGGCCGGTGCCCCCTCCGATGGGGACTCGCTTGCCGATGTCGACGGTGACCCCACCGAGGGCGTCCACGACCTGCTCGAAGCCCTGCATGTCGACGACCGCGGTGTAGGGGATCTCCAGGCCGGTGACACCCTCCGCGGCCAGGCGGGTGGCCTCGAGCCCGGGGTCGTCGCTCGGCGGCAGCTGGTCGGCGTTGTCGTTGGCCCAGGTGTAGAGCGAGTTGATGATGCACTCGTCGCCGCAGTCGTACCCGTTGGGCCACAGCTCGGCCAGCCGCGTGCCGTCCGGGAAGGGGGCATCCATCAGGTTGCGGGGGATGCCGACGAGCACGACCTGCCCCGTCTCGGCGGCCACCGACGCCACCGTGAGGCTGTCGGGCCGCAGACCCTCCCGATCGCTGCCGGCGTCGCCACCGACGACGAGCACGTTGTAGCGCCCGTCGACAGTGCCCAGCGCTGGGCCCTTGGCGAAGACCGAGCCCACGAGGTCGCGCTGGACGTCGAGCATGTGCATGCCGGTCGACACCAGCCCGGCGACGACGAGGAAGGCCACCCCCGTGCCTCCCGTGAGCACGAGCCGGCCGCGCCGCGACAGCGACGGCGGACGCGCGAGTCGCCAGGCATCCAGCACGAGGTAGAGCCACCCCACGCCGAGCACACCCATGACGACCTTGGCCGCCATGAGCACGGTGTCGTTGGAGGCCAGAGTCACGATCACCGTCGGACGCATCACGGCGATGGCGGCCAGCAGGCCGATCACGACGAGGACGGCCAGCCAGATCCGCAGGGCGATGCTGCCGACCCGGCGGTTGCCGGCGAAGCGCTGCGCCGACCCGGGGACGAGAAGGGTCGCAATGAGCATCAGCGCGGCCCGCCGCGCTGCGGCACTCTGCGAGCGGCGCCGGGCGCGCAGCTGAGCCTCGGAGGGACGCCGCGGTGGGCGCGGGCCCCCGCCGCTGGGCGGACGCGTCCGCTGGCGGGCCGGTGGTGGTGCGATGGTGGCCATGAAGCTCCCGCTTCGTCCGGGGGAAGGGCGCGGCGTGCTCGCCGCCGGACGCCAGGGAGTATGTCCCGTCTGTCACACGTGTCACGGGTGCCACGCCGACGACCGGGTCGATCCACGGGTCACGGCCTTTCGGCCCCTTGTTCCACGGGCCGTCGTGAGGCAGGCTCGTCGCACCACGGTTCCCGACGACAGGAGGCCCCCGCCATGTCCCTGCACCACTCCGAGGAGACCCACCGCAACCTCGTCGCCCGCGTACCTGAGGCGACCGGACGTGGTCTTCCTGAGTGGTTTCGGACGTTGGAGGACGGGCCGAGCTTTCTGCGCTTCGATGATCGGGTGAACTGGCTGCGCGACGAGTTCGGACTCTCGCACGGCCACGCGACAGCGATCGTGCACGAGCACAACCTGGTGCGCGCACACCGTTCGTTCGAGTAGGACGTCCGCCTGGGTGAGACCCGGGTGACGACGACGGCCCCCGCACCTTCTCGGTGCGGGGGCCGTCGTGTGTCGCGGGTGCTAGTCCTGACCGCTGAAGATGGCGATCAGCCGAAGCAGCTCGAGGTACAGCCAGACCAGCGTCACGACCAGGCCGAAGGCAGCCGTCCAGGCGTACTTCTCCGGGACGCCGTTGGACACGCCCTTGTCGATGAAGTCGAAGTCGAGCACCAGCGAGAACGCCGCCAGCGCGACACCGATGAGGCCGGCAGCGATCCCGAGCCACCCGCTGCGCAGACCCCATGCGGAGTCGGTGACGCCGAACAGCATGATGAACAGGTTGACCACCGAGAAGGCCAGGTAGCCCATCATCCCGATGATCACCATGCGCCGGAACTTCGGCGTCACCCGGATGCGGCCGCTGCGGTAGGCGAACAGGGCCGCCCCGAAGACCGCGAAGGTTCCGAGGATGGCCTGCTGGACGATCCCCTCCCACTGCGCCTGGAACATCAGGCTGATGCCGCCGAGACCGACGCCCATGAAGGCGGCGTAGGCGATGATCAGCGGCGGGCTCGGCTCACGCTTGAACGCGTTGACCAGGCCCAGGACGAGGCCACCGATGAACCCGATCCAGAACAGCTGCGGGGTGAACCATCCGATGACGGCGCCGACGAGGAGCACGCCGAACGTCATGCTTGTGCGCACGATGACGTCGTTGTAGGTCATGCGGCCGGTCTCGACCGGGCCGGCGGGCGGGCCCGCGTAGGCCTGCTCGAGCTGCTGGATGCTCGCAGCGTCGACACCCGCAGACGCCGCACGGCCGCCGGTCATGCCGGCCGTCCGTGCAAAGACGGGGTTTCTGCTCTCCATCTCTCTCCTTCACGCCGAGGGTGCGGCAACAGTGCGGCTCTCGTGAGCCGCGACAATGGTAACGCCGGAACATCGGTTCGTGTTCCACGGTGATCGGCGGACGCATTGCGGCGCGTCGCGTCGTGGTCCCAGTCGTGCTCCCGGTGGTGCTCCCAGTGGTGCTCCCGGTGGGACTCGAACCCACACCGTGCCCGATTTTAAGTCGGGCGCCTCTGCCAGTTGGGCCACGGGAGCCGGCGGCGACGTCGCCCTACAAGTACACCTTGCGCGCGTACAGCGCGTGCGCGCCGGCCACCCGGTCGATGAAGAGCAGGCCCGAGCAGTGGTCGATCTCGTGCTGCAGCGCCCGTGCCTCGAAGGCGTCCGTGGTCAGCTCGACGATCTCGCCCGAGCCGGGCAGCTGCCCGACGACGGTCAGCCGGGTCGCACGCTTGACGTCCCCGGTGAGGTCGGGCACCGACATGCAGCCTTCCCGGGCCTTCTCGTTGCGACTGGCGGCCACGACCTCGGCGTTGCACAGGACGAACGTGCCGTGGGTCGTGTGAGCCTTGGGGTGGGCGCTGACGTCCACGCAGAAGACCCGTGAGCCCACGCCCACCTGCGGAGCAGCCAGCCCCACACAGCCCGGCGAGACGCGCATGGTCGCGACGAGGTCGGCGGCCAGCGCGACGACCTCGGCATCGGTGGGGTCGACCTCGACACCCGGGGTGGACAGCACCGAGTCGGGGGCGCGGACGACCTGGCGGACAGTGCCTTCGACATCGAGCAGGTCGGGTGTCCAGCCGCCCAGCAGGTCGTTCACGGCACCAGGCCCAGGCAGTGCTGGTCGGACTCGGGCGTCACAGGACGTCGGTGTCGACGTCGCGCAGACTCGCCTCGACCCCGAGGGAGGCCGCCACGAGGCTGAGCTGCTCGGCCACCGACGTCGGATTCGCGGTCTCGGGCAGGTCGACCTCTGCGACCAGGACGTAGAGCGACCCCGTGAGCCGCGTGGTGAGGTCGGTGACGTTGCCGCCGGCATCCGCGATGACTCGGGTGAGCGCGGAGACGATGCCGGCGCGATCCCCACCGTGGACGACGAGCTGAAATGCCGCGCCCGTCGGCGCGTGCTCGGGCTCGGGTTGCACCGCACGCACCGACACGTCCAGCGACCCGTCGGCGGTCAGCGGCTCGAGAGCGGCCGCCACCTGGTCACGACCCGCATCACCGGAGCAGATGAGCATGAACGCGAACTGCCCCCGCAGCAGCGTCATCGTCGAGTCCTCGAGATTGAGCCCGAGATCGGCGAGCGTCGCGGTCGTCTCGGCGATGATGCCGGGCCGGTCGTGGCCCAGCACGGTGACGGCAAGGACGGCCATGGCCCCATCCTGCCCTGCCCGGGCCTGGAGCAACCACTGCCCGACTCAGGTGCCCTCAGGCGGCCTCGGTGAAGGTGACCGCCCGGGCGAACTCCTCCCGCGGCTCGTGCACCGTGGGGAGGGAGACGACCTCGCGCCGGAACAGCAGCGCGAGCGTCCAGTCGGTCACCACGCGCACCTTGCGGTTCAGCGTCGGCATGCGGCTCATGTGGTACGTGCGGTGCATGAACCAGGCCGGGAACCCCCGCAGCTTCACGCCGTAGACCTGCGCGACCCCGCGGTACAGGCCGAGGCTGGCCACCGATCCGACGTGACGGTGCCGGTAGTCGATGGTGCGCCGTCCGTCCAGGACGTTCACGAGGTTGTCGGCCAGGCGGGTCGCCTGCCGTACGGCGTGCTGAGCACTCGGGCTGCACAGGGCGTCGGGGTCGCCCGCGGTCAGGTCGGGCACTGCAGCGTTGTCGCCGGCTGCCCAGACACCGTCGAGCACTCCCTCGTCGCCCACGACCTGCAGGTCGGCCTGTGCTCGCACCCGGCCCTGCCGGTCGAGCGGGAGGTCGGACGCGGTGAGGACGGGGTTGGCTCTCACGCCGGCCGTCCACACCAGGGTGTCGGTCGGCAGCTCCTCGCCGTCCGAGAGCACCGCGACGCCGCCCTCCGCCGAGACCAGTCGCGTACCCAGCCGGACGTCGATGCCGCGCTCGGTGAGCTGCTCGCGCGTGTACTCGCCCAGGTCGGGGCCCACCTCCGGCAGGATGCGCTGGCTGGCCTCGACCAGCAGCCAGCGCATGTCGTCGGCGTCGACGCCGTCGACATAACGGGTGGCGTACCGGGCCATGTCCTCCATCTCGGCGAGGGCCTCGACGCCCGCGTAGCCCCCACCGACGACGACGAAGGTCAGGGCGCGGCGCCGCACCTCGGGATCGGTCGTGGACGCGGCGACGTCCAGTCGGTCGAGCACGTGGTTGCGCAGTGCGACGGCCTCCTCGACCTGCTTGAAGCCGATGCCGTGCTCGGCCAGCCCCGGGATCGGCAGCACGCGCGACACGGATCCCAGAGCCACGACCAGGTGGTCGTAGGGCAGGTCGTACGCCTCGCCGGCCGGGGGCTCGACACGCACGGAGCGCCGCGAGTGATGGATGCCTGCGACTCGGCCGGTGACGACGTCGACTCCCTCGAGCTCCTTGCGCAGCGGGACCACGACGTGACGGGGCTCGAGCGAGCCGGCAGCAGCCTCGGGCAGGAACGGCTGGTACGTCATGTACGACCGGGGGTCCACCACGGTGACGGTCACCTCGCCGCGGCGGAGCCGTCCGGCCAGGCGCGTGCGCAGGCGGAGGGCGGTGTACAGGCCGACGTAGCCGCCTCCGGCGATCACGACCCGGGTGGGCTCGGGCACGGGGCTCAGGGCGGGGCTCTCAGAGTTTGTTCGCGCGTTCACAAACCGTGGAACATCGTTGACTCGTCAACGATTCCGGGTGTGATGCTCGTCTCCGGCCGCGGCTGCTCCGCGCTCGTGGCGCCGGCATGGAAGGTGGGTCACGACCGCGCGAGTCGGGTCGCGCGGGCGAACACCTCGTCCAGCATCGGCTCGGTCAGACGCCCGGTCTGGGTGTTCTGCTGGCTCACGTGGTAGCTGCCGAGCAGATGCACGCGGCCGATTCCTCCACCGCGGGTGCCGGTGTGCGCGCTCGCCGCCTCGAGGACGACCTGCGCGCCGTGGGCGAAGCGTGGTTGCGGGCGCGGGACCACTCCTCCACGCCGCCGGTGCCAGCCCAGCGCGGCGGCCCATGCGAATCCGCCGAGGGCGACCATCACCTGCAGTGTGGGCGCCAGCAGGTCGAGCTCGCGATCCATCCACGGCGCGCACGTGTCGCGCTCGATGGTCGACGGGGCGTTCTGCGGCGGCGCGCACCGCACGGCGGCCAGTACCCGGGTACCGGTGAGGACCAGCCCGTCGTCGAGCCCGGTGGACGTGGGCTGGTTGGCCAGGCCGGCCCGGTGCAGCGCCGCGTACAGCCAGTCCCCCGAGCGGTCGCCGGTGAACACCCTCCCTGTGCGGTTGGCTCCGTGCGCCCCGGGCGCGAGCCCGAGCACGACGACGCGCGCGTCGGACGGACCGAAGCCCGGCACGGGTCGTCCCCAGTACTCCTGGTGCCGGTAGGCGGCACGGCGTTGGACGGCGACCTGCTCTCGCCACTGGACGAGGCGCGGGCACGCCCGGCACGCCACGATGCGGTTGTCCAGTGTGGGCAGCGTGGTCGCCTCGCCGGCCTGGGCCGCGACGTCCTGCGCACTGGTGGCAGCGCGGCTCACTCCAGCAGGGACCACGCGATGCCGTCCAGGATGTCGTGCTCGCTCACCACGACCTCGTCGAGGCCGGTGAGGTCGAGGATCCGCCGCAGCACCAGCGCCCCGGCGCCGATCACGTCCACCCGGCCGGGGTGCATCACGCCGATCGCGGCCCGCTGCGCGTGCGACATGGCGAGCAGGTCGTCGCTGATGGTGCGGACGTCAGCCGTGGGGACGACGTGCCCGTGGATGGCGGCGGGGTCGTAGTCGGGCAGGCCGAGATGGATCGCGGCCACCGTCGTCACCGAGCCGGCCAGGCCGATGATGCTGTGTGCCTCGTCCAAGGGCACGACCTCGCCCGCCCGACGGATGGCCGCGTCGATGTCGGCGGTCGCTTGGACGATCTGGTCGGCGGTGGGTGGGTCGGCGCCCAGATGGCGTTCGGTCATGCGGACGCACCCGATGTCGACCGATCGCGCAGCCCGAACCAGGGAGCCCTCCCCCAGCACGAACTCGGTCGATCCGCCCCCGATGTCGACCACGAGGCGTGGGGACGGCGCCGCGCTCTCAGCCACCCCGGCCGTCGCACCTCGGTAGGACAGCGCGGCCTCCTCGTCGCCCGAGATGACCTGCGGGGCGACCCCGAGGATGTCGTGGACGCCCGCCACGAACTCCGCGGCGTTCTCGGCGTCTCGGGACGCGCTGGTGGCGACCATGCGCACGCGGGTCGCACCGAGCACGTCGATGCGGGCCGCGTACTCCCGCAGGGCGGCGAAGGTACGCCCCAGCGCCGCGGCGTCGAGCCGTCCGGTGCGGTCCACTCCCTCGCCCAGCCGGACGATCTGCATCGTGCGCTCGAGGTCACGCAGGCGGGTCGGTCTCCCGCCGGCCGGGTCGGGTGGCTCCGGAGCGGCGACGAGAAGGCGGATCGAGTTGGTGCCGCAGTCGATCGCGGCCACGCGGTCGGCGCTCATGGTTCAGGCTCCCTGCTCGGCCGGGGCATCGCGGTCGACCGGCACGCAGGGCCCGGCCTCCCACCAGGCGGGCAGCAGCGCGAGCGTCTCGTCCCCCAGCGGGTTCACCCCCGGCCCACTGGCCAGCGAGTGGGCAACGAGCACGTGCAGGCACTTGACCCGGTCGGGCATCCCGCCGGCGGAGACCCCCGCGATCTCAGGCACCTCACCGAGCCGGGCGCGATCAGCCAGGTAGCGCTCGTGCGCGACCCGGTATCGCGACGCGAGTGCCGGGTCGTCGCCGAGCCGCTCGGACATCTGCGCCATGAGTCCTCCACCCTCGAGCCGTCCCACCTCGCTGCACGCCCGAGGGCAGGTGAGGTAGTAGGTGGTCGGGAACGGTGTCCCGTCGACGAGCCGGGGCTCGGTCGTCACGACGTCGGGAAGGCCGCAGGGGCACCGGTGCGCGACCGCGGCCACGCCGCGAGCAGGTCGCCCCAGCTGCTCCGACACCGCTGCCAGGTCAGCCGGGGTGGGAGCGGTCACGGGCTCCCCTCGTCGCCGGCATCGCCGGCGGAGTCGTCGGAGGAATCACCGGCAGGGTCATCGGACGGGTCGTCGGCGCCGTCGGCAGGTGCGGCCGGGTCGGCGGCCGGGTCGGCGGCCGGGTCGGCGGCCGCCTCTGCTCCCGACTCTGCGCCGGGCTCGGCGCCGGCCTCGTCCGGCGGGCCCGTCCCGACGGCCACGAACGCGGACACAAGCGTCGACCACCATTGCTGGCCGTCCGTCGCTGCCGGGACAAGGGTGCCCGTGACCGGCTCCTCCGGCGGGGTCGACTCGGTGCCGAGCACGACGATGCCGACCTCGCCGGGGAGGACGTAGTTCAACCGCTCGCGGGCCTGCGCGCGTACGTAGGCCGGGTCGTTCCAGAGCTCGCGGGCGGCCTCGAGATCGGCGACCTCATCGGTGAGGGCGTCCCGCTGCTCGGTGAGCGCGGCGAGCTGGCTGCGCTGGTCGAGCCAGGCACGCACCGGGAACGCGTACGACGCGGCGAGGATCGCCAGGACGCTGAGCAGCACGGCGGCGCGAGTGGTGACCGAGCTGCGCGCGGGCGCGGCCGCGTCGTCGACGACGGGGGGCGGTCGCGAGGTGGAGCGTGACCTGCCACTCGGTGAGCGCGTGGGCGAACCGCCGTCGGTCGTCTCGCCGGGCCGGCCGCTCGAGGAGCTACGGGCCGGTCGGCGTCGCGACGACGAGCGGGGACCGCTGGCAGACCCGCGGCCCGCCGGCCCCCTACTCGTCGTCGGCATGCCTCCTATGGTCGCCTAGGCGGAGAAGCGCGGGAACGCCGACGCGCCGGAGTACCGGCCGGCGTCCTCGAGGTCCTCCTCGATGCGCATCAGCTGGTTGTACTTGGCGACGCGCTCGCTGCGGGCGGGGGCGCCACTCTTGATCTGGCCGCCGTTGAAGGCCACCACGAGGTCGGCGATCGTGACGTCCTCGGTCTCGCCCGAACGGTGGCTGAACATCGTGGTGAACCCGGCCCGGTGGGCCATGTCGACGGCGTCGGCCGTCTCGGTCAGCGAGCCGATCTGGTTCACCTTGACCAGCAGCGAGTTGGCGGTCTTCTCCGCGATACCGCGGGACAGCCGCTCGACGTTGGTGACGTAGTGGTCGTCACCGACCACCTGGACACGCTGCCCCAGCGCGGCAGTGAACGAGGCCCAGCCCTCCCAGTCCTCCTCGGCGAGCGGGTCCTCGATGGAGACGATGGGGAAGGCGTCCAGCAGTCCGGCGAAGTAGTCGGTGAGCTCAGCGCTGGAGAGGTCACGCCCCTCGACGTGGTACTTGCCCTGCACGCCCTCGCCGCCGTGGACATTGCGGCCGTAGAACTCTGAGGCTGCCGGGTCCATCGCGATCGCCACGTCCGCGCCCGGACGCAGGCCCGCCTGCTCGATGGCCTCGATGATGAGCTCGAGCGCCGAACGATTGCTGGGCAGGCTGGGGGCGAAGCCACCCTCGTCTCCGAGGCCGGTGTTGTAGCCCTTGCCCTTCAGCACTCCCTTGAGCGAGTGGTACACCTCTGCGCCGAAGCGAACGGCTTCCCGGAAGGACGCGGCGCCGATGGGGGCGATCATGAACTCCTGGAAGTCCACGTCGCTGTCAGCGTGGGAGCCACCGTTGATGATGTTCATGCACGGAACGGGAAGAATGTAGGCGTTGGCGCCGCCGACGTAGCGGTACAGCGGCAGCTCGGCGGAGTCGGCCGCGGCCTTGGCCACGGCCATGGAGACGCCCAGGATGGCGTTGGCGCCGAGGCGGGCCTTGTTGGGCGTGCCGTCCAGGTCGATCATCGTCTGGTCGATGATGCGCTGCTCCTCGGCGTCGGCACCGAGGATCTGCGGGGCGATCTCGTCAAGGACGTTCTCGACGGCCTGCTCGACGCCCTTGCCTCCGTAGCGGGCCTCGTCGGTGTCGCGCAGCTCGACGGCCTCGAACGCGCCGGTGGACGCGCCGGACGGCACGGCCGCGCGGCCCTGCGACCCGTCGTCCAGAAGGATCTCCACCTCGACGGTGGGGTTGCCACGCGAGTCCAGGATCTCGCGGGCACCTACTGCCTCGATTGCCGCCACGGCCTGCTCCTTTGCATCGGGGTGCTGTGTCGCTGCCAGCGTATCGACGCCGCTGCTGGCGCGACCCCGATTCCCGCGATGATCTTGGAGAACTGGCACGAATCAGGGCCTCATACCCGCCACTTCTCCAAGATCATTGCCGAGCGGGGGACGTCTACGTCGGCGGTCGGGACGCCTCCAGGGCGCGGACGTCGTCGGCGTAGGCGCGCACCGCCTGCCGCAGGGCTTGCTCAGGGTCCACGCCGATCGTGCGGGCCCGCGCGACCAGGTCGAGCAGCACGGCTCCGATCGACTCGGCGTCGGCCGGTGGCACGGACCCGGGCTCGCGCAGCGGCGCCGCGACACCGGCACGCTCGGCCCGCCCCAGGATCTTCGCCGCCAGCGACAGCGCGGGTAGCGCCGTCGGGACGCCGTCCAGGGCGGACGTCCGCCCCTTCTCCTCGGCCTTCATGGCGTCCCACCGCGCCTCCACGTGCGCGGCGCTCGGCGCGTCGGCGTCGGCGAAGACGTGCGGGTGACGGCGGACGAGCTTGTCGGCAATGCCCCCGGCCACGTCGTCGATCGTCCAGGGGTCGTCCGGGTGCTCCGAGGCGATGCGCGCGTGGAAGACCGCCTGCAGCAGCAGGTCGCCGAGCTCCTCGCGCAGGTGATCACGATCCCCACTGTCGATGGCCTCGAGGGTCTCGTAGGTCTCCTCGAGCAGGTACGTGGCCAGGGACGCGTGCGTCTGCTCGGCGTCCCACGGGCAACCACCAGGTGAGCGCAGACGGTCCATGACCTCCACGAGCCGCAGCAGCTCGGTGCCGGGCCGCACGGTGCCGGGCCCCTCGGTGCCGGGCCGCTCAGCGCCGGGCCCCTCGGCGCCGGACCCCTCGGTCACGACCGGCGCCTCAGCCGGCAGGGACGGAGATCGAGCCGGTGCCCGGCACCACTCGGATGCCCGCCCAGGTGCCGTACCGCGGGTTCACCTCGACCCCGACCTCGGCGGCCAGCTCGCCGACCGCCGTCTCGACGTCGCCGACGATCGGGGCGAGCGCGCGGATGCGCAGCTCGTCCTCCAGTGCCCGGCGAAGCCCGTCATCGGTGTAGACGAACTGTGCACGCAACGCGTCGACCTCTTCGGGTGAGCCGCCACCCAGCTCGGTGTACAGCTCGTCGACCTCGGCCTGCGTGATCGTGATGCCCTCGCGCTCGGCGAGCTCGATAAGCAGGAGGTGGTTGATCGCCCGGCTGAGAAACTCCGCCTGCACCCCGCCGAGGTCTCCGGCCAGCGGCAGCTCCTCGTCGAACGACTCGCTGAACTCCACGACCTCGCCCTGCACGTCGCCGATGGTGATCGTCTCGTCACCCACGGTGGCGGCCGTCCCGCTCACGCCGCATCCAGACAGGAGGACGGCGCTCAGCACGCCGACGAGGGCGAGGAGGGACGACCGCAGCACACGCACGGCGCCCTAGGGTACGCAGGCCGCCGAGGTGGTCCGGCGCCCACCACTCACCCGCGTGCCCCCCGCGTGAGGATGGCTCAGCCGACGCCGGTGCGAGCGCCGCCGGTATCCGACGCAGGCGTCCCAGCGAGGACGTCGGCCGCCACGTCGGCCGAGACGCGTGACGCTGAGTAGGTACAGATGTGGTGAGCGCCGAGCAGCTCGGCGTCACCGGGCAGGTCGTGCTCCACGACGACCAGGTCGGGTCGTCGCGCGCGGGCGGCGGCAACGACCTCTCGTTGCCACGGGCGCCGCCGCAGCCCCCGCACGCTGAGAACGACGGGACGGTCGCGGTGCTGGGCGAGCGCGGGCAGCGGATCGGGGTCGTGCGGAGTCAGCGCCACGACAACGGTGCCCGGCATGCGCTCGCCCAAGGGGTGGCCGATCGCCCACGGCACGTGCCCGACCGCGACCGTGGGCTCGTCGTGGCACTCGAGCACCAACGGAGCACGGTCGAGCGCAGTGACGCCGTGAGCGACCAGCGCCCGCCGGGCAGCCTCGTCGCCGGGGCGTTCCCGCGGGCTCGACTCGGCAGGACTCCGCGTCCAGTCGCGCAGGCCTTGCACCCGTCGTGCCGCGTCGCGCAGTCGGTCGACGGTGAGGCGTCCCTCGCGGACCGCCGTGCTGATGGCACCCACCAGCTGCTCGACGATGTCCGGCCCGGTGCTCTCGCCACCGATGCACAGGGCGTCGACGCCCGCCGCGAGGGCGCGCACGGCCCCCTCGCTGTGTCCGACGGTGCGGCTGATGGCGTGCATGTCGAGACCGTCGCTCATGACGACGCCGTCGAAACCCATCTCGTCGCGAAGCAGGTCGGTGAGGATGCGGGGCGACAGCGTGGCCGGGACGTCGTCGAGGGCCGGGTAGCGCACGTGGGCAGTCATGACCGCCTGCACTCCCGCGGCAATGGCGGCACGGAACGGCACCAGCTCGCGTTCGCGGATCACCTCGATCGGCGCCGTCACGGCCGGGACGGTGTAGTGGCTGTCCTCGGCCGTGGCACCGTGACCCGGGAAGTGCTTCACCGTCGCCGCCACCCGGTTGCGCTGCTGCCCGTCCACGAACGCGGCCACGTGCCGGGCCACCCGCTCGGCGTCGGTGCCGAACGAGCGGGTGCCGACGATGGGGCTCAGCTCCTCGGCGTCCACGTCGGCCACGGGAGCGAGGTTCACGGTGATGCCCGAGGTGCGCAGGCGGCGTCCGAGGCTCGCGGCCACCCGGGCGGTGAGGTGCTCGTCGTCGACCAGGCCGAGGGCGGCGGCACCGGGCAGGTCAGACCCTTCCCCGGCGTCGAGGCGGGTGACGTCCCCGCCCTCCTCGTCGATCGCGACGAGGAGATCCGGGCGGGCGCGGCGCAGGGTCTCGGTGAGCGCGGCTGTGGCGTCGTCAGAGCCGTCGACGACGTTGCGCTCGAACAGGACGACCCCGGCCAGCCCCTGGCCCAGCAGGTCGAGAAGCCACCTCGGTGCGCGCGGCCCCGCGAACCCGGGCAGGAGCGTGCCCAGGGCCAGCCGGCGCAGATCGGGCCCGCTGAGCTCCTCCGTGAGCATGACAGATTCTATCCAGTTGGCCGAGACCACGTGATCACGCCGAGTGGGCGGCGTCGGCCTTGGCGAGGCTTCGATGCCTCGCCCAGCACCACGTGATCACGCCGAGTGGGCGTCGGGCACAGGCTCCGGCGTCAGGTCGCGAATGACCTGCTCCACCCAGGCCAGAAGCGGCGCCCCGATGAGCGGACGTCCGCCGATGCCGCCCTCCTTGGGACGTGGCACGAGGACGGTGTCGATCGGCGCCTTCACCACGGACTTCGGGTACAGCCGACTGAGCCGCACCTTCGTCGAGTCGGCCAGCACGAGCGGGGCCAGGCGTACCTGCTGCCCCGCCATCACCACCTCGCGCAGGCCACGCTCACGGGCCAGCGTCCGCAACCGCGCCACGGCCAGCAGGTTCAGCACCGGCTCGGGGGCCTCTCCGTAGCGGTCGCGCAGCTCGTCGGCGACAGCCGCGACGGCGTCGTCGTCGGCTGCCTCCGAGAGCCGCCGGTACGCCTCGAGGCGCAGCCGCTCGCTGGGGACGTAGTCGTGGGGCAGGTGCGCGTCGAGCGGAAGCTCCACGCGGACGGACTCGTCGGCTTCGCCGGCACCCTCCCCGCGGTACTCGGCGACGGCCTCGCCGACCATGCGCACGTACAGGTCGAATCCGACGTCGGCGATCTGGCCGGACTGCTCCGCGCCCAGCAGGTTGCCGGCGCCGCGGATCTCGAGGTCCTTCATCGCGACCTGCATGCCCGAGCCGAGCTCGGTGTACTGGGCGATGGTGGCCAGCCGCTGGTGCGCGGTGTCGGTCATCGACTGCTCGCGCGGGTACAGGAAGTACGCGTAGGCCCGCTCCCGTCCTCGTCCCACCCGCCCACGCAGCTGGTGCAGCTGCGACAGCCCGAGCAGGTCGGCCCGGTCCACCACGAGCGTGTTGGCGTTGGCGATGTCGAGGCCGGTCTCCACGATGGTGGTGCAGACCAGCACGTCGGAGCGACGCTCCCAGAAGTCGACGATCACCTGCTCGAGCGCGTGCTCGTTCATCTGCCCGTGGGCCACGGCGATCCGGGCCTCGGGCACGCTCTCCCGCAGTCGGGCCGCGACCCTCTCGATCGTGGCGACCCGGTTGTGGACGACGAAGACCTGGCCCTCGCGCAGCAGCTCGCGCCGGATCGCGGCGGCCACCTGCTTGTCGTCGGACGGCCCCACGTAGGTGAGCACGGGGTGCCGCTCCTCCGGTGGGGTCATGATCGTCGACATGTCGCGGATGCCGGTGATCGACATCTCCAGCGTGCGCGGGATCGGCGTGGCCGACATCGTCAGCACGTCCACGTTGGCGCGCAGGTGCTTCAGCCGCTCCTTGTGCTCGACACCGAAGCGCTGCTCCTCGTCTACCACGACCAGGCCCAGGTTCTTGAACCGGACGTCACCGGTGAGCAGCCGGTGCGTTCCGATCACGACGTCGACGGTCCCGTCGGCCACGCCGGCACGCACGGCCTCGGCCTCGGCGTCGCTCTGGAACCGGGACAGCGCCTTCACGACCAACGGGAACGGCGAGTAGCGCTCGCTGAACGTCTGGAAGTGCTGCTGCACGAGCAACGTCGTCGGGACGAGGACGGCGACCTGGGTGCCGTCCTGGACGGCCTTGAACGCGGCCCGCACCGCGATCTCGGTCTTGCCGTACCCGACGTCGCCGGCGATCACCCGGTCCATGGGGATGGGACGCTCCATGTCGCGCTTGACCTCGTCGATCGTGGACGCCTGGTCGGGCGTCTCGACGAAGGGAAAGGCGTCCTCGAGCTCGCGCTGCCACGGGGTGTCGGGGGCGAAGGCCCTGCCGGGGGCCGCCTGCCGGGCGGCGTAGAGCTTGATGAGCTCGCCGGCGATCTGGCGTACCGCCCTGCGGGCGCGGCCCTTGCGCTTGGCCCAGTCCGACCCGCCGATGCGGTCGAGCGCCGGTGTCTCGCCTCCGACGTAGCGGGTGACGAGCTCGAGCTGGTCGGTGGGGACGAACAGCCGGTCGGGGGGCTGGCCGCGCTTGCCGGGCGCGTACTCGAGCACCAGGTACTCGCGCAGCGCGCCGCCGACCTCGCGCCGGCGCATCTCGACGTACTTGCCGACGCCGTGCTGGTCGTGCACGACGAAGTCGCCGGGTTGCAGCGACAGCGGGTCGACCTGGTGCCGACGCCGGCTCGGCAGGGTGCCTTCGCGGCGGGCACCGGTCGGGTCGCGGCCGGTGAGGTCCCGCTCGGTGAGGACGGCGACGCCCAGGGACGGGTCGATCACACCCGACGCCATCCGGCCCGCGCACAGGTGGACGACGGGGTCGTCGCTGACCTCGGTCGAGATGCGGGCGGGGATGCCCTCGTCGGCGAGCACCTCCGCGGCCCGGGCCAGCGTCCCCTGGCCCGCCGCCAGCAGCACCGTGACCCAGCCGCGGCGCAGCCAGTCGCGCACCTGGTCCAGCGCCGCGGCCTGGTCGCCACGCAGGCCGGGCACGGGCTGCCAGCCCAGCAACACCGAGGGCACCGCGTGCTCGTCCGGCGTCGCCTCGTCGAACTCAGGCCCGTCGGCGGGGGGAGGCTCGGCAGCAGCATCAGCACCCGCGCCGTCCGCAGCAGGCGTGAAGGGGCTCGTCGACCACCACGCCTGCCCCCGGGCGAGCGCATGCGCGCGGACGTCGGCGAGGGCCCAGAACGAGGCCCCGCTGACGTCGACCGGGGCCTGTCCCCCGTCCGCAGCGGCCGTCCAGGTGGCCTCCTTGAACTCGGCGTCGGTCGCGACGAGGTCGTGGGCCCGGGCGCGTACCCGCTCGGGGTCGCAGACGAGCACCAGCGTGTCTGCCGGCAGCACGTCGACGAGCAGCTCCATCTCGTCCATCAGCACCGGGGCGAGCGACTCCATCCCCTCGACCGCCGTGCCGTGCGCGACCTTGGTCAGCAGCTCGGCCAGCTCGGGGTGCTGCTCGGCCAGCGTCGCCGCCCGGCGGCGCACCTCGTCGGTGAGCAGCAGCTCGCGGCAGGCGGGCGCGAACACCTCGTCGACCAGGCCCAGCGAACGCTGGTCCGCGACCGCGAACTCGCGGATCTCGGCGACCTCGTCCCCCCACAGCTCGACGCGCCGCGGGTGGTCGGCGGTCGGCGGGAACACGTCGACGAGCCCGCCCCGGACGGTGAACTCGCCGCGGCGCTCCACGAGGTCGACGCGGTGGTAGCCGGCATCCACCAGCGCCCGGACGAGGTCGTCCAGGTCGATCTCGCTGCCCACGCGCAGCAGGACGGGGGCGATGTCGCCGAGGCCGGCGGCCTGCGGTTGGAGCACGGCCCGGATCGGTGTGACCACCACCCGGGGGCGACCTCGTCCCGGCGCGTCATCGGGGTGGGCGATGCGGCGCAGCACCGCCAGGCGTTGGCCGACGGTGTCGCTGCGCGGGGAGAGCCGCTCGTGCGGGAGCGTCTCCCATGCCGGGTACAGCGCGACGTCGTCGGTGCCCATGACGTCGCCCAGCTCCGCAACGAGGTCCTCGGCCTCGCGGGCCGTCGCGGTCACGGCGAGTACCGCGCGTCCGGCCCCGGGGGTGTCCGATGCCAGGGCACCGACGAGCAGTGCCCGAGCCGTGGTCGGCGCGCTGACGTCGAGCGCGGCGGTGGGCCCCGCCGGCCGCGCAGCCGGATCGGCGGCTGCCACGACGTCGCGCAGCGGCTCGGCGGCGCTCAGCAGCCTGGCGAGCACACCGGACAGGGCGGGCACAGCGTCTCCTCGGCTGGTGGGGGTGGGACGGCGGTCAGGAGTTGAAGTCGTTCTGAGCCTTGGCCAGGCCTGCGGTCACCAGTGTCTGGGTCGCGTCTGCTGCGCGGTCGACGACCAGATCGAGGTGACGGCGTTCCTCGGCGGAGAAGCGGCGCAGCACGTAGTCGGCCGGGTCCTGGCGTCCCGGCGGACGCCCGATGCCGACCCGCACCCGGACGAAGTCACCGGTGCCCAGGGACTGGCGCAGGCTGCGCAGCCCGTTGTGACCGTTGTCGCCCCCGCCCTGCTTGAGGCGAAGGGACTCGAACGGCAGGTCGAGCTCGTCGTGCACGACCACCAGGTGGTCGAGATCGACGTCGAAGTAGTCGACCAGGGAGGCGACAGGGCCACCCGAGGTGTTCATGTAGGAGCGGGGTCGGGCCAGCACCACCCGGGTGCCGGGGATGCCGCCGACGCGGATGTCGGCAACATCGGCGCGGGCACGGCGGTGCGGACGCAGCGGCGAGCCGTCCGCGAGCCGGTCCACGACCTTGGCACCCACGTTGTGGCGGGTCTCGGCGTAGTCGGGCCCGGGGTTACCGAGCCCGACCACCAGCCACGGGATGCTCAGCCCTGCTCACCCTCGGCGTCGGACTCCTCGTCGCCGACCTCGGCGACGACGTCGCCCTCAGCGACCTCCTCGCCCAGCGTCGGCTCCTCCTCGATCTGCGGGGCGGAGATGACGACGACGGCGAGGTCGGGGTCGGACACCAGCTCGGTGCCCTCGGGCATGACGACGTCGCCGGCGACGATCGTGTCGCCCGCGTCCAGGCCCTCGACGTCCACGCTGACCCCCTCGGGGAGCGCCGCGGCGTCCGCGCGCACCGACAGGGTGGGGTTCTCCAGGGTCAGCACGGCGCCGGAGGTGGGGTCGCCCTGGACGTGGACGGCGATGTCGACCACGACCTTCTCGCCGCGTCGGACGGCGATGAGGTCGACGTGCTCGACGAAGCCCCGCAGGACGTCGCGCTGCACGGCCTTCGGCAGGGCCAGCTGCTCGTCCTGGCCCTCGATGTGCAGCGTGAGCAGCACGTTCGGGTTCTTCAGCGCCAACGTGGTGTCGTGGCCGGGCAGCGCGAGGTGCACCGGGTCGGTGCCGTGGCCGTACAGCACGGCCGGAATCTGGTCGGCTCGGCGCAGCCGGCGGGCGGGGCCCTTGCCGAACTCGGTGCGCTTGGTCGCGGTCAGTGTGACGTCACTCATGGTGTCCTCGGGTGGGTGGAACGGTGGGCACGCCCGGACGAGGGGCGCAGAAGCCCACCGCGTCGATCACGGCGCGCCAGCGCCCTCGCCGAGGTGGTGCCAAGGATAGCCGAGCCCGAGACTGCCCCCGGCGCTCAGACCTGACCGTCGAAGAGGCTGGTCACCGACCCGTCCTCGAACACCTCGCGGATGGCGCGGGCCACCAGCGGCGAGATCGACAGCACGGTGAGCCGGTCGAACTGGCAGTCCTCGTCGATCGGCAGGGTGTTGGTGACGACGACCTCGCGGATGCGAGAGTTCTTCAGCCGGTCCACGGCAGGTCCCGACAGCACCGCGTGGGTGGCGGCGACGACGACCTCCGACGCTCCGGCCTCCATCAGCGCCTCGGCCGCCTGAGTGATGGTCCCGGCCGTGTCGATCATGTCGTCCACGATGAGACAGGTGCGGCCTTCCACGTCGCCGACGACCTCGTGCACCTTGACCCGGTTGGCCACGTCGGGATCGCGGCGCTTGTGGATGATCGCCAGCGACGCGCCAAGCTTGTCGCTCCACACGTCGGCCACACGCACGCGGCCGGCGTCGGGCGAGACGACGGTCATCTGGCGGGCGTCGTAGTTCTCCTGGATGTGCGTGGCCAGGACCGGCAGCGCCCACAGGTGGTCGACCGGGCCGTCGAAGAAGCCCTGGATCTGTGCGGTGTGCAGGTCGACGGCCATGAGCCGGTCGGCTCCGGCGGCCTTGAACAGGTCCGACACGAGTCTCGCCGAGATGGGCTCGCGTCCGCGGTGCTTCTTGTCCTGGCGCGCGTATCCGTAGAAGGGGGCGACCACCGTGATGCGCTTGGCGGACGCCCGCTTGAGCGCGTCCACCATGATCAGCTGCTCCATGATCCACTCGTTGACCGGACGCGGGTGGGACTGCACGACGAAGGCGTCGCAGCCGCGCACGCTGTCCTCGAACCGCACGTACAGCTCGCCGTTGGCGAAAGTCATGAACTTCGTCGGCACCGGCTCGACGCCCAGGTCGGCGGCGACCTCCTCGGCCAGGTCGGGGTGGGCCCGGCCAGAGAAGAGCATGAGCGTCTTCTTGCCGGTCGTGCGGATGTGAGTCACGAGACCCTCCCGTCGTCGCCACGCGCAGTGTGCCCGACGTCGCGGGCGGCCGGGGAGCCGGGTGGGCCACCCTCGCCGGCGTCGGCCGACTCCGCGGCTTGCGCGGCCTGCGCGGCCGCCGACCCGGCCCGGCGACGGCGCACCCAGCCACGGATGTTGCGCTGCCGCGCCCGTCCCACGGCCATGGCCCCGGGCGGCACGTCGTCGGTGATGACCGACCCGGCCGCGGTGTAGGCACCGTCCCCGATCGAGACAGGGGCCACGAGCATCGTGTCGCTGCCGACGCGGACGTGGTCGCCGACGACGGTGCGGTGCTTGGCCACGCCGTCGTAGTTGACGAACACCGTGGCCGCGCCGATGTTGCTGCCCTCACCGATCTCGGCGTCCCCGACGTAGGACAGGTGCGGCACCTTCGAGCCGGCACCCACCGACGCGCCTTTGATCTCCACATAGGCACCGGCCTTCGACCCGGGTCCGAGATCGGTGCCGGGACGCAGGTAGGTGAACGGGCCGACGGTGGCGCCGGCGCCGATGTGCGCGCCGGTGACGTGGCTGCGAACGACCGAGGCGTCGGGCTCCACCACGGTGTCGTCCAGGGTGCAGTCCGGTCCGATCGTGGCACCCGACCTGATGTGCGTGGCGCCGCAGAGGTGGACGCCGGCGAGCAGGGTGACGTCCGGCTCCAGCCCGACGGTGACGTCCACCCAGGTGGACGCCGGGTCGACCACCGTGACCCCGGCGGCCATCCAGTCCCGCAGCACCCGTCGGTTCAGCTCGGCCCCCAGCGCGGCCAGCTGGATGCGGTCGTTGACCCCTTCGGTCTGCCAGGTGTCCGTGACGGTGAGCGAGGCGACGGCCCGACCGTCCGCACGGGCGAGCCCGACGACGTCGGTGAGGTACAGCTCGCCCTGGTCGTTGCCGGCCTCCAGCGCGGAGAGGTAGCCGCGCAGGGCGTCGACGTCGAAGGCGTAGATGCCGGAGTTGATCTCGTCGATCGCCCGTTGCGCGTCGTCGGCGTCGCGGTGCTCGACGATGGCGGCCACGGCGCCGTCCGCGTCGCGCACGATGCGTCCGTAGCCGGTCGGGTCGGCGACGCGGGCAGACAGAACGGTCACCGCGGCCGCGGCCCGGTCGTGCTCGTCCAGCAGCCGCTCGAGCGTCGCGGACTCCAGCAGCGGGACGTCCCCGTAGGTGACGACGAGGGTGCCGGCACCGACGGGGACGGCGGCCAGGGCGCACTCGACGGCGTGACCGGTGCCCTTCTGCTCCTCCTGCACCGCCACCTCGATGGGCCGATCGAGCTGCACGGACAGCGACTGGAGGTAGTCGGTGACGGACGTGCGCCCGTGGCCGACGACGACGGCGAGCGTCTGCGGCGCCACACCGGCCGCTGCCGCGACGGCGTGCCCGAGCAGAGGCCGTCCGGCGATCGGGTGCAGCACCTTGGGGGTGCGCGACTTCATGCGAGTGCCTTCACCGGCTGCCAGGACGACGACAGCCGCCGGGGGGTGCGTCACAGCGGGTCCTCACACGTGCACGGCGCCGGGGGTCGACGCCCACCCTAGCCAGCGGGCGCACCGCTCCCGGGAGAGGACTCGAACCCCTACTTGCGAGACCAAAACACGCTGTGCTGCCGATTACACCACCCGGGACCGTGGCGGCTAAGTCTCGCACGGCGGCGACGACGCTCCCGGCCGGTGTCGGGGGCGCCTGCTGTCATGATGGAGCCCGTGACCTCGTCCACGTCCGCCTCCCGCGTGGTGCGCCTGGCATCGGGGGCAGACCCGCGCAGCGCCCCGAGGATGCGGATGAGCGCCGTGGAACGTCGCGCCCAGCTGATCGACGTCGCACGCGGCCTGTTCGCCGAGCGTGGCTACGACGGCACGTCGGTGGAGGAGGTCGCTGCGCGGGCCGGGGTGTCCAAGCCCGTGGTGTACGAGCACTTCGGCGGCAAGGAGGGCCTGTACGCCGTCGTCGTCGACCGGGAGATGACTCGGCTGCTCGCCGGTGTCACCGAGGCGCTGCAGAGCGCCGGACACCCGCGGACGGTGCTCGAGCGAGCGGCGTTGGCCCTGCTGGACTACGTGGAGACCTCGACCGACGGGTTCCGCATCCTGGTGCGCGACTCGCCGGTGGCGCAGTCCACGGGGACTTTCGCCAGCCTGCTGTCCGACGCCACCGGGCAGGTGGAGCACATCCTCGCCGAGCAGTTCGAGGCTCGGCGCCTCGACGCGTCCTTCGCGCCCATGTACGCCCAGATGCTCGTCGGCATGGTCGCCCTGACGAGCCAGTGGTGGCTCGACGCGCGGCACCCGGACAAGCAGACCGTGGCCGCTCACCTGGTGAACCTCGCCTGGAACGGCCTCTCGAGCCTCGAGACCACGCCCGCGCTGCGCCTGGACCAGTCCAGTGACGACGGCTGACGAGGTCGACCGGATCGCGCTGGCGTGGCAGCGGGAGCAGCCGGCGCTCGACCTGGCGCCCCTGCACGTGCTGTCCCGGGTCAGCCGACTGGCGCGCCATCTCGACCGGGCTCGCCGCGCGGCCTTCGCCGCCCACGGCCTGGAGGCCGGCGAGTTCGACGTGCTGGCGGCGCTGCGGCGTTCGGGCCCGCCGTACGAGGCGTCCCCCGGCCGGCTCGGCTCGCAGACCATGGTGACCAGCGGCACCATGACGGCCCGTCTCGACAAGCTGGAGTCGCGCGGGTTCGTCAGCCGCCGCACCGACCCGTCCGACGGGCGGGCGGTGATCGTCGCGCTCACCGAGGCGGGACGTGACGTGGTGGGTGACGCGCTGGCCACGCTCGTGTCAGCGGAGGCCGACCTGCTGGCCGGGCTGAGCGAGGACGACCGGGCGGCGCTGGCTGACCTGCTGCGTCGGGTGCTCGGCCCGCTGGACCGCGTCGACGACTGAGCCCGCCCGCCGACCCTGCCGGCTCCGCCTGGCCGCGTGGCCGCCCGGCCGGAGGCTGGCCGCTGGCCCCGCCCACCGTCCGCTCCCCCGTGATCACGCCGAGTGGGTTGGGATGCTCATGGCGAGGCTCCGTGGCCTCGCCAAGCACCACGGAGCCCACTCGGCGTGATCACGTGGAGCGGGAGATGAGGCGGGCGCCGGACGCCGAGCCCGTCGTGGCGATGGCGTCACGACAGACCTGGCGGTCGACCAGGCCGGCGGCCAGCTGGTTGGCATGCCGCTCGTCCTGCGCCAGCAGGGCAACGGTCGGGCCCGATCCCGACACCACTCCCCCGACGGCCCCGAGGTCGCGGCCGGCGTCAAGCACGTCGGCGAGGGTTGGACGGAGCCGGAGCGCCGCCGGCTGCAGATCGTTGGCCAGGTGCTCGCCGACGGCGTCGAGGTCACCGACCCGCAGCGCGGTCAGCAGCTCCGGTGGCACCTGCGGGGCCGGCACCATCGATGCGGCGCGCATGGTGTCGAGCTCGCCGTACACCGCCGGCGTGGACAGCCCCCCCTCGGCGACCGCCAGCACCCAGTGCAGGCGCACCGGCGCCATGACAGCGGCGAGGCGCTCACCCCTACCCGAGCCGAGCACCGTGCCGCCGTGCAGGGCGAACGGGACGTCGGAGCCGAGCCTCGCCCCGATCGTGGCGAGCTCGGCCTTGCCGCAGCCGGTGTCCCAGACCGCGTCACATGCCAGCAGAGCCGCTGCGGCGTCCGCGCTCCCGCCGGCCAGCCCGCCGGCGACCGGGATCCGCTTGACGATGCGCAGGTGCACGCCGCACTCCACGCCTGCGTAGCGGCGAAGCGACTGCGCGGCCCGAACCGCCAGGTTGCTCTCGTCGACCGGCACCGCATCGACGTCGACACCGACGGCGTCGACGGTGACGGTGACCCGTCCCTTGTCGTCGCGCTCGGCGACGACGTCGTCGCCGACGCGCAGCGCGTGGAAGACGGTGGCCAGGTCGTGAAACCCGTCTCGTCGGCGGGGCCCCACACCGAGGTAGATGTTGATCTTCGCGGGCGCTCGAGCAGTCGCCACCTGGGCCGAGACGTCCACGGTCGGAAGACGCTAGCCGGTGGGCCGGTTCTCGGCGATCCGGGCGAACTGGGCCACGTCGAGGCGCTCGCCGCGCAGAGACGGCTCGACTCCCGCGGCGCGAAGGGCCGCCTCGGCGGCAGCAGGGCTTCCCGCCCACGACGCGAGCGCGGAGCGCAGGCTCTTGCGCCGCTGAGCGAAGGCGGCGTCGACGACGGCGAACACTCCCTCACGGGACGCCGAGGTGACCGGTGGTGCGGTGCGCACGAACCGCACCAGCGCGGAGTCGACGTTGGGCACCGGCCAGAACACCGACCGCGGCACCGACCCTGCCGGGGTGGCCTCGCCGTACCACGCGACCTTCACCGACGGGCCGCCGTAGGTACGTGAGCCCGGCTGGGCCGTGAGCCGGGCCGCGACCTCGGCCTGCACCATGACGAGTGCCTGGCGCAGGCTGGGCAGCTCCTGCAGAAGGTGCAGCAGCACCGGCACCGACACGTTGTACGGCAGATTGGCGACCAGGGCTGTCGGCTCGCCGCTGGCGGCCCGGACGTCGCGACCCGTCAGGTCGAGGACATCGGCGTGCAGCACCGTGAGCCGTCCTGCCGCATCGGCCCCTCCGTGCTCGCGGACGGTGGCAGGCAGGGCCGCGGCCAGGCGCTCGTCGATCTCGACGGCCACCACCCGACGGCACTCGCAGAGCAGAGACAAGGTGAGCGATCCGAGGCCCGGCCCGACCTCGAGCACGACGTCGTCGTCGCGCAGGCCGGCCGCGGCCACGATGCGGCGCACCGTGTTGGCGTCGTGGACGAAGTTCTGGCCCCGCTTCTTCGAGGGCCGCAGATCGAGGTCGGCACACAGACGCCGGACCTCGGCTGGCCCGAGGGCCGCCGAGGTCCGGCGTGGTGTCACGGTGGGCAGACTAGGTCAGCGAGCAAGCCCCAGCTTGGCCGAGCATGCCGGCCAGTCGCCGTAGCCGCCGCGGGCGTCACGCACCTTGCTGGCAATGGCGATCTGCTGCTCACGCGAGGCGAGGTTCGCCGTGGGGGCGTACTGCCCACCGCCGTAGGCCAGCCACGTCCCGGAGCTGAACTGCAGCCCGCCG
>Ga0272442_10002353_pt1 | contig 27543 bp, 20 predicted proteins | sample SSMForm2O_FD_200262 | JGI IMG/M metagenome (GOLD analysis project Ga0272442, IMG submission 200262) | Marine sediment archaeal communities from Little Sippewissett salt marsh, Falmouth, MA, United States - SSM-Form-2O | ecosystem: Environmental > Aquatic > Marine > Wetlands > Sediment ...
GGACCTCTAGCTCTACCCTTCTTGCCCGGTTCCCCATCAAATACTATTAGAGCATCACTAACCATATCTATAAAATAAACATCATGGTCAACCACAAGCGCTGACTTTCCAGATTTTTCCATAATCCTTCGCAGCATTCTTGAAACAATCATTCTTTGTTCACTATCAAGATATGCAGATGGTTCATCTATTAGAAAGATATCTGATTCTTTTACAAGGCAAGATGCAATAGAAACACGTTGTAATTCACCCCCAGAGAGAGTATCTATTTGCCGGTCAAGTAGATATTTTAAATGTAAAGGTTCAAATATCTCGGCAATAAGAAATGATGAAGTAAACAATGTTTGTGCATTTTTTTCAAAAAAATCTCTAACTGTCCCTTCATAATTTGGGGAAATATATTGGGGTTTGTAACTTATTTTTAAATCGTATTCTATTTTTCCTTCAGTAGGTTCAATATTTCCTGATAACATTTTAACGAAGGTAGTTTTTCCTATAGCATTTGGACCAACAACACCTATTAATTCCCCAGTTCTAATAATACCTCTTTCAACTTCAAGGGTAAATTCCTTAAATGATTTTTTTAAGTTATCATATGAAACTAAAATGTTCATATTTTGTTGTTGTTTAGGAGGATGTTCGGAAAACTCAATAGTTTCTCCAAATCTGATATTTTCTTCTTTTAGATAACCCCCAAGATAAGTATTAATTGCATGTCTAACCCCCCGGGGGAAAGTTACAACCCCATAAGCACCTTCATTTCCGTACATTATGTGAACATTATCACATTGAAAATCAAGGACAGCAAGATCGTGCTCAACTACAATTACCTTTTTCTCCTGTGATACTTCTCTAATTATTTTTGCAACCTTTAATCGCTGAAATATATCAAGATAAGAAGTAGGTTCATCAAAAAAATATAAATCAGCATCTTTTATTAGTGCAGCTGCCAATGAAACTAGCTGAAGCTCACCTCCAGAAATAGTTCCTTTTTGAATTTCTTTGTCAAGTATATTTTTAATACCCAATTTTTTAACAATTAAATCAAAATTATCTGCAATGTCTGCTTTTTTTAATATGTCTTTTATTTTACCTTTGATTGTCTTGGGTAGTCTATCAACATATTGTGGCTTTAATACACATTTTAGATTATCTTCAGATATACTTTTAAAATGATCATACAACTCTGTTCCTGCATAATATTCTAAGACATCATCCAAGTTTGGTTTTTCATCATAACATCCTAAATTAGGCATCAATTGTCCAGCTAGAATTTTTATTGCGGTTGTTTTCCCTATTCCATTTTGACCAAGAATTCCAACACAAATACCTTTCTTAGGTATAGGTAGTCTATATAGTCTGAAACCATTTTTATCAAATTGATGTACAAGATCTGTTTTTAGCTCTTCTGCAAGACCAATTATTTTAATAGCTTCAAATGGGCATTTATTTACGCAAATACCACAGCCTACACATAATTCTTCAGATATAATGGGTTTATTTTCTTCCCCCATTACTATAGTTTCATCTCCAGCCCTCACCCTTGGACAATATTTGATGCATTCGATTGAACATCGCTTTGATTTGCATCTGTCTTTGAGTAATATTGCAATTCTCATAATTTTTAAAAACGAGAAGATAAAAGTTTATTAAAGGTTTTTTATTAAAAAATCATTGTATCTAAACAAATTTTGATTATTTTTATATCTAAAAGATATAATTTATATACTAAAACAGCTATTTAAAAACAATAAATAGGGGAGGAAAAAAAATGAAAAAATTTTATATCCCATCAAAAAAGAGGAATTTAAGAAAGCCAACCATTATTTATACAATAATTATTTTGTTTTTACTAATATCAAGTAGCTCAATTTCTGCGATAATGAGCATTAAAAGAGAATACATAAATAAAAATGCAAATAATGAGAATGAATTAACTCAATTTACAAACTCATCTCTATCAAATTGTTTTAAAAATAATTGTGACAATTCAATAGACAATTATCAAATTAAATCAAAAATTATTAAGAATAACAAATCTGGTCCTTTTGGTAAGTATATGTTTGGTTATGCAGCATCTAACGGTCCCGAAGGTGAAGGAACATATAGATTTGATATTGATAATCCTGGAGAATTTGAACAAATTGGATCAGAGGCAAGTCTAAACTTTTTAACAGGCGGAACTTGGACTTGCGATGAGAAATGGTTAGCTATAGAATATGGAAACGGTGCTTTATATGAAATAGATGTCATAACTGGAGAATTGAGCGAAATCGGTGGCGGTGGTGTTGGTGGATTCTTTGGTTTAGCTTATAATCCACAAACAAACACTTTGTACGCTTGTTCTAGCTATGATTTAATTATGGTAGATCCCGAAACTGGAGATCAAGAGGTAATCGGTCCATTTAATACTGGAACAACAATGACTGCTATTGCATTTGATTCAGAAGGTGTTTGTTATTCTTGGGATATGAATTATCCTGAGGATAGTTATCTTTATACAGTTGATTTAGATACAGGTGAAGCAAATCCAGTAGGTTCATTGGGAGTGAGTTTGCCTCTTTGTGATGGTGAATTTTTATTCTCAGAGGATGTTTTATACATAACTGCTTACAGTCCAGTAAATGGTAGTTTCCTTTGTACTGTTGATAAGGAGACAGGAGAGTTTACAATTGGTGGTTCACTTGAGAATGATTGTGAATTTATTGCAAATATGTTTGTGCAATGTCCTTGTTGCTCACATGATGTTGGTGTAAAAAGTATCTTGAAACCGCAAGATGGAGTTGCAAAAGAATTTGTTGATGTAGTTATCCAAGTTAAAAGTTATGAGTATAATTCAGAGAATAATGTTCCTGTAAATGTTAAAATATTAAAAGAAAATAAAATTGAAGAATATTCTGAAGCTGCATATGTAGATATCCCATGGAATGAAACAATAAATGTTGAAATGCCTCTATGGACACCTGACGATTGGCAAAATAGTTGTAATAAAAAAATAAATTATACCATTCATGCTTATACATCTTATTATTGGGATGACAATTCATCTAATAATTATAAAAATAAAACATTCAAGTTACATTACGGAAATTTTCATGATGTAGGATGCACAAATATTATTGGACCTGAAACCGGACCGGCTCAAGCATTTCCCATAAATTGCACGGTTAAAAACTATGGCCAATACGAAGAATGCTGTTTTAAGACACATGTCGAAATTGCAGAAAGAGACCTAGACAGTCAAGAAGGACTTATTGAACAAGATTTTTCCGATTCTCAGTTTCCTCCAATGGGGTGGTCAACAACTCATGAAAACTGGATGTATAGTGAATCCAACTATGCAGGTGGCTCAATTGGGGAGGCAAGACTAAATTACCACCCCACTGACTATGATGTTTTTAGATTAAATTCACCTGCATTAGACACAAGTGATTATAATTTGATAGAAATCTACTTCAAACATTTTCTAAATCATTCTGGTTGTGCATATAAACTTGAAGTTGACATCTCCCAAGATGGTGAAAATTGGACTTCAGTTTGGGAGGCATTTGCAATAAGTGATATTGGACCAGAGAATATAACAATATTTACTAATGAAAAATTGGGTTCCACAAATTATATTTCATTTGCCTTAAACGGAAGCTGCTTATATGAAAACAACTGGTATTTAGACGATATTGAAATAAAAGGATACAAAACACTTGAGCCAGAATATCAAGATTACGTGTGTATGTCGCAAATTGATCCTGGAGAAGAAAAAGAACTTGAATTTGATGATTGGACTCCAGTTTTTCTTGCAGAAGAAAAATCTGATACTAAAATATATTTATGTAAATCATGGACCAATATGGATGATCCATTAGATGAAAATCCACATAATGACTTGATTACTAAATTAATTGAACTAGAGTATTTCCATGATATTGGAATAAAAGAAATTATGGGAAATGAGATAGCTTTTGACAATTTTAAAACGGTTTTAGGATTTAGAAATACACCTTATCCCGATACATATATGGCTCCGGGAAGTCAAGAAATAAATGCAACTGTAGAAAACATCGGTACTTTTTCTGAGTATAATCTATCATGCATTGCCGAGATATACGAATACATAACAAATTACACCCAGGGAACTTTGGTTTATGATGATATAATCACTAATATTAACCTAGAATCTTTAGGAGGATTTCAGTTTTTGGAATTTGATGACTACAACTTTATCGAAGAAGGTGTTTATAGTGTAAATCTTGATATGGCACTTGAAACTGATGATTATCCTGAAAATAATCAAGGTGTATTAATAATCGGAGTTGATGACACCCCACCAATTGCTGAATGTGAAATCGATCCACCAGAGCCAGATGGTGACAATGGCTGGAATATAAATCCTCCAAATATAACAATCACTGCCCATGATCCAGAAATTGCACCTGGTATTCCGGGCTCGGGAGTAGGTTTCATTTATTATTGTATATCTGGTGGACCTTGGCAGACTGTTGAAGATGATTCTTATACATTTTCCGTGAATGCAAATGGAGATATTTTAATTGAATACTATGTTTGTGACAAAGTGGGAAATTGTGCATCAATAGGTTCTATTTTAATACATATAGATATGATCGAGCCAAATATAGAAGAAGTTCAATGGGAAGCATACAAAGAAGGATTTAGATGGCACATATTATTTACATGTACTGCAAACGATGCAACAAGTGGAATGAACAGAGTTGAAATGTTTGTTGATGATGAATTCTATGAAATACAAAAAAGCAATGGTCCAACATACGAATTTACTATTCTCTGGGAGAATAAACTCAAAGAAGTAGTTTTTAATTTTATGCATTATGACAATGCTGGAAATTGTGAGATTGATGAAGTTAAAGGCTCTGATGTCGATTCATATTCAACTTATCAAAATTGTATAATAAAATATAAAAATCCTTCAAAATACAGTCTAAATTTACCTATTAATATAACAGGACCTACCTACGGAAGACCTGGAATAGAATATATATTCTGTATAGAAATAACTGATCCTGAAGGTGATGACATTTATTATTATTGGGATTGGGGAGATGGTACAAATACAGATTGGCTAGGTCCATATGGTTCTGGTGAAATGATATGTGTTTCTCACACATGGTCTGATGAGGGTCTTTTCACAATAACAGTAAAAGCCAAAGATGTATACGGCAATGAAAGTCCAGAATTTACACACGAAATTCTTATTGAGGCAAAAGCACCACATTTAGAATTAAACCGCCCAAAAAGAGCAATTTACTTTAATAATCGATTCCTATCGCCCTTTTTCATCCCAATTATTATAGGTGATATACAACTTTGGTTCTGGGCTGAAGATAAAGAATCCGGATTAAGTCATGTAGAATTGTATATTGATGACGAATTAAGAGAAACATTTGAAATCTGTCCAAAAAGTTGGGATTGGGAAGAACCCTTGTTTTTCAAACATGAAATAAAATTAATTGCATATGATAACGCTGGAAATAATTACATAAAAACAAGAGATGTTTGGAAGTTCTATTAGGTTGAAATCTAAATACATCTAATGCTTCTTCCTTCTAATTCATACTAATTTACTTTTACAATAGAATCTCATTGAACAATTCTTGCATTTTCTGGGATCATTATGATTTAATGCAATATTATTATTTTTTAAATCCCTCCTCATTTTTTTTATGGTTGACTCCAATTCGAATCTTAATAATGGATTAAATGGTATTTTGAAATCGTGATTTTTATAAACAATCAAACCAAAAGGAACAAAATTTTTATAGTTATCTTCAACCAATTGACAATAAGTTGCCAATTGTAAGATATGATTTTTTTGCGGTTGATTATATGTTCCTGATTTAATTTCAACCGGAATTAATTCATTATTTTTTTTCAAAATATAATCTGGTTTTCCAGAGATTTTATATCGTTTAGAAAACAAAATTTTTCCAGGAAGATTCAAGTCAGAATATGTTATTTTCCCTTTAGGAATCCTATAGATTTGTCTTTGTTGGTCAGCATTTTTATGTATTTTCAAAGCAACTAATAAGAAAAATATTGCCATTGTAAAAAAAATAATACAAATCAACAATAATATATCTATAAAATCACCTTAAAAATCGCGATTATAATTGATACAAATAAAAATAAAAAGCCAACAACGGCCAGAATTTTTGATATGTTTATTTTATTTTGAATTTTATTGATTCTTTTTCCCATATTAAAGTGATTTTCTTTACCCGATTCAATTGACGGTGATATTGGTTTGTAACCACATTTTTGTAAATACCATGATATTGAGCAATATGAGTATTGACCAATTTCTGAGGCACATATTATCTTATTTATCTCTGATAACCTTTTTTTATCCATTAATAATGAAAAAATGTAAAAGATATTTATTTGTTTTAGTAAGTGAATTGAAAGTACTAAAAACTGATATATATTATAAGAGTTTTGGAATGTTCCAAAATGAATAATAATCTAGATGAAATAATACGAGAATTATCAGAGATATACGATCCAAATAGTAAAAACACATATGTAACAATGTACAAAAATAAAAAATCGAATTTGAAATTTTTTGAAAAAAGACAAAATGCATGTAAATTAGTGCTATCTGGTGATGAAAAGAGAAATTTCAATAAAACCATTGATGAAATAAATGATTTTATTACAAAAAATCCTACTTTTCAGGGAGCAATTTTTGCTTCAAACCAATATGATTTTCTTAAAATAATACCTCTTCCAGTTGAAGTTTCAGATTTATTAGTGGTTGATTCTTCACCTTATATTCGGCCTATAGCAAGGATTATAGATGAATGGGAGTCTTTTACATTGGTGCTCATTAATTCAAATTATTCTAAGATTTTCTCAATTACTTTGGGAAAAGTCACAAATGAAAAAACCCTTTCTTCTGATATTATGAATAAACACAAAAAAGGAGGTTGGTCTCAAGCACGATTTCAGAGATTAAGAAAAGGGGCAATAAATGCTTTTTTTATACAAGTAAAAGAGGCATTAAAAAAGATTGCAGATAAACAGATTGTACTGGCAGGACCCGGCATGGCAAAAGCTCAATTTAAAGAGATGCTTTCAAAGGATCTTTCAAAAAGAATTGTTGCATCGATTGATATAAGTATAGAGGATGAAAAAGAACTGCTAAAAGAATCAATAAATATAATATCAAAACTTGAAAAAGAAAAAAGTCTAGATGTAATAAAACAATTAAAAGATGAAATCTTAAAAGATGGTCTTGCTACTTATGGTATAGAAGAAACTTTGAAGGCTGTAAAAGATGGCCAAGTAGAATTGTTAATAGTTGAAAAAGACTACAAACTAAAAGGATACATTTGTGAAAAATGTCAGATTATATATAGTAATTTCAAAAAGTGCCCAAATTGTAAAGGAGATGTTTCTGAAGTGGATGTTATAGAAGAAATTTTGGAATTCGGAAAAAGAACAAATGCATCAATTGAATTTACAGAGGGTGAAGAAATTGCAAATATTGGGCACATTGGAGCATTATTAAGATATAAATAAAATAAATTTTTCCACCAAATTTATTTAATACTCAAAATGATGGACCTTATGGATTATTTATGCTTAAAATTGGAATTCGACGGGAAGATAAAAATAAGTGGGAAAGACGTGTTCCTCTTACTCCCGAACATGTTAAAAAATTAAAGGAAGATGAAATACAAACAATCGTCCAACCCTCAAAAATACGGATATTTTCTAATGAAGAATATGAAAAAGTAGGAGCAATAGTTAAAGAGAATATGTCTGAATGCTCTACAATTTTTGCAGTTAAAGAAATTCCAATTGATTTTTTTGAGCCTAGAAAAACATACGTTTTTTTCTCTCACACCACTAAAGGACAAAAATACAATATGCCTATGCTTAAGAAAATGATGGACCTCAAATGTAATTTAATTGAATATGAAAAAATTGAAAATGAAAAAGGAATCCGTCTGTTATTTTTTGGAAGATATGCAGGTATAGCAGGAATAGTAGACACACTTTGGGCATATGGTCAAAGATTACAAAATAAAAATATAACTTCACCATTAAGCCAAATAAAACAGACTATGAATTATAATAATCTTGATGAAATAAAAAATCATTTTAGACTGGTTGGAAAAAATATACAAAAAAAAGGTTTTCCAAACTCGGTTGTTCCATTAATAATTGGAATAGCGGGTTATGGAAATGTATCTAAAGGCGTTCAAGAAATCCTCGATGAGTTACCAATAAAAGAAATAATGCCCTTGGACATCAAAAAAATTCACGAAAATCCATCTAATACTTGCATTTATAAAGTGGTTTTTAAAGAAAAGGATACAGTAGAACCTGTTGCTCCAGATGATCAGTTTGATCTTCAAGATTATTATAAAAATCCAGATAAATATAGATCTATTTTTGAAAAATATTGTCCTTATCTAACTATATTAATGAATTGTATTTATTGGACCTCAAGATACCCTCGATTAATTACCAAGGATTTTTTAAGACAAAATTTTGGTAAAGATTGGAGATTAGAAATAGTGGGAGATATCAGTATTGATATAAATGGGGCAATTGAATTTTCAGAAAAAGCAACCAATCCCGACAATCCGGTTTATGTTTACAATCCTTTGACAAATAAAACAATTGACGGATTCAAAGGAGAAGGTATTGTTGTAATGGGTGTAGATAATCTTCCATGCGAACTCCCTAAAGAATCTTCAATGGCATTTAGTAAGATTCTCCATAACTTTGTACCTAAAATTGCTAGAGCAGATTTTAACGATGATTTTGATGTTTGTAATCTTCCTTCAGAGATTAAGAAGGCTGTAATTCTATATCAGGGAAAACTCACCCCAAAGTATCAATTTATCGACAAATATTTATAAGTAAATTTATTTGCCACTGACCAGTTTTATTGATATGAAGTGATAAAAAATGAAAGATGTTCTAATACTTGGAGCAGGAATGGTTTCAAGACCGATGGTTAAATATCTTTTGAATCAACCAGAATATAATGTTGTAATGGCCAGTAGAACAGTAAGTAAAGCGGAAAAAATAATCGACAATCATCCTCGAGGTTTGTCTGAATCTCTAAATATAAAAGATAATACTAAGCTAGAGAAATTAATCTCGCAGTCAGATATTACTGTTAGTTTGGTACCATATCAATATCATGTCAAAGTTGCAAAAATGTGTATTGAAAATAAAAAACATTTAGTTACAACATCATATGTTAGTAAAGAGATGGAAACTCTCCATGATTCCGCAAAAAATGAAAATATTTTACTTTTAAATGAGTGCGGGCTTGATCCAGGTATCGATCATATGTCTGCTATGAGGATAATTCATCAAGTAGAAAAAAAAGGTGGAAAAATAATTAGTTTTAAATCAACTACAGGCGCCCTCCCATCTCATGAAGCAAATAACAATCCATTTGGATACAAGTTTTCATGGTCGCCAAGGGGGGTTCTTCTTGCATCTAAGAATTCTTCAAAATGGCTTGAAAATGGAAAGGAGATATCAATACCTGGTGAACGATTATTTGAAAATTATTATTTACAGGACGTTCCCGGAGTTGGAACATTTGAGAACTATCCAAACAGAAATTCACTTCCTTATAAAGAGATATATGGATTAAAAAATGCAAAAACGGTGTATCGTGGTACATTTCGAATGACAGGATGGTGCGAAACCTTAAGAAAAATTGTACTTTTAGGATGGTTAAATGATAATCCAATTGAAGATTTTTCTTGCAAGACATATGGGGATATTACTAGGTATTTGATAAATGCTGATATAAACGAAAATTTAACTAAAGCAGCTGCAAAATACCTAGGACTGGAGATATATTCTGCAGTTATTAAGCGTTTAGAATGGCTAGGTTTATTCAGTGACGAACCATTGCCAATTGATAAGGATAATCCACTAGATTTTCTAAATGCTATTACCTTAAAAAAAATGTTATTGGGACATAAAGAGCGGGATATGATTGTAATGTATCATGAATTTATTGCTGAATTTACTTCAAAAAGAGAATATATCACATCAAAATTAGTTGACTATGGAATTCCAGATGGTGATACTGCCATTGCCCGCACGGTTGCGTATCCTGCAGCAATCGCAGTTAAGATGATTTTGAATAGAAAAATTAATATTTCTGGAGTACACATTCCAGTGATACCTGAGATTTATAATCCAATATTGAATGAACTTGAAGAAATGAATATAAAATTCCAAGAGAAAATACAGGATTTTTAAAAATATTAGGTTCTGATTTTTGTTTTATTTAATAAATTAGATTATAATTTATTTTTTTCAGAAACTTTTTAACAAACAAAAAATTCCTTTTTCATGATAATACATGATATCCTCCATACATTTAAAGGATAAAATGAAAGAGATTGCTGGTAAACATTGTTTACCTATTGAAATTACTAAATTAAATGATCAAGTTGTAAGGATGGCTTATATAGACGGAGAGTTTCATTGGCATAAACACATCAATCAGGATGAGCTATTTCTTGTTTTAAAAGGAAAACTTGTCATTCAATTAAAAATTTTTCCTGATGTGCATCTTTCAGAGGGTGAGTTAATAGTTATTCCTAAGGGTATTGAACATTGTCCAAAAAGTGATGAACCAACATATGTTTTACTATTCGAACCTGCTGAATTAAAATCTCAAGGAGACTAATATCTTTTTATTAAAAATCAATAAAATTAACCTTTTCCCCTTAAAATAACCATAATAAACATTTAAATATGATATCCTTATTCGAATATATAGGGAGGTATTAAATGAACAAGATTCGGAACGGGTTCTTAATAATTTTAATTTTATTTTTAATAATAATTAGTATGAATCCCTCAAGTGGCAAGTTGTTCAAATTTCCGACAAATGCTAACCTGGATATTGGCACATTGTATGTAGGTGGTTTCGGTCCAGGAAATTATTCAAAAATTCAAGATGCTATAGATTTTTCAACAGATGGGGATGTTGTTTTCGTCTATAATGGGACGTATAGTGAAAATATCATAATTGATAAGTCTATTAAGCTGATAGGTGAAAATAGGAATAACACTATTATTAATGGTGGTAGCGTGGGTGATGTCATTTGTATATTAGAAAATAATTGTGAAGTGACAATTACTGGGTTTTCAATATTGAACAGTGGAGATCATAAATGGAGAGATGCAGGAATAGAAATCCGTTCAAGTTTTAATGAAATTAAGGATAATATAATATCATTTAACATATGTGGTATATTACTTGTTGAAAAACAAGGCGGAGTAGAGTACAACATCATTTCTAAAAACATAATCACACATAATAATTGGATTGGCATTAGAGTTGAGGATTCAAATCTTAATGCAATTTTTGCAAATCTAATAGCTAATAATGGATATGGTATATACATGAATCCTGGGATTCTTCCTTGTACGATAGGTGTTAATCAGGGTAATTTTTTTGAAGACGAAATTCATGGAAATACAATAATCAACAATAATATTGGCATTGAGGTTTCTCATAGCTGGGGTATGAATATTTTTAGAAATAATATATCTGTTAATAATATTGGGATCAAGTTGTTTGGTACCTATGGTTGGGGGGGATTCAATAAAGTTCGTCAAAATAACATTGCTCATAATAAAAATGGGATAGTTATTGATTGTTTTAAAGGGGGAACAACTTATAATATAATAACTGAAAATAATTTCATCGAAAATAAAAATAATGCAATTTTCTACACTGAAAATAATGAATGGGATGGTAACTATTGGAATAGACCTAGAATTTTTCCCAAACCAATTCTAGGCAGATACCAGATTGATACACCATTGTTTAGTTATAGTATTCCATGGATAAATTTTGATAAAAATCCAGCAAAGGAACCATATGATTTTTAAAAAAATATATGTAAAAAATATTTGATAATAGTGATATCAAAGAAATGATTGAGGGAGGTATTGCCTATGTCAAAGATAGTTGTAATAGGATTATCTTTTTTGTTTTTTATCTCAGCTTGTTCATCTTCATATGGAATTAATTTAGAAAAAAAATTTCATAGCGCAACACTGGTGGAGAACATTCTATTTGTAGGGGGAGATGGAGCTGGTAACTATACTAAAATCCAAGATGCTATTGATGATTCAAACGAGGGAGATACGGTTTTTGTATATAGTGGAGTTTATTTTGAGTATATAACAATTAATAAGTCTATCAATCTTATTGGTGAGGAAAAAAATACAACAAAAATTGATGGTAGCAACTTATCAAAAATAGTTATTAGTATTTTTTCGGAAGGAACGTCTATCAATGGTTTTAAGATAAAAAATTATGGAAAAGAAGCAATATTTATTCAGGCAAATAACACAATTGTTACTAATAATATAATTGGACCACAACTACAAGGTTGGAGTGGAGGAGGAATACGACTCTATAAGGCAAATAACAATAGCATAATTGCAAATGAGATTTCAGGCGTTTTTAATGCTGTTGAGATTGTGGATTCCGATTATAATCTAATAATAAATAACAGTATTAACTCCTCCTATCTATATGGGATTTGGATTTCAACATCTACTAATAATAAAATCCTCTCAAACACCATAGATACGGGCTCACCAGTAGGTATCCCTGGTAGCTACATCGGCATTCGTCTGACTGAATCCAGTCATAATAACATAGCCAATAACATTTTAATATCTAGGAATGAAAATTGTTGTAATGGCTTAAAGTTGTGGGATTCCTTTAATAATAATTTAGAAGAAAATAATTTCGAAAACTGTGGTCTAAATTGGCATGGTTACTTCAACAATAACGTCAAGTACAACCTTGTCAATAAAAAACCGTTGTTATTCTTAATAAATCAATCAAATCTTGTTATAGACAATGCTGGTCAAGTTTTCCTTTTTAATTGTAGAAACGTAAGATTAAATAATTTAACGATAATAAAAACCCCAATTGCAATTGACCTATTTCTATCACAAGATTGTGAGATTAAAAATGTTACTTGTATAGATAATGAATATGGTATTCGTTTAAAAAAATCAAAAGATAATTTAATTTCTGAAAATAAATTGATAAATAATGAATATGGAATATATGTTGATGATGGTTCATCAAATACAGTTATTTCGAAAAATATTGTAGAAGAAAATTGTTATATAGGAATATATTCAACTGCTCCTTGTGTAACTATAACACAAAATAAAATTTTTGAAAATAGCTGCGGAATTATGTGTAATGGGTTTTTTGCCATAAAAGCAACAATCAAATTAAACACAATATCAAATAATTGGTTTGGAATTAGTTTATCATCAAAATTTTCATTAGTTAAAAATAATTTAATAGAAAAGAATTTTCAAGGAATTTATCTATCAGGATCTGCAGATTGGAATATGATAAAATCAAATCATATCTTTGATAATATACATGGAATAAATATTACTTATGAACCACAATCATTTAAGAGTAATTCAAATTGGATATTAAAAAATAATTTCGTTAACAATACAGAACATGCACGTTTTGATACATCTTTTTGCAATCATTGGATTAGTAATTATTGGCAAGGTAATATTTTTCCACCATATCAAATTGAAGGAAGGATTAGCTTTTATAAAATTCACCCATGGAGTGGTGGAATTGTATGGGAGAAACATTTTTCATGGTTTGATTTCGATTGGGTTCCATCATTAATCCAGTATGACATTTTGATATAATAAAATAAAAATCAAAATAATATATATAGAAAGATTAGTTTTTTTGTTAAAAAAATAACATCATCATCTTAAACAAATCATTGTTTAGACATTTACCGATACCGTTTTATAAAGGTTGAATATACCGCACTTGCAGTAAATTAACAATTTTTACCAGGGTAATGAATTATGAAAATCCAACCAAATGATGTACACAAAGTCCTTTCCAGATATTTGTTAATTGATGGATTTGACCTTGTTTTAGATTTAAGAAAAAGCAAAGGAAGTCGTATTTACGATTCAAAAAAAGAAAAATATATGCTAGATTGTTTCTCATTTTTTGCAACATCACCCCTAGGGTGCAATCACCCAAAACTAACAACTCCTGAATTTATAAAATATCTAGGAGAAATTGCTGTTAATAACCCTACTAACTCAGATTTATACACTGTTGAAATGGCTGAGTTTGTTGATTCTTTTATAAAATATGCCTTGCCCAACTGTTTTCAGCATTTGTTTTTTATCAGTGGTGGTGCACTTGCAATAGAAAATGGATTGAAAACATCATTTGATTGGAAAATCAGAAAAAATATTGAAAGAGGATTAGGAGATAAATTAGGCACACAAGTAATTCACTTTAAAGAAGCATTTCATGGAAGAACAGGTTATACTCTATCACTCACAAATACATTTAATCTCAATAAAATTAAATATTTTACAAAATTTAATTGGCCAAGAATCACCAATCCAAAAATTAAATTCCCATTGAATAAAGAAAATCTTGAAGAAGTAAAAGAACTGGAAAAAAAAGCAATTACAGAAATTGAAAAAGCGATTTCTGAAAATCCTGATGATATTGCATGTCTAGTAATAGAGCCTATTCAAGGTGAAGGGGGAGACAATCATTTTAGGCCAGAATTTTTCCAAAAATTAAGGGAAATTTGTGATAAAAATGAAATCATGTTTATGGTCGATGAGATTCAATCTGGAGTTGGGCTAACAGGGAAAATGTGGGCTTATGAACATTATGATTTTGAACCAGATGTTTTGGCATTTGGAAAAAAAACACAAGTTTGCGGGATAATGGTAGGCAAAAGAGTAGATGAAATTAAAGATAACGTGTTCAATGTTTCAAGTCGATTGAATTCGACATGGGGTGGTAATCTTATAGATATGGTTCGTTGTCAAAAATATCTTGAAATAATTGAAGAAGAAAATCTAATTAAAAATGCAAATATTCAAGGAAACCACCTGTTGGATGGTTTAGAGGAAATTTCTTATAAATACCCTGTTTTATCAAATGCTCGTGGTCGAGGATTGATGTGTGCTTTTGATCTTCCTACTCCTCAAAAAAGAGATGAAATAAAAAATAAATTATATCAGAATAATTTGATTATCCTAGGATGTGGAGCAAAAACTATAAGATTTCGCCCTCCATTGAATATAACATCAGAAGAAATTGACGAAGCTCTTGAAATAATTAAAAAAGTTGTAAAAACACAATAATTAATGTTTATGATATATTTTTAATTAAAATGTATCGATAATTATTTAATATAGATTCATGTAATGTATTGTAAGGGGATTACATATGAATAAGAGTCAAAAAAGTATAATTAAAAAATTAAAGCCATTTATGGTAACATTAATTATTTCCATATTTTTATTATCAAATGTAACTCCAGTTGTAAGTTATTCACTTGATGATTTAAAAACAGTAAAATATTCATTTCCTACACCAATAATAGAATCTGTTAGTATTGGTGGAACACAATATGATAGAATTATTTTACCTGATTGTACTCCTGCTGGAAATCCGGGGGAACCTATGATTCCTTCAAAAGGAGCATTTATCCTATTACCTCCACATTCAAAAGTAACCAATATTCAAATTTTAACCAGTAAAAAAATAGAATTAGAAAAAGGTTTAATTATCGAACCTATGGGTCAACCGATACCATTAACTGATGATAATTTTATTTCAATACCAACACCTAATAAAGAAATTTATCACAAAAATTCTATCTATCCTCAGAATCTATACACTGAGGTTGGTACATATGGGTTTAGAGGATATCAAATTCTGGTTTTACAATTACATCCAATTCAATACAATCCTGTTTCAAAAGAACTGTTTTATTACAAAGATATGACGGTGCGGGTTGAAACTGAGAATTATTACAAATCTGACAATTTGTATAGGGGACTTGAAAAAGATAGATTTGAAGTTTTCAGAAAGGTAGACAATCCTAAGATGTCGGAAATTTATGATAAAGAACTTGGATGTTCGTCTTCAATTGATGAACAATATGATATGTTGATAATCACAACTGATACATTAAAAGAAGGATTTGAACCATTAAAAGAAGCACACAATGAAACTAATGTTGAAACGGTAATTAAAACATTAACTGACGTTGGAAGTAGTAACCTAGAAGATATTCGTAATTACATCACTGATGCTTATGCAAACTGGGGAATTGAATATGTTCTAATTGGTGGTGATGATGTAGTTATTCCAGATCCGCTTCTTTGGGTTTATGGTCTAGATGAAAATACAACACCTTATGAAACACAAATGCCCTCAGATTTATACTACGCATGTTTAGATGGTCCATATAATTATGATGGTGATGACAAATGGGGAGAAACAACTGATGGAGAAGATGGAGGGGATGTTGATCTTATTGCAGAAATATATGTAGGAAGAGCTTGTGTAGATAACTTAAATGATGTAGATAATTTCGTCATAAAAACGATAAATTACATAAATAAAGATCCCGAAGACGAATATTTAACAAAATACCTGCTTGTTGGCGAATATATGGGTGATTATGGAATTGCTTCTTGGGCAGGAAATTACATGGATCAATTAATAGATGGTTGTACTGATGATGGATATACGACTGTTGGAATTCCGTCAGATCAATACACAATTGAAACTTTATATGATAGAGATTGGCCAGGCAACAATTGGCCAAAATCAGAAATAATGAATCGAATCAACGAAGGTGTTCATGTAATTAATCATTTAGGACATAGTTCTTATGATTATAATCTGAAAATGTATTATGAAGATGTTTATGATTTTACAAATACTGATTTATGTTTTATATACTCTCAAGGTTGTATGGCTGGTGGTTTTGATTACAATTACTACGACTGCTTTGCAGAACATTCTACAGTTAAAATTGACAAAGGGCCATTTGCAGGTATATGGAATGCTAGATATGGCTGGTTCTGGTCAGACAGCACGGATGGAGATTCACAGAGATTTCAACGACAATTTTGGGATGCAGTTTTTGGTGAAAATATCCCTGTCATTGGAAAAGCAAATCATGATTCTAAAGAAGACAATCTTCACATAATTTCTCGCTCATGTATCCGTTGGTGTTACTATCAATTGAATTTATTTGGAGACCCAAGTTTATCATTCTTTGAAGTAGATTCAAACAATCCCCCTGAACCGCCTAGAAAACCGAGTGAAAAACTTGGAGAACAATTTACATTTACTACAAATTCAACTGATCCAGATGGTGATTTAATAAGTTACAGATGGAGTTGGGGGGATGGAAATTATAGTGAATGGATGGGTCCATTTGAATCCGGTGAAACCTGTGAAGCATCATACATCTGGATGTTACCAGATATTTATGAAATAAGAGCACAAGCAACTGATACATACGGTGGAACAAGTAATTGGTCAGAACCCTTATCTGTAAAAGTTGATTTACCCATTATTGAATTGGGAAATATTACAGGAGGACTATTTAAAATTAAAATAATTATCAAAAACAGTGGAACTGCCGAGGCAATAGGTGTTAATTGTTCTATTAAATTAAACGGTGATTTAATTATTATGGGCAAAGACACATTACGAGAAAATCTCAATATAGAAGTTGATGAGCAGAAAATTATCAAATCAAAACCTATATTTGGTTTTGGAGAAGTAATGATAAGAGTAGTTACTGATGGTAATGAAAAAACAGCATTTGCTTATTTAATCGGACCTTTTATCTTTATGTAAAATAATTTTTCAAATTATTATAATCTTATTTTTTCTTTAATATAGTTTAAAAGATCTTCCCTATTGATTCTGACCTGTCTGGTAGAATCACGATCTCTAACAGTAATTTTATGATCATTTAATGTATCATTATCAACAGTAATGCAAAATGGAGTTCCTACCTCATCCATTCGTGCATATCTTCTACCAATGGTACCTCCATCATCGTAATAAGAAGAAATACCTTCATTCCTCAACAATTCATCAATTTTTTTTGCAATTTCAACTAGTTTTTCATCACTGGTCAAAGGAAATACTCCAACCTTGATTGGTGCAATGTGTGGTGAAAAAGTTAAAATTCTATATTCCTCGTCTTTTTTCTTCACTTCTTTATAGTTGTGTTCCATAACAAAATAAACAATCCTGTCAATACCAAATGAAGGTTCTATAACATGTGGAACAAATTTTTCCCCTGTTATTTTTTCTTTTTTTTCAACAATTTCATAGCAATTTTTAGGGATATCAACTACCTTTCCATCTAAATCAATCGTTATTTCCCCTATCTTTTCAGCATTCATTTTCTCTAATGTATTTTTTACAATATCTGCTTTTTCTTTAAAAATTGGCCCAAGTTCACTCATTTTAGGAATAATTTTCTTTATTTCCATCATTTTTGGTTCAGGAAATTTTCTTGTTGCATACATATCTGTTTTAGTAGCATCTATATGAGAGTTTAGATCATAAGCGGATCTATCTGCGATACCAACACATTCTATCCATCCAAATCTTTCACTGAATAATTCTACATCCCAACACTCTGTTGCATAATGGGCAAGCTCATCATCAGCATGTTTTCTAAACCTGAATTTTTTTGGGTCAACACCTGCAGATAGAAGAAAATCCTGAGTGAGAAACATATAATATGCAAGAGCTTCATTGTCAATAATTTTTTCTCCAACTGCTTCTTCTAATGACACTGTAGATTCTTTTACGTTATCATATAAAAATAATTTTCTCTCTTTTACAGTATTAAAATTAGGATGTTTTTTATCTTCAGGATCAAAAAATACCTCTGCTTCAGCCATCGAAAATTCTCTTAAACGTAATGTTCCTTGCCGTGGAGAAATCTCATTTCTAAAGCCTTTGCCAACCTGAGTAACGCCAAAAGGGAGTTTTTCTCGATTATATCTATAAAGTAAGTGAAAATTTGTGAAGATACCTTGGGCAGTTTCAGGACGTAAAAATGCTTGTCTTCCTTCTCCAGGTCCAATGATAGTTGAAAACATTAAATTAACTGGGTGAGCGTCCTTTAAACCTTTACCACAAGTTGGACATTTAATCCTATTTTCTTTAATAGCTTCGCTCACAGTTACAGATTTATCTATTATGTCCTCAACTTTGTACGATTTCTTACATTGTTTACAATCAACAGTTATATCAGTAAATTCTTCAACATGTCCTGATGCTTTTAATACTTCATATAAAGTAATTGTGGGAGTATCTATCTCTATACAATTATCCTTTAAATTAAAAAAACTTCTCCATAAATTCTCAACATTATTTTTTAGCTGTGAACCAAGCGGTCCATAATCATAAAAACCAGCAACACCTCCATAAATTTCAAAGGAAGGAAACAAATATCCTCTTCTTTTTGCTAGCATTAAAATTTTATCATAAATATCTTGAGGCATAAGTGCATCTCTTTTTTATTGTATGAATTATTATTTAACAGGATTTAAACATACATGCCATTAGATCAATATCAGTAACCATGCCTTTTAGTCTATTTTCAGAATCTACAACAGGAATGTGACTAATTTTATTCTTTATCATTTTCTTAGCAACTTCAATAATTGGATCGTTACCATATGCTTTAATTACATTCCTAATCATCACTTCCTTTACAGGAACTGGAGGTAAATCCACTGTTGTAGTAGAATAATACAATCTTAAAGTATCACGTATTCCTTCCCAAGTCCAGGCATCTTCGTCACCTCCCATCCCCATATCTGTTTGGGAGATGCTTTCGCGAATATGACTTAATTTAAACAGATCACCTTCGCTGACAATACCTGCAAGCTTTCGCTCGATATTCAAAACTGGCAAGGCATTTTCGTTAGTGATATTAATAATCTCCATAATTATTGTAATTGGGTTTTCCTCGAAAATGGGGGTTAAATTTTTAGTGTAAAATTTTTCAACAATGTCATCAAGATCGTTTGGGAGAACCTTTAAGATATCTGCTGGACTTATAATACCAACTAGATTTTTTCTGAGGTCAACAACAGGTAAACCATGAATTCTTTTTTCAAACAATATTTTTGCAGCTTCTTCTAACTCTTTATCATGATTAATAACATAGGGATCACTGCTCATTATCAGTGCAAGTTGTTCTTCATCTGATTTTCTAAAAATATCATTTCTAGTAATTACACCAACGACCTTCTTTGTATCTCTTTTTAGAATTGGGATACCTGATACATTGTGTTTGGCTAAAGTTTTAAGTGCATCTGTTATTGTTCCTGGAATGTATCCAACAATCAAATCCTTTGACATTACATCTTTTACTTTCATGTTTCACCTCAGACTTATTTTGATATATATATTGGATCTAAAGAACTCCTATCCAAAACCACGTAATTACCCGATAAATTGGGACCATTAATACAGTCTTCTAAATTTAAAACTTTCCTTGGAGAATAAGTTATCATTTTTAATAGCTCCTCAACAGAGAAAACATTTGAACGCCCTTTTATAAATTTCAAATCCTGTAAAATATCGGGGAAATTTAACATACAATTATCAGAGCCAAGCATTATTTCGATTTTTGTTTTTTTCATTAATTCCAAATCTATTTTAATATTGAAGAATTCACTGGACCTTGGACAGATGACGATGGGTATATTTTCATCTTTAACACGTTCAAGATCAGATTCAGTAGCATTTGTCATATGTATTAAAAAATTAGGTTTTAAGTCCAAAACCAAATCTATATCTTCTCTAAATGCTTCGCTGGCATGTAATGAAAAAAGTTTTGATTTTCTTTTAGTATGTTTTGATATTTTTCCAAGTTCTGAATAATCCCAGTCAGATATACTGCTAAGACCTATTCCATTTGATTTTTTTAACAATAAATCTAACTCATTTTTATTATACTTCAATTCCTTAGGTCTGGATAAAACAATCGAATTGATATTCTTGCTTTTCAATGCCTTCTGAATAAGAGAAATTCCTCTAATACCATTCTCCCTAAAATCACAAAAACAACTCGTTCCTGTTTTAATCATTCCTTCTATTGATTTTTTCATCCCTGATACAATTTCTTCTTCAGAAGCCTCATTTAATAATTTATGTTTTAATCCATTTGGAGGGGCAACAAGGTCAATTACACTTTTAGTTAATTTAATATTTTTATCCTGAATAAATGAATCTCCAATATGTGTATGTGAATTAATAAAAGTAGGAACAATCAATCCTTCTGCTACTGGTTTTTCTGGAGGCAAACCTTTAGAAATTTGAGTTTCTTTATTTGAGCTGATGTTTAAATATCCATTAATAAAACCATGATTTGTTAAAATTTTTCCTTTTATATATTCCATTTTAAGACAGGTAATAGACTAATGTTTTTAAAATCTATTTTAAACGTGATATTTATTTTTGGTATATAGAAATATATTTGAATAGTTGTTATGATTTCCGTTATCTATTCAGTATGTTACCAAATGATGGATGAAAATATGCTAGATAACATTAGTAAAATCAATGAAATTGATAAATCAAATATGTTAGATACACTTGATCAATTTCCAAATCAAATTTTTGAAGCAGCTGAAATTGCAAAAAATGCAAAAATTGAAACATTTTTCAAAATTGATAATGTAATAATTACTGGTATGGGTGCTTCAGGAATATCGGGGGATATTGTATCTAATTTATACAAAGATAAAATTGATGTACCTATTTTCGTAAACAAAGATTATGATTTGCCTAAATGGGCAAGAAAAGATACATTAACAATTTTTTTTAGTTACTCTGGAAACACCGAGGAGACAATAAGTGCTTTTAAAGCTGCATGTCAAAAAAAATGCAGGGTTATTTGCATATCTTCAGGTGGAAAATTACAGGAACTTGCAGAAAAAAGACAAGTAGCATATATAAAAATCCCTCCTGGGTATCAACCTCGAGTAGCTATTGCATATTCATTGTTTTCATTGATTGTAATTTTATCCAGAGTTGGATTATTAAAATCAGATATTGACAAAGATATAAATGAGGTGATTGAGCAGGTTAAAGAATTTATAAATTTAAACAATAAATCAGTTCCTGAAAAAAATAATCTTTCAAAACAAATTGCAAGAAAATTATTAAACACAACTCCTCAAATCTTTGGCTGGGGAATTTTCTCACCAATTTCCACAAGATGGCGTCAACAATTTAATGAAAATAGTAAACTAATCTCAAGAGAAGATGTCCTTCCTGAAAGCAATCACAATGATATAGTTGGATGGAGTTTAAATCCAGAAGCATCAAAGAATTTTTCTTGTATTATTTTTAGAGATAGAAGTTTAGAATCTATGAATATGACTACAAGAATAAATTTTTTAAAAAATCTTTTTAAAGGTGCTGTTGCCAATATAATCGAAGTCAATCCAGTTGGTAAAAAAAAGTTATCAAAAGTTGTCTATACTATGTGTCTAGGGGATTATACAAGTTGCTATCTGGCAATTTTAAGAAATATTGATCCTACCCCAATTGATATTATAGAGCAACTAAAAGAAAACCTCAAAAAAATATAGTATTTTATTTATAAACTATAGACTAACACTGACATTTTTACACATAATATTTATATAACATAATTAACAGAGTATATCATAGAAAATTAGTAAGATTGATTATGATAAATATTTTAAAAAAAATAAAAAAAATGATAAAAGGCGGTAAAAAAATGGGAAAAAATCGAAGCCTGCGTTGTTTCTATTCGTTAATTGTTTTGCTTATAATAGTGATGGCACTTTTACCTAAAAATACCACCTTAGCAGATGAAGATAAATATCTATTTATTGTTATACATGACAACGAGACTAATTTGCCAATACAAGAGGAAATATTCTATGAGGGAAAGGAATATGACATTGCAGTAGGCTGTGTAGGTGAATATGGTTATGCCTATAATGTTTCAATAAATATTCCGTGGGAAAATACTTACATTACCAGCGAAGAACTGCCGTGGATAACTGTTAAAACACCAAGTTTTGAACAATACTCCGACTTTGTAATTACTGCATCTAAAAATGGTTTTATTTCGGTCGAGCAAAAAATAGGGGTATTGAAAGGTAAACTGTCATTATCAACAGATAGAGGAACAGTTAAAGAAAAGGGCAGCTTCTCGGTTACTGTTGTGGATCAAAACAACAATAAATTAGAAGGATGTATGGTTTATTTGGATGGATATGAAAGTAAATCTGATATTACTGGTTCAAATGGGATTGCATATGTGTCCGCGCCTGAAGTAGATGAAAACGTACAAATTGATATTAAAGCCTTTAAAGCTGGTTATTTAGCAGGCAGCAGTACAATTCGAATTGAGAATATTTCACCAGATTTTATCCCTGATGGTTGGTATCCAATTCTAGGTTCATTAATAATGGTATTTTCTGCAATCTTAATAGTAAGACTTAGAAAAACTCGCTCCGCCCATAAAAAACAGTCTCATTTTAAACCATCATTAGCACAGAATCTCACATATAAAAATAAAAAAATGGATTTTGATAGAAGTGTTTATCTTAAAAATGGACACTTATCAAAAAGAATTGAAAATCCTTTACCTTTAGCCAAAAAAGGACCCTGGGTGGAAGAAATACGAATACATAGAACAGATAAGAAAAAAGAAACTAAATTAGTTGGAGATAATAAACCTGGTAAAGACAATAAAAAAATTACATCCAATTCTAAAAAAGAAGATTGTGATTGGTTCAAAGGAAAGAAATATATGAGATATAAAATTGATGAATTAACTGGAGAAATAGACGATAAAAATGAGGGAAAGTGGTTTGAAGGTATAGATGATATAAAAACAAAGGTGGATAGAAGATTAAGAGATAATTGTAAAAGGGCTAAACAAGGGGAATAACTTTTATACACTTTCTAGCTTTATGATTTTTCTGTTATGGAAAAACGATTAATTCCTGATTTCTACAATCTTACTGTAGAGCAAGTAATGGACAAAAGGGTATGGGATCTTCCATTAATTGAAGAGAAAGATGATATCCATAAAGTTTTGAATATTTTAGGTGCTAGAAATCATATTTGGGTTATTGATAATAAAGAAAATAAGAAATTAGTTGGAGTGATAACTGAACATGATGTCTTAAGTATACTTGCCCCAAAAAAATTTCCAACTTATGTTTTTGGAATGCCTGATATAAAATCAATTCAATATGGTACTGCAAAAACTGCAGGGGACATTATGGCTACAAAAGTAGTGGATTGTGTAAAAGAAGATAAAATAATTGATGTACTTCAGAGGATGACAACATATAGATTACGTCGTCTACCTGTTTTAAAAGATAAGGAGATAATTGGTGAACTTACTTTGAACCAGCTAATTAGAAAGTATTATAATGCAACTCAATACCACTCCTTACTAGAAGATGAAGAAGGTTGATTCTGACGGTATTAGATGTAGTTTTATTAATTGCATTAGCTCTTATTATTGCTAGAGTATTTGGATATCTATTTGATAGAATAAATCAACCAGCAGTAATCGGCGAAATACTTGCAGGTGTATTTTTGGGAGGAATAGGATTAATACTTTTTTCTGGTCAAACATTAAATATTTTTAATTTTGCTTTTCAACTTCCGCAACTAAATTACAATTCAGAAGAATTTAGACTGCTTGCTGAAATTGGAATTCTTTTTATGTTGTTTATTTCAGGATTACAAACTAGCCTGACAAAAATAAAAAAAATGGAAAAAACCTCTTTATTTGTGGCAATAGGGGGAATCATCTTACCAATAATATTTGGTTTTTTTGTAGGATTATTATTTGGTTTTTCATACCAGGACAGTTTGATTATAGGTCTCATTCTTGTTGCCACATCAGTTGGAGTTACAGCAAGAACATTAATGGATTTGCATGTTCTTGATTCGGATGTTGGAACGATTGTTCTTAGTAGCGCAGTAATAGACGATATTTTAGGTATTGTTATTTTAGCATTTGTATTTGGAGTTGATTCTCCTATATTTATTGGGATAAAAATAGTGGTTTTTTTTCTAATATTCCTAATTTTAGGTTTAAAGATTATGGATAAAATACTAGACCTCGGAGAAAAAATACATATTACAAAAGCATTTCTAAGCATAACTCTTGCAATTTTTCTTTTATTTTCATTTTTTGCAGATCAGTTTGGTATAGCTGGTATAATTGGTGCTTTTATTGCAGGACTTACAATTGGTCAATCAATAAAATCAAGAAAGATAATTGATGATGTTCATACAATAGGATATGGATTTTTTATTCCATTGTTTTTTGTTTGGGTTGGAGCAAGCTTTTGGAATAATGCAAACTTTGAAATTTCATCATTTGCATCAATTTTTATTTTGTCAATATGTATTATAATTGTTGCAATTATTGGTAAGATAATTGGATGTGGTATCGGTTCAAAGATTGGAGGAATGGAAACAAAAGAATCTTTACAAATTGGTATTGGAATGATTCCGAGGATGGAATTAGCGCTAATAATTATAAGTTATGCAATATCTAATAAATTACTTAGTAATTCAACTGTTGAAAATCAATTGCTTACAATGACAATACTACTAGCGATATCTACAACATTAATTACACCTTTTTTAATAAAAGCTACATTTAAAAGAAAATAATAATTGGGATATTTGTGGAAATATTGTTTGAAGTTTCAAAAGAGCATCCTTCTATACCAACAAGTGAAGCGATTTCGTGTTTAAAAGCTGAGGGAATTAGTTATCAAAAAAAATTTTCTGATAATGATGTTTTTATTGTAAGTGCAGATAAATACAATGAAAAAATAAAAAGAATAGTATCAAGATTATCTTATACCTTTTTTGTCGATGAATTATTGTTTTCATGTTCAACATCACTTAATGATATAAAGAAATGTTCTCAGGAAATTTCATTTAATAAAACAGGGAGTATTGCGATTTTTCATAAAAATAGATCTAGTGTAGTTAACTCTAAACCAATATTAAAAATAATAGGAGACATTTTTACTAAGGATAGAATTGTAAATCTAAATAATCCTGATTATTACATCCGAGTTTTAATTACAGATAAAAAAATTTATGTAGGCTCAATGATTGGTGAAGTGAATAGAAGTGAATTTGAAAAAAGAAAAGTGCAAAATAGGCCTTTTTTCTCTCCAATTTCACTTCATCCAAAATTAGCTAGAGCATTAGTAAATTTTTCTCAAATTAAAAAAAATGAAGTTTTATTAGACCCCTTTTGTGGAACAGGCGGTATATTGATTGAAGCGGGATTAATTGGAGCGAAAGTTATAGGTTGTGATATAGAAAAAAAGATGATAGATGGTTGCAAAAAAACATTAGAATACTATAATATTTCAAATCAAATATTAATTAATTCTGATATCGGCGATTTACATAATTTTATTACCAAATTTGATGCAGTTGTCACTGATTTGCCTTATGGAAAATCTACAACTACAAAGGGGGAAAATATAGATAATCTTTATAATCGTGCATTTGAAAAAATTGCTCAACTACTTAAAAAAAATTCAATGGCAGTCATAGTTTCACCAAATGAAAATTTGTACATAATCGGGAGAAAATATTTTACAATTAATGAAAAACATGAGGTAAGAGTTCATCGAAGTTTAACTCGTCACATTGCCGTATTTCAAAATTAATAAAATTCACTAGGGATTTTATATATAAATCTATAGTCGGACTAGGGATTTATTTCTGTACAGGAGGGGATGTGGTGGATGAAAATAGTGGAAACTTACTATTATATGGTTCTTGTGTAGTAAGTGTTTTTATTATTTTTAAGGGATGTTTGGACAATCAAATTTTTCAGCCATCATAATAATAATATGACACATTAGAGGAACAGGATATGGGGAAAATATTAGAACTAATTCAAATAGGAATTTTAAAAATGAACAGAATATTGAAAAACTCACTTCATTACTATCATTACAACCACAATGCTCATTTTCTAGATAGATAGTCCATGATTCATTTATTGATTCTTGATGTAACTTTCCGAAAATTGAAGGTGCAAATGCAAGACCTATGGATAAGAGGATTACAGTTACAGATATTAGTTTCTTCATTTCACACTCCTATGTTATATGGTTCTTGTGCAGGATTCTGATTTATTATATTTTCATCCAAAACAGTTAAAGCAAAAAAAAATTTATTTTGTTCAGAAATTAAATCAAATGTTTGGTTTTTAGGCATTGAGATTTTAAATTCAGTCCAGTTACTTTTGACGCCAAATATATCTTTTGTCTGCGCCCTAATAATGAATTTTCCTTTTTGATTCCAAGTATGATTAAGACTAACTAATGTTTTAGAGTCAAATGGTCCCTGCCAGGATCCAGACGTTCCATTTCCCCAGTCAATCCTAAGATATACCAAATCACTATCTGAATCAAATAATGAGAAGTTATATGTATACTGATATCCGATTTTTCCTTTGATAGGCCCATCTATTATCGGTGCATCTGGAGGATTATTAAAAAGTGGATACATCAAAGGATATCTATCTACATCATTAGCAGAAATATAATATGGTGTATCACCAATACCAT
>Ga0272442_10002357_pt1 | contig 27525 bp, 15 predicted proteins | sample SSMForm2O_FD_200262 | JGI IMG/M metagenome (GOLD analysis project Ga0272442, IMG submission 200262) | Marine sediment archaeal communities from Little Sippewissett salt marsh, Falmouth, MA, United States - SSM-Form-2O | ecosystem: Environmental > Aquatic > Marine > Wetlands > Sediment ...
TTCAATAGGCTCATTATTTTGGGAAGACAGGGAGAGAAAACGGGGGAGAAAGACAGAAGACTGATAACCCGTTTTAAAAACGAACGTTAAAGGGGAATACGTACTGTTATATTTGACAGAACGCTTTTTGGGGCTCGGGTCGTCTATGAGGGTTAGAAGGAGTTCATAGACGAAAGGAGGGGCAGGATGAGAACGAGGAAGATACTGGTTGGCGTGATGGGTTTGGTGATGGTTGCCGGGTCACTGGCCCTGGCGGGGCCGTTCAGGCGCGGGGATGTGGCCGGGGACAGCAAGTGGGTGCTCCACCTGGATGTTGGCAAGCTCAAGGGCACCGAGCTGGGGGGCTACCTGTTGGGCGAGCTGAAGAGCGAGGACGCGGAGCGTAAATTCGCGGCTTTCAAGGTGATATTCGGGTTCGATCCGCGAGCGGCGATCGAGGACGTGACTCTATACGGCGTCGATAACAAGCGCGAGAGCTCGGTGGTTATCATCCGGGGCAATATCGATTCGGAGCGGCTGGTGACTCTTCTGCGTGCGGACGACTCCTACGTGGCTCGCAAGTACGGCGAGCACGTTGTGCATCGCTGGGTGGACAAGAAGAAGAACGAGGAGTCGTTCGGCAGCGTACACGGCAACGGCGCGATCATCATCAGCGGCGGCCGTGTTGCCGTGGAGAAGGCGTTGGACGTGATGGACGGCGAGGTCCCGGGACTTTCGAACGCGGCCGGGCTGGGCGGCCTGGCCGCCGTGGAGGCGGGCGTATTCGGTCTGGCGGCAGCGCAGCTCGTGGGTGCGGAGGGACTGCATCCGTCGGCGGCCAGTCTCAAGAAGGCGGATTCCGTCACGGTGGCCTTGAGTGAGAAGGCGGGTACGGTCAACGCGAATCTCGTTGCCATGGCGAAGGACGAGGAGATCGCGACGCAGATGGAGGCCGTGGTACGGGGCGTAATCGCCGCGGGAATACTGGCCGAGGAGGAGCAGCCGGAGCTGGCGAGACTGGCCGTCGCCGCCAAAGTATCGATCAAAGGAAGGTCGGTCAGCGTTACCATCAGTTATCCTGCGAAGGATGTTGTCGGATTCCTCAAGGAGCAGAAGCTCAAGAAGGAACAGGAGCAGGATGCCGGACATGGTCTCCAACCGTAGCGGATCTCGAGCCGCCACGTCCGACAGTGAGCTCGTCTGCGAGGCGCAGGCGGGTTCGTTGTCGTCTTTCGAGGAGCTTGTCAGCAGGTATGAACGGGGGATTTTTGGGTTCCTGGTGCGCCGCTACGGGAACGTGGCGGACGCAACGGACCTCACGCAGAGCACGTTCGTGAAGGCTTTCCGCTGTCTGCACCAGCAGAGAAGTGGATCGAGCTTCAAGTCGTGGCTGTTCACGATAGCGCGGAACCTTGCGATAAGCCATTACAGGTCGGTGCGTGAGACGACGTATGAGGTGCCGGACTTCGTGAGCGATGGGATGGATCCGTCGATGGTGCTCGATAGACGGGAAACGACGGAGACGGTCTGGTCCGTCGCGCGGGCGCTGCTGCCCGAGGCCCAGTTCTCAGCGCTTTGGTTGAGGTACGGTGAGGACATGAGCCTGCGTGAAATTGGTTCGGCCATGCGGAGAACGGAAGGGCACGTGAAGGTACTTTTGCACCGGGGAAGGGCCCGGCTCGCGAGGAGATTTCGGGGGATGAACATGAACACCGGGGGCGCGGCCCTGGATCGTATAGAGGAGGCCCACGATGCTGTGTGCCGTACATAGGCGGCGTATCTCACATGCGTTGGACAGTGACACCGGTTTGCCCGTGGCGGTCGAGGCGCACATGAGAAGCTGCGCCGACTGCAGGGAGTACTACGAAGCCATGCGCGGGGTCGAGACCCGCCTGGCGGATGAAGCCTGGCAAGGCCTGCCCGAGGCGCTCGACGGTCTGCATTCCGGGATCATGTCGGAGGTGCGTTCCGTTACGGAACAAGACGCGGCGGAACATGCGGCGGTGGCTCGCCGCTCTTCATTGCCGCTTGCGTGGTTGCCGGTTGCCGTGGCGGCTGTCGTTGTAGTGGTTCTCGGGTTCGCGCTGTGGATCAGGGAACCCGGCACGGGCTCGGGCGGTCCGGTCAAGGTGAACGGGTCGGGCGAGCAGATCGCCGCGCGTGTTGGTTTCTACGAGGAGGGTGTGAGGAACGCGGTGTCGGGGGCCGGGAAGGCCATCGACGGGCCGTTGGAAAGGGAGATGGCGGACCTCGGGCGGGACCTGGCCGCCACCGCGGATTTCCTGCTGGGTTGTCTGCCCGGTGACGGAAGTGTTCGGAACGACGGGTAGTCGATGCGGATCTCTGGTTCCGGCGACGCCCTTCGACGGGCTCAGGGACTTCGTCAAGATCGCGGCCCGGGGGGGGCGTCTATGGGCCGAAGCCGTTCTTGAACTTCCAGTCGATGCCCTTCTCGTCAAGCCAGGCTTCGAACTCCTCGGCGGTGGAGAACCGCTTGACGTGCGTCTCGTCCTGGGAGTCGAACTCGCACTGTTCGGTCAAGTCGTCGTCGCCGTGCGAGCGGCATATCATGGGGCGGCGCTCGTAGCTTCGGCAGCGATACGACTCGTCCAGCTCGTCACACGGGGTGTCGAACTGGAGGAGCCAATCACCGTGGTTGTCTATGAAGACGTGTACGTCCCGGTGCTTGAGGTACCACCTTATGTGATCGTAGTCGCGCTTGCAGGTCGGCTTGTCGATTTCCATCGCGAGATAGCGACAGCAGAGGGCCTCGCACTTCGCGCACTGCAGGTTGTGCTCGGTTGTTGACATGGGTTGGGGATAGTAGGAGAGACGGTTGCCTGTGTCAAGCGGCGGTTAGCGGTAGCGGCGCCAGTCGACTTGGCGTTTCATACGGTTTGGGGCGAGGTAGACGCCGCGTGTGGCTGCCTGGAACTCGGCGAGCCGGCGTGCCGCGCCGGGTTCCTCGAGCAGTGAATCGAGGTTCCTTTTCGCGGTTGTTGTCAGTGACTTGTCGCTGATGCCGGCCGCCGCGATCCACATGATGTAGTGTGCACGCGGGTCTGCCGGGTCCTCCCGGACCAGTTGGCGAGCCATCGCGATGCCCTCGGCTCCGCGCCGGGTTGCAATCCAGGCAAGGAGCAGGCGCGCTTCCCAGTGGTTGGGCCGTTCATCCAACAGCTCCTTCAGGTGCCTGGCTGCGCGGGGCAGGTTCCGGCCGAGGATCTCGGCGAGTGCCACGTAGTAGCGGGCCGCAGGATAGGGCCTGGCGGCCGTGAGCGCTTTCTCGAGCGCCTTACCGGCTTCCGCCGCGGCGCTCTGTTCCAGCATTGCCACGCCGAGCAGGTACCAGGCTTCACCGTTGTCGGGATCGTTCGTGGCGACCTGTTTCAGCTTCTCCACGGCGTTTCCCAGCCGGCCCTGGATCATCTGCTTCGTTGCCTCGGAAACAGGGCCTGTCGGGAAGAGCGCGCCTTTCAGCGCCTTGCGCACTACCTCGTATTGTTTCTCGTTTGGCTTGATGACGAGCGGCAGTTTCTGCCTGAGGAGCTCCGTTTCATCGTCCAAAAGAGTCAGAGTGATCTCTTTCTCGGAAAGGGTGTTGATACGGACGGGACGCTCGGGGCCGCAAGGCTGCGGATCGCTGACGATCTCCTTGTCGATTCTGACGGTAAGGTTGCTGACCGGTGAGTAGGTCACGATTTCGATCACGGTCGGGTCCTTGAACTCGACGTTGACGGCGGCGTGCTTGTTGGCGTAATCGACCTTGCCGATACCGGTAACCATCGCGTACTGAGCGGTGAACTCCCATGCTTCGCCGGGTTCCAGGCGGTTTTCGACCTCCTCGAAGACGCTGTCGGTTCCGCCCCAGAGCTCGACGTAGAACGGCCCGGGTATTTTCCCGGCGTCGTACTGCTTGGCTCCGGGGGATGCCACGGGGTCGACGATCCGGAGCCTGTTGACTTTTGCGTCCGGGTACCAGGCACCCGCGAAGCCGTGCTGCATGGCCCAGCCGAAGACACTGGCTCCCTTCTCGTCCCTGGCGGAGAAGGGGAGCTCTTCATCCGAATAGGCGCGAAAATTCCTGCCTGAATGGCCGCTGACGTGAGCCGCGGGAAAGATCCATTCGGTAGTTACCCGTTTCGGTAACTCGGTGCCGCCGTGGACTACGCGTTGCTTTGTGTGGTGGCGCGGGTAGCATGCGGTGTTCCAGAGCTGGCGTCTCATCCTGTAGGGCGTGGGGTTGGTTAGACGGTAGGTGACGGCGAAGATGGACGTGTTGGGATGGAGCGTAACGTGCTGGCTGAGAAGCATCGGCGAGTAGCGACCGTACATCCGGGCGTTCCAGGGTCCGTCGTGGCGACTGAATTCCAGCCAGGTGGCAACCGTGACGCTGCCGTCGCTGTTACGGGTCACCACGTGTCCGGCGGGCTGGTCGGCGCGAATCCCCAGCTCGCGGTATGGGAAGCTGGCCTTGAGTCCCATGAGCCAGCCCATGTGGCCCGGGTTCGCCCGATCGTTCAGCACGAACATGTCGGTATTGGTCGGTTTGTAGATGACACGACCCACGAACCCACCGGCCCCCGGAACGACAGCTACTCGGAGGTATCGGTTCTCGAGTTCGATAGTCGTGAACGACCGCTCGCCGATCTCCCTGAAGTCCTCGTGGTAGTTCGCGCTGTTCTTGCCCGGCTTGGTTCGGTAGCGGGGCGTGGCGTCGAACCACTTGAGCTTGAGGCTGTCGTGGGAGGCCCTGACCTCGGCGGGGCTCGAGACCGGGCTGCGTTCGGGTGTGCGCGGACCGCCCTGAGCCGCTAGAACAGATGCGAGCAAGACGGCGATGGATGTGTTTCGGCTCACCACAGGTTCGCCCTCCGGCGAAGGGGGTTAATTACTGCTGCTGAGAGAAATGCCTTCGACGAGTGCGTGCGGCAAGAGGCCGCGGTACTCCGTATCGGAGCTGAGTTCCACGTTGCCGTTCAGGATGTCGTATATGTTGCCGCTAACCATGGCGTTCTTGACGCGGCCGACGATCTCGCCGTTGCGTATCCAGTAGCCCAGGCCGAGGTCGCAGGAGAAATCGCCGTTGCGGTGATTGCAGGTGTGGAAGCCTGTCAGGTAGCGGATGAACAGGCCTTCGTGTATTCCGGCTATGAGCTCATCGCTGGGCCGGCTACCGGGCGTGACGACGATATTGTAGGGCCGGCAGCCGTTGTTGCCGGTGGGTTCGGATTTTGCAAGCCCCGCCGAGTCGAGGTCATAGAGGAACATCTTGAGGACCCCTTGGTCGAAGATGACATGGCGTCGTGTTGGGAGACCGGATCCGTCCATCTCGGCGGACGCCGGCGCGAAATCGATGTGGGGTTCGTCGATGACAGTGAAGCAGGGAGCCAGGACGCGTTCGCCGATGCGGTTGACGAGGGGCGAATCGCCCTTGGCGATGTTGCGGCCGTTGATACCGATCACCACGGGATACAGGAGGTTCGCGAGCATTTCTGGGGGTACATAGGCTTTCACCTTGCCTGAAGGGGGGGCCACGGTCTCCTCGGCATTCTTCACATCGGCGATCACGCGGTCTGCCAGTGTTTCGGGCGCCCAGAAATCGTTCAGATCGCACCAGGACCGGGCGTCGTGGGCGAAGAGCATGTCGGTGCCGCGGGTCCGTTGCACATAGGAGCCCAGCGACCACGATGTGTGGCATGATTCGTGGTTAACACCGCCGCTCGTCAGCAGCAGGCCGCGGGCCACTGTTTTCGTGCCGGAAGCGCAGATCATCTGGTCCGCGTCGTAGTCCTTCAACCGGTCCGTCATTGCCTGGCAGGCCTCGATCATCCGTTCACGCGTTAGCCCAACGGTGTTGTCCGACCACTTCTTGACCTCACGCAAGTCGTCCGGCGGTGGGAAGGCGTCGAAGTGGGCGTGACTGCCGAGCTTCGCGAGCGTGATTGCTTCCTCCACCATGGTTTCTAGCTGTTCGACGCGGTTGCCGGAGACATTTGCGCTGCGGCCGTTAAGAAGAACGGTGATGTTGTATCCCTGTTTCTGCTGGTCGCCGGTGCTCTTGAGGCGTCCGGCCTCGAACTCGCAATTCGTGGTTTCGGAAGAATGGAACCCGGCTTTCGCCGCGGCTGCTCCAAGCTGTCTGGCTTTCTCGAGTGCCTTTGCCAGGACATCTTTCATATCGTTGGCGGCATTGGCCTGCATTTTACCCCCCACCTACGACGACGTTGCGGATTCGGACATGTGGCGCGCCGAACCCGACCGGTGCTCCCTGGCCGCCTTTACCACAGCCGCCGGCAGCCTGGATGAGCTTGAAGTCATCGGCAAGGCCGTCTACCGACTTCAGCGTTTCGAAGAGATTGCCCGAGAAACTCACGTCGCGCAGAAGTTCGGCCTTCTTGCCGCCACGGATGCTGTAGCCGTAGGCCGCGGTGAAATTGAAGTTCTCGAGAGTGGTCTGGCCGCCGCGGGTTCCGCAGGCGTATATCCCGTTGTCCACGTCAGCGAAGAGATCATCGACGCTGAGCTTCCCGGGTTCTATGTAGGTGTTGGTCATACGCACGATCGGCGGATGCCCGGCGTCCTGGGCGCGGGCGTTGCCCGTGGGGGTAGCGTCCATCTTGGCGGCGGATTCAAGGTTGTGGAGATGGGCGGTAAGCACGCCGTCCGTGATCAGGTACGTCTTGCCCGTGGGCGTGCCTTCGTCGTCGTAGGGGGACGTGCCGATGGAGTCAGGGTGGCTGCCTTCGTCGACGACGTTCAAATGCCTTGCGCCGATGTCCCGGCCGATATGCATGAGCTTTCTCACCGGTGGGTTTTCGTGGAGGAAGTCGGCTTCGCTCATATGTCCAAAGGCTTCGTGTATGAACACGCCGCCCATCATGTGGTCCATGATGATGGTGGTGGGCCCGCCGTCCGGCTTGGGCGCCTTGAGAAGGTTCGAGGCGCGCCTGCTGATTTCCTCGGCGACTGCCTCGTGGCCGAGCACAACGTCGTAGTCCGTTGCCGAGGACCAACTTTCATGCGCGCTCTGGACCAGGGCGCCGTTACGGGCCACCGCCGCGAGGACGCAGATGACGCGCGGGCGCTCCGCGGTGAAGTAGTGGCCATGGGTGGATGCGAACGACGCGGTCCGGAAACTGTCTTGGTAGAACGCCTGGGAGGATTCGATTGAGGGCGCGGATTCCAGGAGTATTGCGTTGTACTTTTCTATGAGCTTGAGCTTCTGGTCGAGGGGCACGCCGCGGAAATCGTTCTCGAACCGTGCCGTGCTTTCAGCGTCCACCGGCGCGAGCTTGGCCAGCTCGGTCTTCTCCTTGCCGACGAGCGCCGCGCATTTGCAGGCTTCGGCCACGCGGTCTCCCAACTCGTCGAGAGTTTCGAAGGTGACGATGCCCCATCCGCCGTTCTTGCAGGCTCGTGCTATCCCGCCGACACGGTTCGAGGTTGCCGCGGATTCCACTTCGCGGCCGCGATACGACAGGTTAGTCGTGTCGAGCTTTTCTACCCGTATCTCGGCGTAGTCGGCTGTTGACTTCTTGAGGGCCTCGGTGAGTTTGTCTTTCATACGCGGAGCAAGTTAGCTGGATTGCGCCGAAAAGGCAAGCTTCGGTCTGGGTCGTTTCGGGCTGTGCCCCATGCTTGGCTGGAGAGGTCGCTCAGGATCGGGCTGCTTCTTCGAACCGGAGAGTCCGGCGCCCTGCCGCGCCAACCAGATTGCAGGTTCGTCGCGGCAACCTGCTCTTTCGCTCCCGGGATGGCAGCTTGGCGATGGGTGGTCCGGCCGTGGTCGTCGGGTCAACGGAGAGTCACTAAACGACAGGTGGGATGGGTGGAACCCGTTCCACAATCTGGAGCTGACACCCCGCCTTCGGCGGGGCGAGCCCGATACTCATTGCGCCACTGGCGCGCCCCGACACCCGAAACCTTCTTAGTCGTTTCGTGGGGGGTAGTCGGTTGAGCCGGCGGCGGGCAGATCCACGAGCCAGATGTTCCGGTACCAGAGCACGTCGCCGTGGTCCTGCAGCTGCAGTGGGCCGGGCTTGAGGCTCCAGTTGTCCGGCGGCGGCGGATTGCCGGCAGTCGGCTGGTGCTGTTCGATGTTGTTGTGGATTATCTGTCCGTTGAAGATAACCGTCATGCGTGCGTTCTCGATCTTCTTGCGGCCGACGCTGAAGCGCGGCGCGCGGAAGAAGATATCGTAGGTCTGCCATTCGATCGCGGGCTTGCACGCGTTCGTGAGCGGGGCGTGATGATTGTAGAGCGCGCCGCAGTCGCCGGTCCCGGGGATCTTCCAGCCGTAGGAGTCGAGCACCTGGATTTCGTAGCGGTTCTGAAGGAAGACACCGGAATTGGATTTCTTCTGTCCCGTCATGTCCGGCATGTCGGAGCACTTGAACTCGAGGTGGAGGAAACAGTCGTGGAATTCGTACTTGCTGATAATGCTTCCGGTCTTGGGCACGATTTCCATCGAGCCGTCATCGAGGAGCTTCCATTCGACGGGGCGGTCGTCGGGATGTTTCCAGCCGTCGAGTGATGTGCCGTCAAAAAGCACTACGGCGTTGTCCGGTCTTTCGGTCGCTGCGAGCATTGTACCTGACTCCTTTGTTGTGACGGCATTAGTCCTGAAATAAGCGAGGATTCCTGTTGCAAGCGCAAATACACCCGAATCTGCAGGACTTTCTCGACTTCGCCATTTCACGAGTATCTCGATACGCGTGAATCGGCTCAGCCGAGAAAGCCCAACTTCTCCGGGCGTCTTCACGCTTTCGCGACGAAATCCTCGCTTATTTCAGGACCGGCCGCCTTTTTTATGATCCGCAAAGAATGGCCCCGGGTTGCTGAAAGGTCAAGGGGATTGCCGAAAAAAGTCAGACAAGTCCGACGTGTCGGACATGTCGGAGTTGTCTGACTGTGGGGCGGGCGGCTAGGCCGCCCGCTTGGGGGTGTTTCTGCGGTGGGCGGGCTTCTTGCGGGGTTGGAGCCAGCGGGGGATGTAGTTCTTTTCCGCCTTGAAGAGCTCGTTGGCCATGTCGCTGATTTCGCCGGGCGAGCATACGGCGGCGCACCACAGGTTTGCCCTCCAGGGTGAGAAGCGGCGCAGGGATTGCGCTATTCCGACTTGGGAAGGAGGAGGTAGGCGCCGTCGATCAGCCGGCGTTCGATCTCGGGGCCTTCCCAGGCGACCGACAGGTGGTCGCCGCCGCCGTGTTCCTTTTGCAGGGCTTCGATGTAGTAGGGCTTGCCGGCGATCAGCTCGATCTTTGTGGACCGCTGGACGGGGAACTTCTCCCATTCGAGCCGTCTCGTCCAGCCGGGGACGCGCGCGATGGTCTTCTTGTTGGCCGGCGAGTCATCCGAACTGAGACGCAACTCGCAGGAGTCGTCACCGGCTATCCAGAACGTGTACTTGCCCGTTCTCGTTGGACGGAGATACCCGTGGATCCTCGTGCCGTAGCGGCTGCCCCAGTTAACGGGCGCGTCAAAGGATGTGAGCGTGTCCACCCTGGTGGGTTTGGCGGGGAAGTTCGGGTGCGACGTAAGGTCGAGTATTTCGTTGCCGTCGATATCTTCCCAGACTTGGCGCTGTATGTAGCCCGTCAGGGTGTGCGCGAACTTCCCTGACGAGCCGGCCGCGATCGTGTTGGGAGTGCGCGCGGTATCGCGAATGCCGGAGACGGATAGCTTGTATGATTGCCCTTCCTCAAGCGGCGAAGTGGTAAGCGTCACGGCGCGCGCGGAGTCCATGAGCGCGGCAAGCTTGATGGTGGCGCCTCCGTCAAGCGCGTAGTTAGCGGCTTCAGTTGCGGAGTCCGGCTCGAGCGGCTCGTCGAATGTCACGATGATCTTGTTGTCGGTCCCGCGCTCTGCGATGCCGGCAATGACGGGGGCGTTAGTGTCGGGCCTGACTCTCAGTGTTGTGCGAAGGACCTTGTGCCATGGCCGTTCGCCAACGGTGGACCACCTGAAGGAGTCGGCCCCAATGTAGTGTTTGTCGGGGGTGTATGCATAGCAGGCTCCCGACTTGTGTTCGAGCGTGCCGTTATCCGGAGCTTTCTCTACGGTAGTGTCAACGGCCATGGGCGTCCCGTCCCGGAACGTGACGGGCAACGTGAGCTCGGCGGTCTTCCCCTCGGTGATGTCGAGCACGAGGTCGCGCACGTGTGGTCGCACGGCGCGTCGCGAGATCTCGAGGCCGCTGAGGACTGTCGTGCCGTTCTTCCGAGGCATGAAGCTGACGTCGAGTTTGTTGTCGCTGCGCAGTCCCTTGACTTCCCTGACGAGTCTGTTCCCGGCGCACGGCGCTTTCACCTTGTGCAGGACGGCCTTGCCCTCGGCCGTGACATCGAAAACGGCGCCGTCGGCAGAGCCATAGGGATCGGCGGCGAAATGGAACCGCAGGTCGTACTCGCCGAAGGCGTCGGGATTGTCGTGCAGCGCGACGGTGAAGTTCGTGACCCCTGTCCAGCCGGAGAGATAGACCCAGGGAGCGGGGGAGGCGTTGAAAGGTGCGAAGTCGGCATCGCCGTCGAAGAAGGTGGCGGTCCTGAGGTTGGGCGTATCGACGCCGGGGTTGGTCACAAGCCGGCCTCTGTAGCGGCGCGGCCAGGCGAGCCAGATATTGCCGTTGTCGTCTTTGCGATCGCCCGGGGCGCCGAAGTTCACGCGGAGCGTCTTGACGGGGATGGTGTCGCCGGGGGTGCTGTAGACGCCCCAGACGCGGTTCCGCTCGCGCGGGTGCAGCACGACGGTGCAGTGCAGCGAGTAGGGGCAGATACAGCCCGAGCTCGCCTCGGGGATCATGAGGAGGCCGTTGGCCGGGATGAAGTTGATCCAGCATCCGGGGCGTTGGGCGCCGAAATGCGCGGTGCCGTAGTCCTCGAGCAGGTCGTAGTAGGCGGTCGAAGCGGACCGGAAGAAGAGCATGTGCGGCGAGCCGGCCACGTTGCCGCAATGGTGGCCGGGCCGTGACACCTGCCACCTGGCCTGGGCGCCCGTGAACGGATTCGTGCGCATCAGTTCCTCGCCGGTCTTGAGGTCGTGAGCCCAGGGCTCGGCGACTATCCGGTTACCGACAATGATGGGCCGGCTTCTGTATCCCTTGTGGCCCGACCAGATCATCTCGCCGGTCGTGGTGTCAAAGGCGAGCAGGCTGCGCCGCGAGAACTTGCCGGCGAGGAAGTCCCGCCAGAAATGGCCGTTCCAGGGCTGGCCGCAGAGCAGGAGAACCCCCTTCGCGCACATGGCCGCGAGGTCGCCGCCGCCCTTGCCGATTTCGACGCAGTCGCCCACGTACTGTGGCTTTTCCCATTTCTTCTTGCCCGTCTTTGCGTTGAGGCAGACCACGAGCCGCACGTCGGGGGGGAGTGGTTTGCCCCGCTTGTCGAGCCGGGGCTTGTGTTCCAAGCCTGTCATTGCCTGGTCGCACCGTTGGTCGGTCACGGTGCGGTCGACGAAGAACATGAGCCCGTTGTCGATACAGATTGTCGATGGGATGACGCGTGACGCGGAGTGTGACCATAGCGTTCTTCCCGATTCGACGTCGATCGCGAACAGCTCATCATCCGAATGTCCGGCCCAGACGGCCCTGAGGCTGCGGCTGCCGTAGAGCACGCCGTCCACGCAAGCGAGATAGTTCCACATTGCCGGCTTGTTCTTGCGCGGTACGGGGATCGGGTAGGTCTTGAGCGTCTTGCCGGTTGCGGCATCGAGCCGCATGCAGCGGTTTCTGACAACGAGGAAAAGGCTGTTGCCGTCCGTGGCCAGGTTGCTCGGAGCGCCGCCCTGGATCTGGAGTCGTGTTGCACCGGGAATGTCGCGCTGCCAGATCTGGACGCCGTTGTAGGAGTCGTGTGCCATCACCACGTTCTCGCCCTGAACGAACATCCTTCCTTTGGCGGCGAGCGGAGCGGCCGTGGATGCGTGGCGGCTCGGCATTCTGCCGGGGCCGGGCAGACCGAACCAGAGAATTCCCAGCGGCCCCCTTACCCGGTAGTCGTCACTGCACCCTGTGTTGTTTGCGTCGCCGTACTGGTGTGTCCAGCTCCCGGCCCCGGGCAGCGACCCGCGCTTGACGACCACCCAGTCGCCGTTCCGCTTTGTCGAGGTCTCGGTATCGTTCGAGTCCCGCAGGGCCGCGCGGAAGTCATTCAACCATTCAGCGGATGGCTTCTGCAGCGAGGCGGCGCCACCGCAGGGCTTGATGATGCGAAGGAGTTCGTGCGCGGGCATCTTCCGCAGGCTGGCGTTATCGCAGACAACCATGTCGGCCATATAGCTGGGGAAGGCGAGCCGGTCGAGCGGCTCTTGTACTACTACGGCCTTACCGCCCAGCACCTCGGCCCAGTCGAGCTCGTTGCGCATTCGTGCGGCCTCTTTCGGGTCATCGACCACGATGGTCACCATGAGATCGGTTCCGTAGGCGATCGACTTGGCGAACGCGGTGAGGCTGCTGCCCATGAACACGGCGTATCCGCGTTTGGGGCAGTCCGGGTTCAGTGAGAAGTCAACGTGCTCCATTGTGCCCGCGACGGGAGGGTGCTTCGGCTTGACGTTATGGTACAGATGAAGGTCCCGGGGCTTTGCGGGCCCGGGCGCCGTCATGAAGCTGCTGATGAAGCCCGTATCGGTACTGGCGATGAGCCGGCCGTCCGCCACCGCCATGCCTCGGACCGTACCCTTGGCCGGTGCCGACCACGTTTCTTTGCCGTTCTTTCGGCGGAACGCTGCTACGGTTTTACCGCCAACGAATACGTGACCAGGCGTGAGAACGATTGCCCCCGTGTCCTCACAGGGCGTTTTCCATACGACAGCTCCGCTTTCTTCTTCTTCGGCGAGCTCGGCGGTGACCGCTTTGAGTTCTTCCTTGGCCTTGGCAAGACGTTCCCGCACGCGCTTTGCATGTTCGGCGGCATGCTCTTTCTCTTCATCGGTCATCCCTGCTTCCTGTCGGCCGCGGTTCTCCAGGTACTCCCTGGACCACTTGATCCTGTTCTCCGCGTTGATCTTCCTGGTTTTCAATCCTGACAGGCGGATCCGCTGGTCCTGCTCGGCCAGCCACTTCCGGAAGTCAATGGCTAGGAGCTGTTCGCCCGTGAGCGTGAAGAGGCGTTGGCCGTCTACCGCGATCCGCCTGGAACCGTCGGTGGGCAGGCCGGCCGGCAGCCTGTCACCGAAGGCGTATTCGCCGTCCTTCTGCCTGGCGCAGACGATCTGTTCGGTTGCCGTAAGAACGAGGTTGCTGGCGAGAAGGTTATGAGTGCCGCCGAAGAGGCCGATCCCGCGCCAGCTGAAATTGCGGTGGTAGAGGAACTGCCCGGTTGCCCGGTCGAACGCGGCGGGCATGGTTCGAGCCGAGGGCACGAATACCTTGTCGTCGGAGAGGAGCATATGGCCCTGGGGCGACACGGTTCCCAGGCCGCCCCGGCCATAGCTGTCGTTCTTCCACAGCAGCTTGCCGCTCCGGGCGTTCACGGCGTAGAGGTAGAGGCCTTCGGCGGGGAAAACGCCGGCGCCGAAGTAGGCCGTGCCGTCCTCGACGAGGACGCCGGTGCGCACCGGCCACAATGAAATGAGGCGTCCGTTCCCGAGTACCCGTTCGGGGGACGGGGCGGCGCGGAACTTCCATGCGAGCTTGCCGGATTTCGCGGCGAGGCAGAAGACGTGGCCGTCGTCGGATCCTACGTAGACCTTGCCTTTCGCGACGGTGGGCGCGCAGCGGACGGGGCCCTCGGTGTGGAAGCGCCACAGGAGCTCACCGCCGGCGGCGTCGAGCGCGTAGACGGCGTTGTCGGAGGATGACCCGAAGAAGACGCGCCCGTCGGCCGCGGCCACCTGGAAGGCATCATCGAACCGGACGCGCGGGAGTTCGAGGTGTGTCTCGATGGGCTTTGGCTGGGGATCGCCCCAGGCGTGTCGGGGCGCGAACCTGGGCCTGAAGGACCAGGCCTCGCACAGCGGCAAGGTCAGTTTCTCGTCCGTCACCCCGCTACGTCGGTGGTCGTGGCGGTAGGTGGGCCAGTCGTCGGCTCCCGCGCGCATTGCGCAGTGCGGAGCGATGGCCACGGAAACAGTGAGAACGATCGACAGCGACTTGTACAAGATCATGGCAGCCCCTCTCATACCTCTCCTATGTGGCGGGCATGAATTGTATTGTGGCGCGGAGTGTCAGGCAAGCAGCGAGATACTCGTGAAATGGCGAAGTCGAGAAAGTCCTGCAGATTCGGGTGTATTTGCGTTTGGGGCAGGAATCCTCGCTTGTTTCAGGGCTGGCATCAAATTCTGTTGGGGGGAGGGGTGGAGTAGAACTTGCTATTCGCTGAATCTGGAATTGACACCTGAAACCCGTAACCTGACACCCGCGTTCATTCGCGGAGCGAATGAACGCTACCGGCCGAACGTGATGATGAGAGCCTTGCGGCGGAACAAGTGAAGAAACCGCCGTTCTTCCATGACCTGGCAAACGACCTGCCAGCCGCGCTTGACCTCCTCGGCCATGACCTGGTGGATCCTGTCGGACGGCACGTACGACATGCCCAGGATAATGGCCATGAAGAAGGTGTCCGAGACTTTGACAACTTTATACTCGGCGTAGCGTTCGGGCGGGGTGGCAGGTGCCATTCCCGAGGAAGTCGTTTGCCTTTGCGGTGCCGCTTCGGGTTGCTTCTTTATTATGCGTTTGGGCTTCTTCTTGCCGCGTCTGGGTGCGGGTGCGGCTGTGGTCTCCGCGGCCGGCGCCGGGGCCTCGACGCCCTGGGTTTCCGTGTCGTCGGCAGACACGGTCTCGAATGTTTCGTGGCAGGAGGGACACTCCAGATCCCTGCCGATCACTTCCTCGGGAACCTGGAGGCTTGCGCCACATTCCGGGCATTGGAACTCGATGCTGGCCATGGTCTGCTCCCAATAGTGTTAGGGTTTGGTCAATCCAGTATGGGGGTATCCTGTCACCAGTCAATGGCCAAATCGTGTATCGACCGCTAGTCGGCGATGAAGTTGGCCCACGGGTCCACGCCGGTGAATCCACCGGGCGCCGGATCGGCGATCGGGCCGCTGTGCTGTCCTGCCCCGAAGTAGTAGTCGTTCGTCTTGTTCATGCTGGCGACGTTGCGGACGATCAGGTTGCCGCTGGATCCCGCCCACTCCGTCCGGATTCCGTAGTAGTTGCTGCACACATTGTTGTCGGCGATATAGCTGCTCGCACCAATCACGAGGATGCCGGCTGCATCGTTGGTGGTTCCGTAGCCGTTCTCGCCGCATGTATTGGCTGTAACCCTGCACATGGAACCGACCTTGATGCCGCCGGCCTTGTTGCGGGCGGCCGTACAGTCCCTGACCGTGCAGTAGTCTTCGCAGTGGATGCCGTCGGCATTGACACTTTCAGTTGCCGTACAACCGGTGATTCGGCTGTGCGAGAAGGTATGGATGCCGGCACCGTAGTTGGCGTAGACCTTGCAGTCCTTGATGGTGCTGTATGGACCTACCATGATGCCGTCATCTGACGGCGGCATATTGGTGGGGTTGGCGGTTGCGCCGTTGGCGTATACCGCGCAGTCCCGTACAAGCGCGTTGTTGTCCGTTGGATGGTTGATCCACTTTGTAAGAAAGCTCTCGTGCCCAGCTTCTACAAGGTGTTGCTGGTCGTTATTCTGCCGATTCCGCCCGCGTGCATGGCGTGGACGGTGACTTACTGGGGGCCGGATCCGGGCGACATGGAGACCGTTAAGCCCATTCACTACGCCGCCGTTGCGGAGCTGATCTTTGAGGGATTGGGCGCGGGGGCGTTGTCAATGGTGGTCCTTTTCAGCGCGAAGTTGGCGGGTGGCAGGATTAAGGAGCGGTGGCGCAAGCGGAAGGAGCGTGTGCTATCGCAGGAGGCGCTTGACAGTATTGATGACTGGACGGAATCGCGCAAGCGGGATAGGCACAGGCGAACGGCGCGGGAGCTGCTCGGAAAGGACGGGAAGCCGGAGAAGGAGGAGGAGAAGCGGGTTACGTCGCGGACGTATTTTGGCCGCGCCCCCGATTAGTCGCTCAGGAACGGGGCTGTTGCTCGGCTGGAGAATCCGGCCCCCAAGAAGGAAAGACCCCGGCCAGATTCTAGGCCGTCGCAACAGCCCCGTTCCTTCGCTCGCGGGTGGGGACAGAGGGGCGCTTTGATGGGTACGCGGGTGGGAGGACGTGAATCCGGCCCCCAAGAAGGAAAGACCCCGGCCAGATTCTAGGCCGTCGCAACAGCCCCGTTCCTTCGCTCGCGGGTGGGGACAGAGGGGCGCTTTGATGGGCATGGTGAGGACTTCCGGCATATGCGTTGTCCTGTGTGTAGCAAGAGGGCGATAGGGTTCTTCTCGTCACAGCTTTCGAATCCCTTCATGTGGTTCCGTTGTGAGTCATGCGGGGTTGAGTTGAGGCTGGGCCTGAAGCTGAGGGTCCTGTGCGCGCTGACGATGTGCGTGGTTGGATTGAGCCTCTGCCTCACGTTCCCGTGGATGCATGAAGTGATTCACGAGAGGGAAAGCAAGGCCGCCGAGTTGGCACTGGGCGCGTTCCTGCCGTACCTGGTGATTCCGCTGCAGGTTATCGTGCTGTTTGTCCCGCTGATTCTGTACTCGCACTTCCGTGGACGTCTTGAAACGCGCTAGCCTCACTCGCGTTTTCTGCGGATTTGGTCGCGCAGTCGTCGGGCCTTATAGTGCACGTCACCGAATCGTGGCGGCCAGCCTTTCTTCTCGAGGGCCTCGATGCTGTCCAGGGCCGCGTCCCATTGCTCCTGGTGGAGCTGTGCCTCCGCGAGTTTCAGGAGGCCGGTTGGTTCGAGTGTCCGGACCCTGACGACCTGTTCCCAGTGGTGTATGGCGTCGTCCCACCTGTTCTGCCGCTGCCGAATCTCGGCGAGCATCGTATGACTCTCGGACTCGTTGGGCAGCATTTCCACGATGCTGAGGTACGCGCGCTCCGCCTGCTGCTTGTTTTGCAGCCTGTCGTAGCGCTCGCCCAGGTCCTTGTATAGCTCGATGCTTCTGCGGGAAAGCTCGATGGAGACCAGGAGCTGCCTGACCGCGCCTTCGCGGTCCTTCATTCGGTCGTAGGCTTGCAGCAGGGCCTTGTGTGTGTCGGTGTCGTTCGGCTGGGCCTCGACGGCCAGCTCGAGGTTCCGAATCGCTTCCTTGTGCTGGTTCTTGTTCAGGAGCACTCGGCCAAGCGCCTTGCGGACAATCGGGTTCTCTAGGCCGGACTCCTCCGCCTGCTTGTCAAGGTGCGCGATGTAGGCCGGCAGATCGTGGGCTTGCCTCAGCACCTCGCTGAGGCTGTTGATGGCGCGTCCCCTGTGCGAGAGGTCGCTGCCCCAGACCACGATCGCGCCGCAGGCTGCCTCGACCGCCTGGACTGTCTGCTTCAGTCCCGTATGCGCTCGGGCGAGGTGCCTGTAGTATTCCGACAGCGTGTGGCTGCTGGTGCGGCGTCCCATCCTGCGTTTGTGGAGAGGGATGAGCTCGTCGTAGTACTTGACGGCGCGATCGTACAGGTGCGGGCGAACGCATGCGAGGGCCAGCACCCGCATGTTCGACTCGTGCCAGCGTCCTCCTTCATGGAAGTGCTTGTCGGCGGCGTCGACGGTTTCCTTGAGCATCTTGACGTTGGAGATCTGGCTGTAGGCCGTGATCAGCAGGGAGCGGTAGTTGATGTTGTCGGGTCGGCGTTTGATCAAGCCGTTTAGAACGGGGACCGATTCGCGGTGCCGGCTCTGGCTGTGCAGGTAGGTCACGAGAGTGGACTGTCCCGACTCGTTCAGTCGCTGATTCGTGTAGGCGTCGAGCAGCATCTCGATGGCACGGTTGTACTTGTGCAGGTCCCATACGTAGCCGGCTATGTACGCGACGGAATGGCCCGAGGAACGGCGCTTTCGCCAGACGTCCTCGGCGACAGCGAGGAAATCGGATTCCTTTTCGGACCAGTAATGGTTGTGCGGGGTATAGAGGTACCGGCTATGGCTGCGGCGATAGGTCAGATCCCTCCGCAGCTCCCGGAGCACGAGCGCGAGCAGCCGGGGTTCCAGGGCGCCGATCTTCTTTGCCTGCTCCCGGTACAGGCCGAGGTGCGAGGCGTGCCTGGACCAACCGGAGTTCCAGCGTGCAATCCTGAGCCACTCGGGCTCCTCCTCGAGGCGCACGATGAGGAATTCGAGCCCGGTGAGCGGGCCGAGAATGTCCCGCAGGACTTCACCGATGTAGTATATGTGGGAGTGGTAGCTGTGTTGGTCCGACTCCTTTTCCAGGAAGCGGGGCATGACCTCGAATGCGAATTCACGCAGGTGCGCCGGCTTGAGCTTCACGCGGTGGCTTGCCCTGAAGAGGTCGCGAATGATGTTGATCAGGTCCCGGCGATGGCCCTGGTCGTAGCTGTCGAATTCGGCGACGATCTTCTTGTACGTCGCACCGTGGAGCGCCTGTCCCGAGCCGAGCGACGTGGTTCCCTTGCCGCCGATCGCGCAAACGTGCAGCCTCAGCAGCCTGCGCGTCAGCCAGTTCCGCTGGGAATGGTTGGCCGGCCTGCCGATTTCGCGCTGGAGCCATTTCTCGCCGCTGCTGAACCGCTTCCGCTGTTCGTAGTAGTTCGTCAGCCTGTCCATTGCTGTATTGGCCGATGAGGGGAGCATGCCGCCGGAATGCTGCCGGAACTCCTCGAGTCCGGACTGCAGCGTGTCGAGGGCCTGGTCGTGCTTGCCGTAGAGCGAGAGCGTTTCGGCGTAGCGGCGGGCTATGAAGAGCTTGTCCTGCGGCGGCTCCGTGCGGCACGAGCGGAATGCCTCCAGCTGACGCAGCTGTTCGGCCGCGAGCTCGGCGCGGTTGATCTTGCCCAGGGAGGCAACGAGGTCGGCCATCAGGCGGCGTTCGCCCGGGGCCCAGTCGCCCGCGAAGACGCGCTTCAACGCCGCGAATGCGGCCGGCACATGCTGACCGGGCTGGTTCGCTACCTCGGCTGCACGGCGCCTCACCTGGAGCTCGAGTATGTCAAGTGCACGGTTGTCCACCCGGGTCTTCGCCCGCTTCCGCACTTCCGCAAGGTGTTCGACGATGCTGTCCGCCGTGGCCTCGTCCCGTACTTCGTTGAGCACCGAGTAGAGACTCTGCACGTACGGGTATGCGCGTTGTGCGGAGTGCCCGATCATGCCCTCGGCCATGCACTGGAGAAGACGAAAATCGCGTGTGTAGCGGTAGAAGTCGTGCAGGCGATAGACGTAGCTCTGCGGTCTGCGCGCTTTGCGGAAGAGCGCGGTGAATATGCGGATCACCTCGGCGTCCAGCTCCTCGGGCATCTTCACGTTGTGTTCCTGCCACGGGCGCAGGTACGGATTCAGCCGCCGCGACAGCTGGTACTCGTCGATCCGCATCAGTGCATTGACCAGGCCTTCTTTGTATTTCGCACGTTCGTTCACCACCATGTACCAGTTGGCGAGCGAACGTAGGTCGTTGGATCCCAGGGAGTCCGCCTTTTCGAGCCGTTCGAACAGCTGTATCGCATCCGGCATCCGGTTCTGCTCGGCCATGAGGTATCCCAGTGCGAGCGGCCAGGTGGGATCGGCTTTCTCCGGCGTTACCCACGCACGAAGCGCTTTCTCGAGCTGTTTCGGCTCATCGCGGGCAACGAGGAGGCGGTACTTCTGGAAACGCCAGTAGAGGGCCGGGTCCGAGTCCTTCGGTGCATCCTTCGCATGTTTCGCTGCGAGTTCCAGGCCCACATCGAGGTAGTCGAACACGCGTTTCAGGAGCGCGGGGTCACTGGACTTCTTCGCGGCCAGGCAGCACAGCGTCACCATCGAGCGGTCGAGGAGGTGCAGATCATACCAGTCCATCTGTTTCTTGTCGTCGCCGTCGGGCGCAGGATCGGTCAGCCATGGCTTGGCCGGGAGCAGCTCCCAGCATTCGGCCACGATAGGCTTGGCATCCTTCTTGAGCTGCATCTCGAGATAGAGCCGCTCCGTGACCAGCCACGGGTGCAGCGCCTTCTCCTGTCGTCCGATCTCCTTCTCGAGCCGCCTGATCATTGCCTCGCGGGCTTCGGTCAGGACACGCTTGCGTTCGGCCGCGAGCTCCTTGCGGCTCATCTTGCCTTTCTTTTCGGTGGCTGCGCTCAGTGCCGCCGAGCGGCCCGCGACAAGCCGGTCCACGAGCGCATAGAGCCTGGGGACGATGGCCTCAACGGGGAACCGGTCGTCTTTCCCGGCATCCACGCGTGGCAGGAGTGCGAACAGCTCGGCCTCGTGGTCCTCCGACCACTTGCGTGTGTGGAGCTCGTTGTAGAGGTTTGCCAGGTAGGCGTGGCGGAAATCTTCGGGCCCTTCCTTTACCTGTTTTCTCAGGAATCGTAAGTGCCCCTCCTCCTTGTCGTGCCTGTAGAGAATGTTGACGAGAGAGCGGCCGAGCCGGTTCTTGAGATTGGCATCCTTCTCCTTCGCCCACCTGTCTTCGAGCCGCCGCGCGACGTCGGTCCAGATCTCCTCGTCCACGCGTGGGTCGTTCCTGGAGAGCCAGTTGACGAGCCAGTCGAGCCGGTCGGGGGTGAGCGTGCCGGCCTCCTTGCCGAGCACGGTGATGAAGTAGCGTCTTGCCGTTCTCGCCCGGTCGGTTCGGCCGAAGTCGTGGTGCGACATGATCCGGTTGGCGATATGTCCGTGTGTGGCGGACGCGAACATGGCCTTTGCCGTCTTTGCCAGGAGCTCGTGCCAGTGCGGGTCGACGTAGTTGTTGTGCATGTTGTAGCCCTGGCCCAGGGCTGCGCTGACGGCGGCCTGCATCTTTACCATTGTGCGTTTGGCCGCCTTGTCAGGGTCGTCTTTTTTCGATTCCGCCTGGAGCCGGAGTCCGGCCTCTATCCACTCGGTGATTACCTTGCGGCAGTCGTCCAGCCGGTTCACCCGGAGCAGCGCGGTAAGGTAGTAGGTATACGGCGCGCTGTTGAGCGTGTCGTCGGCGATCCATTCCTCCACCGTTTTCAGCCATTCATCGCCGGGTAGCCGGTTCATGAATTGGTACACGCAGGTGGACCGGATCGAATCCCGCTCGCCTGTCGTCCAGCGATGGGGTTTCGCGAGAAGCTCGGCCATCCGGCTGCGCGCATCATCGGTGCGGCCGGAGTTGAGGAGTGCCGAGAGGTACCGTGTCTGGAGGGCGACGTCCTCGGGGTGCTCTTCGGCGAGCTTCTTCCGCAGGGCCAGTGACTCCTCGGTCCTGCCCACCTGGCGCAGCGCATCCGCGTAGTGTGTCTGCCACGTCTTCATGGTCCCCAGACGGGCGGGCTGGCGCTCGAACACGGGCTTGAGCTTGTCCAGCAGAACGATTCGCTCGTTCGTCTGGCCGCAGCGCGACATGAGGCCGTTGAGATGCCCGGCCAGGTAGAGCTTGTCGATATACCAATGTTCCAGGAGGTGTTCCGCCTTCTCCAGGATGAGCTTGCGGGCCTCCTCGCGGCGGCGGGTCATGAGAAGGATCTCGAAATTGATCCATTCGGCGCCGGGCTGGCCGGCGACCAGCTTCCTGGCGATCTCCCACTGCTTCCTGGCCTCGTCGTGCCTGCTGCTGCCGAGGTAGGAGGCGATGAGGACAAGGTGGTGTTCGAATGCCAGGGCTTGGTCGTGTTCGGCTTGCTTGGCGGCGGCGAAGTCCGGGAGCGGGTCATTGATGATGAGGCGGCTGTGGATAGTGGACAGCACCTTGCCGATCTCCTTCTCGAACGCGTCCTTGCCGGTGTTCCGGACGGAGAGCCGGGTGGTCCACTGTCGTTTCCCTTCGCCTGTCACGGTGACGACCTCCGTTGCCCACCAGCAGTCGGCCGCCTTGACGAACTTGCTGAACGTGGTCCGGTGCGTCATCTTGCCGTTCCGGTGGGTTTCGCTGCGAAGCAGGACGTTACGACGGGTGTCAATAAGGTACTTCATTCGGTAGCCGGTATCGGTCGGATGTTGCAGGACGAGGAGCGTCTTGTCGTTGCCCGCATCCTTCACCTCGGGCAGCCATATCCGGTACTCCTGTGCCAGCGACCTGAACGAACCGGCACTGCAGCCGGGCAGTGCAAAACCGACGAACCGGCGGTCCGCGGGGACGGCCGGGCGCCTGCGGCCCGCCTGGTAGCCGCGGGCGAAGCGGCCACGGTGCTCGCCGTCGTACCACGCGATGAACGTCTGCTGATGATCGGCGGTGATGATCTGGGTCCACTTGCCGGGCGAATAGAGGGAGGCGACGGTGCGTTGTTGCGTCTCGCGCTCCGTACGGGTGTCATAGGTGGTTTGGACGGCCTCTACCTCGATGCCGCCGGTCATGGTGTCGAGCTTGTCCTGTCGAAGCAGGCTCTCCGCAAGTTTGCGCGCGTTGTCGGGCCACTTCGTTTCCGTCGACTGCTGTGGCCGCGGGGCGGACGGCCGTGGGAATAGCCGGTCGATCCAGTAGGACGAGTAGCCGCCCCTGTAGGGGGACTGGGCCCTGAGCTTGTTACCGGCCAGCGATACGAAGTCGAGTCCGCCGGCGGCGCCGGGCGGCGCGGGCGGCGGCTTGCATATCATGGGTCGGGCGGTGTAGCACATCTCCTCCTGTGCGACCCAACCACGCGAAGCCGTTGGGCTGGGATCGGCCAGCGCCTTCATGGCCAGGATCGGTTCGGGTGCTGCCAACGGTTCCTGCAACTCCAGTTCCTTGGACTTTTCCGCATCGAAGTAGTCGCCCAAGTCCTCGTCGCCGGAGAGGTCATACCTGTCCGTGACTTCGTACTCGGAATAGTCGGACCAGCCGTTCTCGTCCAAGTCGTACGACATCGGTGAGTCGTGGCGATAGGAGTAGCTGCCGCCCTCCGGCGCGGGTCCCCGGCTGCCCCAACCGCCGTCTGCGCCGCACACCCGCTCGCAGGGGGCCTCGGCCATTCGGCCATAGTATCCACGCTGATATGTCGGCTGCGGCAGGCGTCGGCCGAGGCCGATCAGTTCCTTCTGCATCTTGCGGCGCAGGTTCTTGCGCCACAGGCCGGCGAGGCGCATTTGTTTCCGGCGTAGCTCGAAGTTGGCGGCGTCCCGGCCCTCGGCGAAGAACTTCTCTCCGTCGCGCATCCTGAACCGGCGCTTGACGGCGAACCGCTCGCGGTCCTCGTCGCTCTCGAGCACGAGAAACGACGTGTAGGGGGTCATTATGCTGTATTCCTCGGACAGTGCGATGGCGTCGGCCTTGACCTCGGGCGTGCGGCCCTGGTCGAGCAGGGCGTCCAGGTGCATGCGCGCCCAGAGGCGGGGGATGAACGAATTGCCCGATTCGGCGTCCTTGAGTATGACGGGCGCTTTGTATTCGACCTTCTTCCCTTTGTATTCGCCGGACACGAGAACGGAGCCCTGCTGGTCCTTCCCCTCGGGCAGGTAGCGGCCGATGACGATCTGCTGTCGTCCCGCCGGCAGGTTCGGGAGCTCCTCGGGGTAGACACGCGCGACGCGGACGCCTTTGAACTCCACTTTCATGTTGCGCATCCCGGGCCGTGTGAGCTCCTCGATGAGGTCCATGGCGCCGGTACGGGCAGGGGTTTTCCCTTCGAGCTGCCGGAAGGAGCCGCCGCCGAGGCCTGCGAGCCCTTTCAGGATGATCGGCTCGAAGCTGCTGCTGGTGGCGACGGCATGGACCGTGCCCTTGCCGCCCGCGGCCTGATGAAGATGCCCGAGCGCCCTTGACGTGGCGACGGGATCGGAGTCGCCGGAAGTGTCGATGCAGTCACCAACATAGACAATGTGCGTGTTTTCGCCCGCTGCCTTGAACACCGTGGATAGGATTGAGGCCATGTCGGTCCAGCCGAGCGAGACGCGCGCGGCCAGGAAGGCGCGCAGCTCCTCGACCGTCTCCTCGGTGGGAGCTACGGGCGGCGGCGGCACGTCGGTGCCTGACTCCGTCACTATGACGGACTTCGGCCTGAACCACACGGCGTCCTTGTCACCGGCCAGGAGGCGGAAGCGGTCCTTCCTGCCGAGGGAGCCGAGCAGGAAGGCGATGAACTCGTCCTGGAGCTTGCGCTGCTGCTTGTCCATGGACGCCGAGGTGTCGGCCACGACCAGGATGTCGAGCGGCGGCCCGTCGCCGATAAGCGCGGGTAGCCCCTTCTTCGCGGCGGGCGGGTTTACGAGCAGGAGGAAGTAGCCGTCTTCGCCGCGGCGATGGGGGATTACCGCTACCTCGTTCTTGCGTTTGTCCACCTCTACCTCGACTTCCAGGTCGCGGCTCGGGGTGTATTCCTGCGCGGAGAACTTGAGCTCGGCGGAATGCTTTGTCGTGGACACCTGTGCTTCGTGCGAGGGACAGGCAACTTTCTTGAGGGGGAGCTGGGAATGAATCTTCACGTCGAGCTGGAGCTCGCGGAGCGGGTTCTGTCGGAGCATCTCGGACTGGAGCGCGTAGCGGTAGCGGAAGCGGCTCCCGTCCATGGGCAGGACCTGGGTATAGGTGATCTTGATGCGCTTCTCGGAGTTAGCGAATATGGGGAACACGCGTGCCTTGAAGATGTTGCCCCCCGTCCATTCGAGCAGGCCGGGATCGCGTCTCTCGCGGAGGATGGTCTCGTATATTTCGCGCGCCCGCTGTTTCTCGACGACGTCGGCCTCCACCATCTGGTCGCCGATCCACATCGCGAAGCCGGATATCGAGGCATCCTGGGGGAGCGGGAAGGAGAACACGCCTTCGAGACGGGACTTGGTGTGGTTGACGAACGATTCCTCTATGACGGTTCGCGCGATCTGGTCGCGGACGTCGACGGTGACCTTGTGGTAGCCGATGGTCAGGGGCGTGTTGCGTCCTTCTACCTTGGCGACCAGCGACCCCATCGATTCGTGCGTCACGGTGCCCTTGAAGTACTTCAGCCAGTTCGGCTCGCGCTCGAGCTTCGTTGCGGCGTCACGGGTAGCGCGGAAGATCGTGGTTGTCTTGACCGCCTCCGACTCGTCTTTCGGCAGCCGTACGGTCAGCTTGCCCTCTTCCGCCGGGGTCAGCTCCACTTCGCCGCGGACGATCCGGATCGTATTTTCGTCAACCAGTTCGATCAGGCTGCCTGGCCCGGCGATCAGTGCATGTTGACCGCCGATCCGGGCCTGGAAGGCGTTGGCGCCGCGGACGTCGGTGCGGAGCCGGTCGCCGTTACTGAGGAGCATGCCTGTTTCGAGTGGGGTCCAGCGTTCCTGAAGGGCAGGGCGGAGGGAAGAAACGCCCTGGCAGTCGACGATTTTGCCCGGGTACTCGATCCTGACTGATTTCTTCTGGCCGAAGAGTGCCATGGAGGCGAGGGCTGGAAGGAGTAGAAGCGCGAGGCAGGCGGCGGTGAGTCGTTTCATGGCCGGATTCCCTTCTGAATGGACCGAGACGGTTGTGTTTCGAGAGAGACTTGTGCTTATCTATAATACGTTTCCGAGGCCGAGCTTGTTCCATCTTTCTCGTGTTGTCCACGCATTTCGCTCGGTCCCGCCGACCGGATCGCTCCGGAGCGGAGGGGCAAAGGCCGGGCGGGACGGGTCCCGCAATCTGGAGCAGACACCTGAGACCTTTTCCTGTCCCGTTCCCTCGCTACTGGGAGGGGGGGGAGGCGCTAGTTCTTCTTTTCGACCGTGAATGTCCAGGGGTTGGACTGCAGCGTGCCGTGGAGAACCGGGATAGATTCCCCGTTCGCGTTCTTGTAGCGGCCGCCGTGGCCGGTGCATTGGATGCGAACCGTGTGCTTGCCGGGCGGCAGGTGTTGGCTGTCGAGCTCGATAAACGACTCCTGGTGTGTGAACGGCCCGCGCATGGTGGCCCATCCCCAGCCTGTTCGGTGGTGACGTATGTTGCTCGCCGGCATCCCGTCAAGCAGGACCGTCCAGCCCGACTTGTTTCCGAGTACTACGGGATCCTGTTTCGCATTGACGATCTGCCAGAACAGCAGCACGCCTTGACCTTGTTGATAGGTGGCGGAATCCGTTCGTACCCGGCACTTGACGCCGCGAGTTCCGGGGCCGAAGTCGGGAGGCGGAACGAACAGCCTGTCGGCAAAGGAGTCCGAAACGGTGAAGGTCTCAAGACCCCGGTCCGTCAGCAGCCGGCACGTGATGCGGGCCAGCGGCCGCTCGGGAAAGAAGGACATTGTACGGAAGCGGATCTCGGATCTGGCCGTATTGCCCTGTCGGAAGGTAGCCATGCGACATGGTGTGCCGGGCGGTCCCATTGATGAGTTGCGAGGGTAGTCGAATGTCAGTGGAACAGGGTTGTTCTCGCGCGACCAGCCCAGGAGACGCCCAAGCCAGAGCTTGCCGCCTCCCGAGTGTCTGCACTCGGGGAGTGCTCGGACGGTATCCGTCGCATTGCTCAGAACGAGGTTGGAGACGTACCACCTGTGCCGGGTTCTGAACCCCTTGTCGTAGAAACGCCACCATTGGTCAACGACCCTGGCAGTCGACATCGTCAGGGCGAGGCGCTCGCCGGGGCCGGATGCTTCGCCGAGCGGCGTGCTGAACGCGTGCCATGCGGCGACGGGGACCTGCTGGTCCTTCACGGCAACGTGCAGCATGGCCTCGGCCTCATAGTCGCCCGGGTCCAGGCCGTTGTCCAGTGCCAGGACGAACGGAAGACTCTCGCCGGGACTCAGGATCGTGCGCGGAACAACGTCGGCGGGGCTCCCGATAATGTGATGCCGCCGCCAGGGCACCGACAACACAAGGGACCTAAGCTGTCTCTTCCTGGAGTTCATGAACTGGCCGGCGGCATAGCCACTGTGGAGGAAATCCATCCGGGCGGCCGCGGCGGGGACGGTCCGTGCGATGCCCACCGTCATGGACGACGGCATGATTCGGACGGTGTTCTGCCCGGTGTTGCGGACGCGGGCGAGCACCTGGACGGCGCTGTTGGTGCGGATCCCGGCCGGCAGGACCTGGACCGTGATGGAAAGGGGCGGCGCGGGCAATCGCTTGATCTCGCCCACCTCGTGGATAACCGAAGGTCCGGGGTTCATTGGTTGCACGGCTTTCCTTACCTCGACCTTGATATACTCGCCTTCATGTTTGTCGAACGACTGCAATAGTGACCTGTGGACGAAGAAGAAAGAAAAACGGCCCACGCCGGCCCGGTCGCGGTGGTAGATGCCTTTGAAGGTTCCCTGGCTTGGAAGGAGCTCCGCCCGCAAGCCGTTTCCGGGCTGGGGGATGAACAGGAGTGCGAGGGCAGGGATAAACGACAAGGCGGCCGGTGGCCACAACCAAGGAAGACCGGCCGCCAGTGAAAGTGCCAGGTGAAAGTGAAGGTAAGATACTCTCACGCTCTCAATAATGACTCCGCCTTCCGCTGCGCCTGCACCTTCGACCTGCCACCTTCACTGCTGACCGTATCCGATCATGCCCAAATCATCTTGTTTTTCATCGCAGCTCTTTCTGATTAAGTCGCCAAGGTGGCCGGTGGCCACAACCAAAGAAGACCGGCCGCCAGTGAAAGTGCCAGGTGAAAGTGAAGGTAAGATGTCTGTTCTCCGGTTCTCAAAGATGATTCCGCCTTCCGCTGCACCTGCACCTTCGACCTG
>Ga0272442_10002358_pt1 | contig 27511 bp, 28 predicted proteins | sample SSMForm2O_FD_200262 | JGI IMG/M metagenome (GOLD analysis project Ga0272442, IMG submission 200262) | Marine sediment archaeal communities from Little Sippewissett salt marsh, Falmouth, MA, United States - SSM-Form-2O | ecosystem: Environmental > Aquatic > Marine > Wetlands > Sediment ...
AGTAGTTATATTACATGATAGTTGATTTTCTTCTTTTTCATATGAGTCAATTATATTATCATTTATTGTAATCATTATTTCTTCTGCGTTATTTGGAACCCAGAAATAGATAATTTCATAAGATTCATTACTAGTTCCTTTTACATTTAACATTTCATTTACATTAAAGATATTATTATCTTGGCATATTGTAATTTCATGGTTGCTTGTATCAGTTCCTTGATCTGTTGCAAGAGCAATTTGTGCACTGAGCACAAAAGTTGCACAGATTATTATACATAATATTACTTTCTTCATAAATCTCCCCAAACTATGGATAATTAATAATATTTATGTATTTTTCTAAAAAACTAATAATGTTATAAATTTGGTATTATTTAATACCCAATCTTAACCAATAAAAATACTTTTGTAAGTAATATAATCCTCATAACCAACTAATCTGTTTAAATAACCAACAATATAATATATCCCTGATCTACACTGTCGATGAAATATTAAAGGCATAAATCGAAATAATGGAGCTTTTTGATTCCAAGTTTTATTCCAGTAATGCGTTTCACCTGCAGGGATTTTAATCAAAGTAGGCACCTGAACAAAATTCTTTCCGTCAGACCATCGATAACGTTTATACCAAAAGAAACTGAAAATAATAAAATCATGGGTCTTAGCATCTGGAAATCCAATTGTAATATTTTCACTACCATAATTAGTAATTTGAAGAGATATGTGTACTTGCTCTCCTTTTTTGTATTCATTTTTATCTGTAATTATATCGAATGAAATATTATCATAATTTGATAATTGAAAATGCATTTTTTCTTCATTTGAATTTTCCAATTTATCTATTTTTATTGCTGATGATAAGGTCACTGTCGATAGCATAAATAAAAAAAATATTCCAATTGAAAATAATTTTTTCATAATTACAACCAAAATATACAATCAAATAAATTATATAAAAAGATTCCTCTATGTTTATTTATATAAAAAAATATATCAAATGTAGATAATAATTTATTTCCTTTATTTAAATCATTTATAATCTAATCAAAATAAAACAAAATTGAGATAGTATTTATTTTTCTAAATTAACGAAAAGTGTAAAAGTTATTGATTGTTAAGGGTTTTATAATGAAGATTAGAAACGTTAGACTCAAATCAATTGAGGCAAGGAGATATTCAAATATTTCTCAACGCCCAAAACAGGTAAGAATAGATCATAACAGTACTGTTTCAAATATTGAAATGATCAAGGATAAAGAAGCACTTGTAGATTTTCAATATACTGCTAGTTTTGGACCTGTTGGAATGATAAAACTTGAAGGTTCATTAATAATTGAAGATGATAAGGCAAAAGATATTTCAAAAGAATGGAATGACACAAGAAAGATGCCTAATGAACTAGCAAGCCATATTCATACTGCAATAATGCATTCTAGTGTTCCTGAAGCTGTAAGTATTGCAAAAGACCTAGGTCTTCCACCACCAATTCCACTACCTAGAGTTAGACTGGGGGATTCACCAAAGAAGGGCGAGGCAGGCCCTGAGGTTGCCTAATCTTTTTTTTATTTATTGATAATTTAATTAAATCATGTTTACATACAGTTTTTTATGGAAAATATTGTAATTTCAATAGGTGGCTCTGTAATACTTTCAGATGATATTGCTAATAATTATTTTCAGAAATTGAAAAAAACTTTAGAAAAATTAGGAAATAATTATAAATTTTATATTGTAGTTGGAGGAGGAAAAACGGCAAGAGAGTATATTAAATTTGCAAGAAAAATGAATTTTAATGAGGATTTTTTAGATGAAATTGGAATTGATATAACAAGGATAAATGCAAAGATTCTATCAAATTATCTAGGACTAAGTGAAATAGATATTCCAAAAACAACTGATATAGCAAAATCAATTTCTAAGCCTATTGTAGTAATGGGTGGAACCATTCCTGGACATAGTACTGATATGGTTGGTGCCGAGCTTGCAGAAAAGACAAATGCAGAAAAATTCATAATTGCAACAAATGTAGATGGAGTATATGACAAAGACCCGAATAGATATGATAATGCAAAACTAATTACTGAGATATCAATAGATGATTTAATAAAAAAATATGGTACAGAATGGGATAGTGCAGGAAAAAATATCGTTATCGACGGCCCAGCTCTAAAAATAATAAATGATGCAAAGATTCAAACTTATGTAATTAATGGTAAAGAAATAAATCAATTAGAAAATGTAATTTTAAATAAAGATTACAAAGGAACAGTTATAAAAAAATAAAAAAAAAAGAGGAAATGGTTTTTTTATTTCTATCTTACAAAATCTATATCAAATTTTGAGCTAGCTATCTTTTTTACTGGAATTGGTTCTGTTTGAGGACTACTTTTTGGTCCAAGTAAATTAGGTGATTGAACTCCAGTCATAATAGCCATTACTCTACATTTTCCTTCAAACTCTGGAAGTACTCTAGCACCAAGTATTACATTTGAGTAACAATCCAGATCTTGTGTTAGTGATTTTGCAACATCTTGAACATATTTTAGACTCATATTAGGTCCACCTGTAATATGTACAAGTGCTCCATTTGCTCCTGTATAGTCAACATTTAATAAAGGATGATTAAGTGCTTCTTTTACAATTGTATCAACACCAGCATCTTCATCAGCTTCACCCCATAACATCACAGAAAGTCCGCCTTGATCCATTATTGTTTTCATATCTGCATAATCCAGATTTATAAGTGAAGGAACAGTAATTGTTTCAGAAAGTCCCTTTACAGTTTCTGCAATCATCTGGTCCATAACAGAGAATGCCTGGTTTATTGGCAGATTTGGAACAAATTCAAGTAATCTGTTATTATCAAGTACAACAGTACTGTCTGCCTTTATTCTGAGTTTGTCAAGGCCTTCATCTGCTTTTATTATTCTTGCTCTTTCAACATTAAAAGGAGTTGATACCATACATGTGACAACTGCATTGTGTTTCTTTGCAATCTCAGCAACAACAGGTGCAGAACCTGTACCAGTTCCACCGCCCATTCCAGCTGTTATAAACACAAGGTCAGCGTCTTTAATTAATTCTTCAATCTCATGAATTGATTCTCTTGCTGCACGTTCTGCAACATCTGGAAAACCACCTGCACCTAAACCTCTTGTAAGTCTTCCACCGATCAATATCTTATGATTGGCTTCTACTAAATCAAGTGCCTGTTTATCTGTATTAATTGCAACAGTATCTGCACCTTTGACACCAATCTTGTTTAATCTTGTAACCGTATTTCCTCCAGCACCTCCACAACCAACAATTGTAATACGTGGTGTGCCAAACATCTCGTCTCCTTCAACTTTAAATTTTTCTTCTTCTGCAGCTTTATTTTCTATCGCATTAGCAATAAAAGATTCCATATTCTTATTTTTACTCATACCATTCCTCCTATATCTGGTAGTTTGAAGGACGCCCATCCCAAGGCGTCCTTCGTTAGGGGTGCATCCCATCCCCTCCAAATTATTAACCATTTATTTTTTCATGTAGGGTTCAATGGATTCTACGGCAAGCTCGAGTTCTTGCACTTTTTTGATTTTATCTGCCTTTTCAATTATATTATTGGCATAATTTTTAATAAAATCATTTACAGCATGACGGACAACCTCAGACCTTGTTGCAAATTCGCCTGCTCTGACGAATAAGTCTATTGAATGTATATCATGCTGAGGCAATCTTATCGTTATGCGTTTCGTCTCCATTTTTCTCCTCACAAATATTTTGCAATTGCCAGAATGGGACCATTTTTCTGCCGATAATTATACTTTCGTATGTCGGACAAATGACAAATGGTGATTTTTGTCTGACAAATGTAAAAATGAATGTGACGCTCAGTTTATATATTTTTCGCTATTTATTGCAGGTAGTAATGCAGATGAATATGCACAGATTTTTATTCACCTACAATGTGGCCAAATGCAACAGTTCCAGAAATTTTTTCAATTTTAACTTTTACAGTTGACCCCTTCATAGCTCCATTAACATAAATAATAAATTTATCAAAATATGCAATGCCGTCTCCTTTTTTACCAATGTCTTTTATTGTCAGCTCATAGACATTAGCTTCTTTTAATGTCTCGACTGGTTTTTGAATTACCTTTTTCTTTCTTGATTTAACAGAACGAATTGCACCACAAGCATCACACCTTATAAGAACTGTTCTTCCTTGTTTGACAAAATGTGTATCAGGCCTATTACATTCTGAACAAATTACAAATGCATCGACGTATTCTTTCATTTTATCTTGGATGCTTCTAGCTGGAAGCTTTCCTTGAAAAACTACTCGTCCGCCATCTATTTCACCAGCTGTTCCCAAACCTCCCAATAAAAATTTTAAAACAAGTTCAGGGTCTCTGTTTATCGTATCACATATCTTATCAAAATTTCTAATAACGGTTGTATTTCCTTCATAGAAAATATCTGCTTTTGGTAATTTGAACCTATCTTCAATTATCTCTTTTTTTGAAGTATTTTCTATTACGTTTTTTAATAATTTGTTATAATCGTATTCGGCCATAATAATTAGGGCTAATAATGTTTATATCTAAAAAACTTACGTATGAAAAAATACCCCCCTCTAAAAATTTGTTGATTGAATTAATATTTCACAATATTTGATTTTGATTTAACACCCATTACTAACATTCCATTTCTCATTGCTTCTTCGGCAACTTCTGTTTTTTTTGTATATACTTTACTATTTCCTTTCGTCCAACACCAAATGAATTCAGTCATAATCTCCCCCGATACTACCAAATTGTTGTCATTTGCCAATTGCAAACTCATATAAATAATTTTTTAAATAAAATTTTGTAAAATCCTAGATTTATAGCAATTTTTGCTACTTAGTAACAAAAAGCTAATAATATATAATATAATTACCGGAGAAAGTCTTAAGCTAAAAATAATATAATGGAGAAACAAAAATGGTAGAATTTAAAGTTGTTGTAAATGATACAAAACAAGGAAAATCACATCAAGTGCAAGTATCCGGACATCATGCGAATTCGTTGATTGGTAAAAAGATTGGTGATGAAGTTGATGGAATTTTCATTTCTTTGCCTGGTTACAAACTACAAATTACTGGTGGGACTGATAAGAATGGTTTTACAATGAGACAGGATCTTCCTGGAGTTACCAGAAAAAAACTATTGCTTAGTAAAAGTAAGGGATTTCATGCAAAAGAAAATGGATTAAGAAAGAAAAAATCAATAAAAGGAAACACAATTAATCAAGAAATTGTACAAATTAATATGAAGGTTACAAAATATAGTTCTAGACCTATTGATAAGTTGTTAAGCTCTGAGGAAAAAACCGAAACAGATAACAAAGAAAAAACTGAAGATAAAGGTGAAGAAAAAGCAAAAGAAGAGGAGCAAAAATGAGTTTACCTGTTCAACCTGAGATAAACATTGGATTGATTGGCCATGTCGATCATGGCAAGACAACAATAACTCAAAGACTATCAGGTAAATGGACAGATGAACATTCTGAGGAACTTAAAAGAGGCATATCAATAAAACTTGGTTATGCTGATGCATCATTTTATAAGTGTCCAAAATGTGAAGAACCTAAATGTTATTGTACAACTAAAAAATGTCCAAATTGTGGTGGAAAGGCAGAATTACTTAGAGCAGTATCATTTGTTGATGCCCCAGGTCACGAAACGTTAATGGCAATAATGTTATCAGGTGCAGCAATTATGGATGGTGCAGTCCTTGTTATAGCTGCAAATGAAAAATGTCCCCAACCTCAAACAAGAGAGCATTTAACTGCCCTTGATATTGCAGGAATTAAAAACATAGTTATAGTTCAAAATAAAATTGATCTTGTAAATGAAAATAAAGCAATTGAAAATTATGAACAAATCAAAAAATTTGTAAAAGGAACTTGTGCTGAGGGAGCACCAATTATCCCTGTCAGTGCACATCAAGACATAAATATCGATGTTTTAGTAAAATCAATTGAGGATAAGATACCTACTCCTCAGAGGGATCTAAATAAAGCTCCAATTATGTACACTGCAAGAAGTTTTGATATAAATAAACCTGGAACTCGGCCTAATGGGCTAAAAGGTGGAGTTGTAGGTGGAAGTTTGATCCAAGGAACCTTAAAAGTTGGTGAAGAAATAGAGATTTCACCAGGTAGAAAGATAGAAATTGAAGGTAAAAAAACAATTGAACCTATTAAGACAAAAATAGAATCTTTATTTACTGGTGGTAAAATAGTAAAAGAAGCAACTCCAGGTGGACTTATTGCAATTGGAACACTTTTAGACCCAACAAGGACAAAGTCTGACTCTTATGCAGGAAAGATAATTGGAAAATCAGGTCAGATTCCTCCTACTCTTGATAAATTCATTTTATCAATTAATCTACTAAAACGAGTTGTAGGAACAATTGAAGAAAAGAATGTTGAACCTATTAAAACAAACGAACCTTTAATGCTTACAATCGGTACCGCAACAACAGTTGGGATAGTCAGTGAATTTCATGCAGATAAGATTGGTGTGAAGCTGAAACTTTCAGTTTGTGCAGAGGAAGGGCAAAGAATAGCAATAAGTAGAAGGATTGACGGTAGATGGCATCTGATAGGTTACGGGATGATAGAGCTGGAAAAATAGTAGTAATTGATAGTAGCGCTATTATGATGCTTTTTGAATTTTCAATTAATTTAAAGGAAGAACTTATTAGGCTCATTGGAGCATATTCTATTGTTGTTACAAAACAAATAATTGATGAAATAAAATACTTATCAGATAAAGGAAAAGGAAAAAAAAGAAATATTGCAAGACCTGCATTGAAATTTATTGAAGATTTAGAAATTATGGATGCGGAAGGTAATGCTGATAATTCGGTTATAGATCTTGCATCTAGATTAAATGCAATAGTATTTACAAATGATAAGGAGATAAGGAAAAAAGCAAAAGAGAAAGGATTAAAAACGATATATCTAAGAGGGAAAAATAAACTTGAAATGTCTTATTAGACTCTTTTTTAGAAAGTTTTTATAAATATGTTTATTATTATGCTTCCAAATCTGTCGGGGTGGCTCAGCCTGGTTAGAGCGCCTGACTCATAAGCTCAGCTAAAGGGTTCGTATTTAGCCTTGCGCTAAGATATCAGGAGGTCGCGGGTTCAGATCCCGCCCCCGACATATCTTTTAAAAAAATATTATAACCAACCTCTTGCCCTTATTCTTACCGCTGGGTCCTTTGATACTTGTTGGATCTTATTTGCTAGATCTTCAAAACCATCTAGTGTATTTATGTCAAATTTTCCAAGAGATGCTCCCTTTTCGTCAATCAAACTTAGAATTTCTGATTCGATATTTATAAGACTTTCGTCTTTCCTCATCTTTGTTGTAAATTCATCTCTTACAGGAATTGTATCCTCATTTATTTTCTCTTTTAATAGATGAGTAATAAAGTCCGATCTATCTCCCATAAAATTTTTTCTATCAATTTTATCAACTAGTTCAGCAGGCAGATTAATAATAATAGATTTTTTTTCCATATATTTGTAATAAATGCATTGACTATATTAATTTTTAGTTAAAATTTATAAATAAGATTTTAAAGCAAAATATTATACATACATAAAGAGGATTTGAATATGGATAAGATGCATTCACTTGATGATTTAAGAAAAAAGGCACATAAGGTTAATTGTACTTTGGTAGATGAGGATTTTGACCCTAGGGAAATAGAGATAATTGGATATTACTTAAAAAGAATTGCTGCAAGTTATCTTAGCTATCATACTCATAAAGAACTTAGAAAAACAGAAGAGAAGAAAAAGGATATATCTCCTGAGAAAAAATATGAAAAATATGGAGAATATAGTTAGAAACCATTTTTATAAAGGTAGGATACCATTAAATATCGTCAATAAAGAAAAACTCATTGCAAAAAAGATGTATTGAACATACATAATTGACCATGCATGAACGTTTTCAAGTGTTTTACTCTCTATTGGTTTTACCATTAAAATAAAAATTATAAAACTTGGAATTACTGCAAAAACAAGTGGCCAAGTGTATGCTTCTAATAAATTCTGATTTATAAATATTGGGATAAACAAGAATGGAAATAACATAAAAGGAAAACAAAACAGTGCAGTTTTTTTAATTCCATATGTATTAATAAGAGTATGAATGCCAGTTTTTCTATCTGCTTCACTGTCAACAATATCCTTTGTTGACATTCCACCTACTAGATAAACTGTTGCAATTAAACCAATTATTATTGGAGTTGGAGAAAACGGATTTCCAAAAACACTCCATGCAGCAAGGATTCCAAAAAAGCCTCTAGGAATTGCAATCCATATTTGGTTTATAAATAGATATTTTTTCATCCTTGGGGGAAGTGAATAAGTAACAGTAAATACCATAATTAAAAAGACAAAAAGTCCGAACCATACATTTATTGTTGCAGATCTAAATAATGCAAATAAATAAAATATATATGCAAGACTTTGTGCTTCGTCAGGCTTTATTACTCTTCTAGGAATTGGCCTATAAGGTTTTGATATTTTATCTGTTTTATAATCCGTTGCTTGATTTAAAGCATTTGAGGCTGCATTTACTAATGCAATAGTAGCGCTTGCTTGGCCTACTGTAATCCACCAATAATCTGGTAATTGTTCTCCAGACTGCATATTTGTAACAAGACTTGCAACCATTATTGACATAGAGACAAAAAGAGGAGCAAGTAAAGTAAATGCTCTGAATAAATCAAGATATGCTCTGATTCTTACCGAGAGCCATTTTGTTTTGCTGTATGGTTCCCTATATGTTATTTTTCCAATATACTTTTCTTTGAAACTCTCGATAAATGATTTTGTCATTATATTAAATGAATAATTCTCTACGTTAAATGTCTTTTTATATCTTTAAAAAATGGCAAATTATGAATTATTATTAGTTATTTCTTTTGAAAGTATCTTTGCAGAATTGATTGCACAGTTAAATCCTATTCCAGGAGATTTTACACAATCGCCAACTAAAAAAAGATTTTTAATTGGTGTTTTTATCTCAGGCTTTTGCTTATCAATTGTTTTTGCAACTCCATCAAGATGCCAGATTGTAGGATATAAGGCCCAGTTTAGTTTTTCTTTGTAATTTGGTAGAAGAATCTCAAGATTTTTATCAATAATTCCTTTTAATTTTTTTAGTGCTTCAGGGTCTTTTGCTTCGTTTGGTGTACATATAATATATGATTGAACAAGGTATGAATCATTTGGCGACAGACCTGCATCTTTGTCAGCTGACATAAAATCAATCATACCAACAATGTCCTTTCCATCAAAATTTGTATTTCTTTCAATGAAATGAAAGGTTTTTCCTATTAATTCATGATTTATTGATTTCAAGGAATGATATGCACAAAGACTACCGGTTCCTGAGAGGGCCTTAATATCATTTATATAATTATTTTTAAAATGTTTGTCATCTGCGATAGTAAATAGATTTTGTATGAGAATATTTGAAATAATAATATCAAATTCTTGTTTTTTGTTATCAACTATTATAGCATGTGCTTTATTATTTTCAATAATAATCTTTTCAACTTTTGATTCAAGTTTTATTTTTCCACCATTGTCTAATATATATTTTCTAAGTTTTTTTGTAATGTTTCCAAGGCCACCTTTTGGGTAACCTACTGGTTTTGAACCTTTATAGAGATTCTTTTGGGCTCTGAGCATTTCGCCTGTTGAAATTTTATCAAGATCATTTATAGTTGTAATAGACCTTGAAAAAATTTCTAATATATCTTTCATTTTTCCTTTGCCATATCTTTTAATTGTTTCAGACATGGATATCTTGTCAAGCTTTCTTAATTTTTTTTCACTTGCAAAAACAAGCCGTAGAATATTTGGTAAAATCTTAATTTTATCAGTTTTTGATAAGAATGGAAAATCATAACCATCATTTTTTATTAGTCCAACATACGACTCAAGGAATTCAGAGTGCATATTTAGCTCTGATAATATTGAATTTAAATTTGATAAAACCCCTCCACCTATTGCATGATATCCCAGGTCAAGACAATACCCTTCAAGCATTTTTTTATCAAAGATTTTTTTTATGTTTGGTTCAGAAAAAGCAATTCTCATATTGAAATTTTCAAGGAGTTTCTTGTATTTTTCTAAATCAATTTCTGATCCATTAAAAGAAAGAGCTCGTCCACCAACCATTTTTTCTTTTTCAAAAATTGTTACTTTATAATTATTTTTTATAAGCAATGCAGCCGCTGTAAGTCCTCCAATTCCTGCACCGATAATACATATATTTTTTTCTGACATCTTAATCTTCCAAATTTTTTTTTAATTTAATAAAATTTCATAAGTTCCATAATTTGGGTTTTGTTAACCTCTTCTTTAACTGAATCAATTGATATATATCCTTCTGCCTTAACATGAAATCTCCAATAAGATGCAATAAACATTACTTTATCAAAATGAACTTCTTTTACATCCATCTTAACATCTGCTTTGATTTTTTTGTTATTTATCTTATCATCGATTTTAAGCTTAAAATGTGTAGGAATTTTTCTATTATTGATTTTTTCAAATCTTTCAACATCAAATATAATATTTTCTACATTAGATTCAAAGAATCCATTTTTGTCTTTATTAAAAACTGCAAGTATTTCTCTAGTCTTTTTTGACTTAATAACCTCAGCCCATGAAACACTAAGATTCTTACTCATTATTTTTCCCCAATACCAACCCTTTCCATAAGTAAAAGGGGTTAAAAGGGAATAATTCCAATTATGATCGTGATATCCTATACCTTCCACATTCATATTTTTTCCATTAACTGTAATGTCTCCACTAATTCTTGCTTTAGGTAAAGCAACTGTCCAACTTTCAGCTTTAGTTTCAAATTTAAAGCCATTTGTCGTTCCAATAAATTTTAGATTTACTTTGTTTTTTTCAAGTTCTAATCTAATATTGTAAATCCATTCTCCTTTTTCCTTGTAATTTTTCTTATTGAAATTTAAAATATTATTGTCAAGTATCTTAACATAAGGATAATCCTGACTTGTTTTAAGATTATTAAAAGGAAATTTTTTTGTTGATTTTTCGATTAGTTTTCCATCCTTATAAAACTCTAAAAATAGGGATACTTTTCCTTTATTTTTTTTAGAAAACGTCCTTATTCCGACATGAAGACTGTAATTATTCGTAAATGTTGCATCAAAATACCACCATTCTGCAGATTTTCTTTTTTTTGATCCGTGAAATGCATCATCTTTTGGTGTAATATTACTTGCAGTTACTGGAGGTGGACGCTTTTTGATTGACACTGTTTTCTTAGAAAACATATAAAGAAATATGATTTATGCAATTTAAATTATATGTATTTGTTTTAATTTTTTACATAACATTTTTAAATAATTTCATACCACTTAGTGGTGTAAAAATAATATACCAAATAATTGGTAGAATTATAAGTAATAATGAATTTGTAATATTAATTATTGGTAAAAGTAAAAATGGAACGAAGGTGTATCTTAAAATCCCTTGTATGCCAGCAAATCTTGCAATATTATCACCTTTCAGATTTTTTAGATTTAATAATTTTATTGAGAAAAACAATACAAAAATTGATACAAATAACAAAAGTGCTATTTGCCAAATTTTATAATCAATATTAAAAAACAATATTGGAATAAATAATAGAATTGCAGAAGAAAATCTTAAAGAAAATCCAAATAACTTAAAGCTATTTGGCAAAAATATATCTTTATTTTCTGTAACTTTTACACCACTCTTTAAGGCTAGATTTTTTACATTTAACAAATAATCATGATCGGCATCTTTGATTCCACCTATAACTGCAGTCATAAATAGCGTCTGATTAAACATTAGTACAATAATAACCCAAGAAAAAATCGATAAAGATGCATCTGGTGAAATTAAAAACACACCAACTAGAACAAGGAATGATTCTGATATCGATGCAACAATTGAAGAAGTTGCAAACTTCTTGCCATAAACATTATAAATTGTACCAAGAATTGCTGCAAGAATCATTGATAAAATAGCTAGATAAAAAGAAATATGTGGTCTATAGTAGAAAAAAAATGCAATAATAAATGCAATTATTATACATAATATTGAGATAATCTTTGCAGATTTAATTGATATAGTGCCTGTTACAAGAGGTCTTTTTTTTGTATCTTCTGACAATTTATCAATTTCAATATCAATTATATCATTTGATACAAAACTATATATTGCTGAGATAAGCCCTATAATAAACATTAATAAAATATCGATATAATCGATTTTTACTCCAAGGCTAAGAATACTTAAGGCACCAAAAACTGGAGCTAATGATAAACCTCCAAGTCCTGGAAGTCTTAATAGTTTTGCGTATTCAAAAAAAAGTTTTGGCATTATAATAATAAGAAAATATACTGTATATGAATCTTTCCAAATTTATTTTAGCAAATTACATAAAATGCTCTAAGATATATTACTGTTGATAATTGCTAGAATATATCTATGGAGCATTTAGATGGAGGATAAGAATACTTTAGTATTGGTATTTAAAAAATTTTTAAGATTCAAGGATTCAATTAAATGGTCAATGATTTCTTTCCTTGGTTTTATTTTAGGTTTAAATACATTGTCTATAAAGCCAAATTTAATTGCTTTTATAGTCTTTATTTCTTCAACTTTTTTTATTATGTCATTTACTTTTGCAATTAATAATTTCTATGATGTTGAAACTGATAAGATAAATCCTAGGCGGCAGAAGATAAATGCAATTGCATCAGGTCAATTATCTAAAAAAATCTCGATTATTATTTTAATGTTTTTAGTAATAGCACCTTTATTAATTTCAATATCATATGGCCTGAATCTATTTTTCTTTTGTGCATTTTTGTTATTTTTAGGATGGGCTTATTCTGCTCCCCCTTTAAGAACAAAAAATGTTCCTGTTGTTGATGTAATTTGGCATTTTGTTGGCTTTTTTTCGTATATTGTTTGGGGTTCACTGATATCTGGCTCAATTAATACGTTTGTCTTGTTTATGGCAATTTCAATTGGAATATTTAGTAGCATTGGGCAGATTGGAAATCATATTAACGATTATAAATCTGATAAAGAAAGTGGAACTATAACATTTGCAGTATGGGCAGGGCTTGATAAATCAAAATCGAGCCTAAAAATAGTTACCTTTTTACATTTAATTTTCTTATTGCCTTTGGTCTTATTCTATTCAATAAATAACTATATTTCAATTTTTGTTTTATGCTTTATTACAATAATAGGTCTAATTTTATTAAGGCCAAAAAGAGGAGCGTTTCCTAGTAATAGATGTTTTATTTATTTTTTCACAATTGTTATCGGTGGTGCAGTTTATCTTAGTTGTTTAATCTATCATATATTATCATTAATTGATTTTGCTACAATATATATTATCCAAATTGGTATAGGTTAAGTGAATTTATGCTTGAAATCACAGATCAGTCAGATAATAATTTAGATAAGAACCATTTAGATAAATTAAGGGAAATTAGACTTAGACCCGTGTTTATATTAGGTCTTAATAGGTCTGGAACTAGTATTTTATATAAGATGCTTGTAGAAACAGATTGTTTTAATCCAGTTACAATATATCATATTGTCTTTTACAATCAATTGCTATATAATCATATCAATGGACTTGAACAAAAGATAAAAGAAGAATTTGCAGATTTTCTAATAAAAAACGAATTAACAAATAGAGGTATTGATAGATTAAAACTAAATATTGATTTTGCTGAGGAATACGGTTTTTTACTTGGAAAAATAACTTTTGTTAAAAAGATTAAAGCAAAGAATATTGATAATTTTGTACAACTTTGTAAAAAAATTGTATATCTTTCAGAGAACAATAAACCAATCTTGTTAAAAAACCCTATGGATTTTTCAAATTTTTTATTTATTAAAGATGTTTTTCCAAATGCAAAATTTATATTTATTCATAGAAATCCAATAAATGTATTAAGTTCAACAATTAGCGCTTTAAAAAAACTATTTGAGAAAAGAAAAGCACTACCAAAAAATATTTTCAAGTACTATACTATAGTTTTTGACTATAAAATTTTATTAAAAACCATTAGATTTTTTTTGTCTTATCTTTTCCCAATTATTCCATTAATCATAATCTTTTATACAAAAATTACACTTAATTATTATCTAAAGAATATTGGAAAATTGTCAGAAAAGGATTATGTTAGATTAACTTATGAGGATTTATGTAAAAATCCTCAAAAAAACATGAATAAAATAATCAATTTTTTAGATTTAGAAGTAAAAGAAAATATCAATTTTTCAGAATTTATTAAACCAAGAAAAACAAAAATTGATCCTGCGATTTTCCATATGAGAAAATTTATTTATAGATGTATGAAAAGATATTTTAAGAAATTTAATTATAAGCCATGAAATCATTGGATTTTGATTTTATCATATGTTTTAAAAAACAATAATATATTCTTTGATAAGAAAGTGATTTGTTTATGTTTGGCCTAGGTGTTTTTTCATTATTTGCTATATCTTTACTGATATTTTCCTTTCTTTTATGGCTTTTGTATCTGATTATTACAATAAAAAATTACAATATATTGCCTTCTTTATCTAAAGAAAAGTTAAAAACAGAATATCCGTCAGTTTCAGTAATTATTCCAACTAGAAACGAGTCAAAGAGGATATCTCCTTGTATTGCATCAATGAAAAATCAGGATTATCCAGATCTTGAGGTAATAATTATTGATGATTCAAATGATGATACAGTTGATGTAATAAAAGGTATAGTTAATGATGATAAAAGGTTTAAAATTTTAAAGGAAAAAAAACTTGATCAAGGATGGGTTGGAAAACCCCATGCAATGCAGCAAGGAAGCCGTGAAGCAAAAGGCGAATGGCTTTTATTTATTGATGCAGATACAGTTCATACGCCTCATTTAATTGCTAGTGCAATTAAACATTCAATTGAAAAAAAACTTGATATGCTAAGCATTCTTGCAGAGCTTGTTTGTAAAACATTTTGGGAAAAAGTAATTCAACCAATACCTACTGGCCTTTTATTATTTATCTCTCCAATGGGCAAGGTAAATGATCCAAAAACTAAGAATGCATTTGCATTAGGTCCTTTTATTTTGATAAAAAAATCTGTTTTTGAAAAGATAGGTGGTTACGAAAAGATAAGAGGAAAGATTGCAGATGATGTTGAAATGGCAAAGATGTTAAAGGAATCCGGTTTTAAAATCGGTCTGGCAAAAGCCCATGATATGATGAAGCTAAGAATGTATGAAAAATTTAGGGATATCTGGGAAGGCTGGAGTAAGAATATATTCATGGGTCTTGTTCAGAAAAGACAAATCAGTTCTAAAGGAAAACAGACTTTGATACTACTTTTTGGTCTATTTATATTATTTACTATGGTTGTATATCCTTTTATTTCAACACTAATCTCTCTAAATCTTTATTATTTTGTTAAAAATTCTTTATGGCTTCAAATTCTTTCTATTTCCTTTTTTATATGGTTGTTTTCAATCTTAACCCAGATATTTGTACATAAAAAGTATCATATTGGAAATCCCTTTTTTTCACCTCTTTATTTTATTGGTGGTATTGTAACAATGGGGATATTTTTAAATTCTGCATTTAAAACATTATCCGGAAAAGGTGTTAAATGGAAAGATAGAGTCTATAAAGAAAATTTATAATTTTTTACATTGTTTTTGGTTGTAGAATGGTTCCATGGACTACAATATTATTTATTATAAACCCTATTAATGGAAAGAACATAAGTAGACCTGCCCAAGGATTCAATTTCATAAGCATGATTGGGACTATCATAAAATTGATCATATAATGGCTGCCAATTAATTTCCTTGCTTTTTTTCTTTCAAATTTCTCCATGGAAAGTAATCTGTAGGAAATAAATATCATAGTTAGGCCAATTATTGTAATTATTATCCATTGCAGGTATTGCATATTTGTAAGATCGTTAAAATTCCAAATGATAAAAAAAGGTAAGAAAACAACAGCAAGATCAATAATTTGCAATCCATAAGCAAGTGCTTTGAAATAAGCAGATATTCTTAATTTACCATTTGCAATTCTTACACCTAATTTTACAGCAAGAGTGTTTGCACCTCTTTTATAATCATTTTCTATATCTTTTAATCCACCTGCAATAAATTGCATGAAGAGTACTTGTATTGAACCAAGTATTCCAACAATAATTGCCAGTTTTGATATTTGAAGATTATCAACAGCAGTTGATGCACCATAGATAATTATAAAGAAAACTCCCAGAGCTACAAATATATCCATTGCCGGATATTTTTTGCTTATAAAATCATATATTGTAATAAATATTGATGAAAGTATTAAAAATATTATTGGAAGATAATTTTTTGTAATAAATGAAATTATAAAAGCAATCGATAAAGCATATATTAAAGAGGATATTGCAAAAATCCAAGCTTTCTTAATTGATATTGTTCCACTTATTAAAGGTCTGTCACTGATTTCTTTTGAAGATTTATCGATATTATAATCCAGTATATCATTTAATACAAAACCATAAGTGTGCCCAAAAAAACCAATCTGAAAAAGAAGAAATAGTTTTACTATATCATATTCTTGCATAGCAATAGCACCCATTACAGGTGATATTGCTGTAAGAACTGCATTAAAAGATCTTGAGAGCTTGAGATATTCCCTTATCATTTTATTACACATATAACAATGAATATAATAAAAAATCATCGAAGTTTACAAATATAATTATTTGTGTCAATATATAATTAATCGATGTTAACAAATATTATTAATATAATATTTTGTCATATTAGTAGTTTTTTTATATTATTTAATCATATATAATTGAAAAATTAATTTATAGTCGTCAAAAAACGATATTTGTATAATAAGATTTATATACTCTTCTTAGATATATATCTCAGTACGAATGGGGGAGATATTACAGATTTTTTTTTAAAAATCTCTCCTCACCACCTTCATCTTCCCCATTCTCTCCTTATCACAATTTTTATGAAAATAATATTTCTCTTGATTTTTCTGATAGAATATCTCTATATTTTTCATCACTGACTATCATTATCGTCCAATCAGGAATATGTCTTAATCTAATTGCTTTTGCAATTGGCGTATATTTATCTAATAACTCTCTTTTATCATTGTCAATAATTACTATATCTGTATTATCGATCCTTGGTTCGGCTTGATGAATTTCCTTATAGGGTATATCAATAATAACATGGCCTCTAGGAATCTTTAATTTTTCTTCAATTTCTTCTTCTTTTTTTCGTCTGAGAACATTGTTTTCCAATTTTTTCAATATCTTTTTTTCATCATTATTAAGATTGATATCTTGTTCTGAATATACTTGTTTGAAAAGTCTTCTATATTTTAGTCGTGTTGCAATTTCATTTTGGAATTTTCCTTTTTCCTTGAGTTTATTTATTAACTCAACATCAGTCATTTTAAAGAACTCAAAAGGTTCTTTTTTATCAATAAGTTCAATTGCCTTGGATAGCATTATTTCTGCAATTCTAACAGTTTTATGAAAATAAACAGAAGAATACATCAAAGTCCTTGCCATTAATATATTTTCAACAACACCTATTCCTTTCTTTTTTACTGCTAATTTCCCATTATCAATTGTCAGGGTTTGTAAAAATCGCTCGGTATCAATCATGCCATAGGCAACACCTGTATAATATGAATCACGAACAAGATAATCGAGCTGGTCCACGTCAATTGAACTATTTAATAGCTGACTTAAATAAACATCTTTTTTCTTTTTTCCTCTTATAATATCAACAAGTTCTGATTTATTTATCTCATATTTCTCGAGAAGGTCTACAACACTTGCAGAACCAATAAATTGTTTTTCTTCAGGTTCAAAAATTGAATTTTCACCATATATTAGTTTCTCTGTAAGGTCAACATGATCAACGTTTAGTGTTTCTCTTAAAATTGATTCAAGAGTATGGGAAAAGGGTCCATGACCAATATCATGTAGCATTGATGCACAAGATATTATTTTACTTTGTTTTTCATCAAGGTCTAATTTTTCTGCAGCTTTTGATGAAATATAAAAAGCGCCAAGAGAATGTTCAAGCCTTGTATGATGAGCACCAGGAAAGACAAGATTTGCAAAGCCAAGTTGTTTTATATTATAAAGCCTTTGTATTTCGGGTGCCTCGATTAATTCAAGAAACATCCCATCAATTTTTATGTCACCATGAACAGGGTCCCTGATTGTTTTGTTTAATGAAAGCATTTATTTAATCTCCAGAAAAAAGTAAATAAAAGTAAGATTAAAAGTTTATTTAATACATTTCATACTTCTTGTAATAAAAATGCACCTAAAACTTTTAATTTTTCATTGTAGGTATCTGGATTTAAAAATCTTACTGTAGCAGTTATGCTGCTAAGTATTGAATTTCCATCTTGAGGTGTAAAACAAAATCCTATTACTTCATTTTCGTTTAATACATGAATTGTTGGAAGAACAATGACTGTCTGATCAAGAATTCTACCATAATGGCCATGCTCCCTTCCAAAAGAGAATACAAGATTTGCTGATTTCTTGTGAGTTACTGCAACTCTTGGGTTGTCAATAAAGCTTTTTATTGCATCATCTTTTGTAATCTTATTTTTTAATTTTAGATCAAACCAAATGGAATGCATATACTGAGTATTTAATTTTAGAGCACTAGAGAATACATTTAGATCTATGCCTAATGTTTTATAGAGATGGTGAACATCGACTGCATGATGTGTTCCCATTTTTTCATCTTTATGCACACCTACCTCTGGTGATGGAATAAAGCTTTTAACTTGACTTATATCATTTGCTCTTCTGATACATAGAAATCTTCCTTCTTTTAGGTTATTTTTGTAGTTTTTTATTGCTAGGGTGTTTATTAGAACTGCAATATTGTGTGTATTACAACTTACAACATGGATAAATTTATCCTTTGATGTGATTGCCTTGTCATTAATTCCAACTGCAAACATCTTTCCAAAACCAAATTCAGAACCTTGTGCTAAAAAACCCTTGACTTTATTTTTATATTTATTATAGTATTTCTCCTTATTCATAAGTCCTGTGCCTTTTGGAGTACAATCAATTACAACAGATGCTCTTTTTATTGCCTCCTCTGCTCCATAAACAGGGTCCATACCAAGTTCTTGAAAATCTTTTATTTTTTCTTCTCTAACTGCAAGATTTGCATCTCTTTTTATTAATCCTCTAACTTTAGGTCTATCTGTTAGAACTGGACTATGTTTGTAAAAGGTTACTTCATCTATTCCTAGGTCTTCTTTTGCATCACATAACAGACCAATTAAAGGTTCTCCAATAGTTCCTGTGCCCACCACATGAACAATATTTCCATCGCCCATATTTTTACCTCCCCAAAAGGGTTATGTCTGTAATCTACATATTACATTTAATTGTTGTTATTTTTTAAGCGAAAAATAAGGAATAATTTTAAAAAGGTAAATCTATTTCACCCTAATTATGGCATTACCTTTAGACGTACTAGAAAAATCAATGAATCAGAAATTGTCCCTTCTATTAAAAGATGGAAGAATCGTGGAAGGAAAACTCTCTGGTTATGATGAATATATGAATATGGTTTTAGTCGATGTAGAAGAGACAATAGAAGAAAACAAGAGAAGACTTGGAACTATTATTCTAAGAGGAAATAATGTTGTTAGCATATCCTTAATATAGACTTTTTAGCGAAAAACATATATATATGTTAAACATTTGTTGTTGATGGAAGGAATCGGGCTGGTAGTTTTTGTTAGAGTGCATCCCATCCCCTCCTAGTGAGGCCAGCCATCCTTCCTTTTTGGTTTCTATTTTAAATAAGATTTAAGTATAGATTGCTCTTTTGCAAATATGATTTTTATGGGGATTAATATCAAAGCTACCACTGGTAAAAAATTAAGATGTAAGGGATGGAAGCAAGAAGCAATACTAAGAATGCTTGAAAACAATTTAGAAAACGCAGAAATCCCTGAACAACTAATTGTTTATGGTGGAACAGGTAAAGCCGCTAGAAATTGGGATTCTTTTGAAAAAATTGTTAAAACATTAAAAAATCTTGAAAATGACGAAACAATGATTATTCAGTCAGGTAAACCTGTAGCTGTATTCAAAACCTGGGATAATTCACCAAGGGTGCTAATGGCAAATTCAAATATTGTTCCGTACTGGAGTAATTGGGATAATTTTTATGAGTTTGAAAAAAAGGGTCTTATAATGTATGGACAGATGACTGCAGGGTCATGGTGCTATATAGGAACTCAAGGTATAATCCAAGGTACTTATGAAACATTTGCTGCTCTTGCTAAAAAACATTATAATTCTGATTTAAAAGGAAAGATTGTTTTAACTGGAGGAGTTGGAGGTATGGGTGGTGCTCAGCCTCTTGCGGTAAAAATGGCAGGTGGCGTTTGTGTTGCAGTTGAATGTGATGAAAAGCGTATAAACAAGCGTTTGAAAGCTGGATTTTGTGATAAAATTGTAAAAGACCTTGACACAGCTATTGATATTGCCTTAAAGGCCAAAGAGAATGAAGAGGCATTTTCTATATCTGTTCTAGGAAATTGTGCAGATACTCATCCTAAACTTGTAAAAGATGGATTTAAACCTGATGTTGTAACAGATCAAACTAGTGCTCACGATGAGCTTAATGGCTATGTTCCATCTGGATATTTTGGTGATAATCTAACTAAGGCTTTTGATTTAAGAAAGAATAATTCTGAAAATTATAAAAAATCGGCTTTAGAAAGTATGAAAGTTCACTGCAAAGCGATGCTTGATTTCAAGAAAAAAGGGTCAATTGTATTTGATTATGGAAACAACCTTAGAGGTCAGGCAAAGAAAGCAGGCCTAAAAAATGCATTTGATTATCCAGGATTTGTCCCAGCTTATGTCAGACCATTACTTAGTATTGGAAGAGGTCCATTTAGGTGGCTTGCGTTATCAGGTAATCCTGATGATATTTTAAAAACAGACAAGGTTGTCACCACATTATTTCCAAAAGATTTAGTTTTAAAAAATTGGATTGCTCTTGCAGAAAAATATCTTCCTTGGGAAGGTCTTCCCTCTAGGGTTTGCTGGTTAGGATACAATGAGCGAGTTAAATTTGCCCTGAAAATAAATAGTATGGTCAGAACCGAAGAAATTGGTCCTATAGCAATTTCTAGGGATCACTTGGATACAGGTAGCGTTGCATCACCGTATAGAGAAACAGAGGGTATGAAAGACGGAAGTGATGCTATTGCAGATTGGCCTTTGATAAATGCTTTACTTAACTGTGCAGCAGGGGCAGATAGTGTACAAATCCATAATGGTGGAGGCGTTGGAATTGGACTATCTACACATGCTGGAATGGTCGTTGTATGTGATGGAACAGAGCAATCAGATGAAAGAATAAAACGTGTTTTTAAAACAGATCCAGGAATTGGAGTTATTAGACATGCTGATGCTGGTTACGAAGAATCCATTAATCTCATAAAGAAATCAGATCTTAAAGCACCGATGATTAAATAAAAAAATTAATCAAGAGATCCAATTTCTTTTTCTACTTCTTTTAATATTTCACAGGATTTAACTAGTTCTTTCATTTTGTTGTGATCTGGATAAAGAGGTCTGTCCTCATCCAAATATTTAACATGTTTTCTTATCACTTTTTTTGCTTTTGTAACTCCCTTTCCAAAATTATATTCTCTAAAATCAAGTGCTTGTGCTGCAGCCATAAATTCGATACCCAATATACCATATGCATTGTCAAGGATTTGAAAGTTTTTTATTGCTGTGTTCATTCCCATTGAAACAAAATCTTCTTGGTCAGCAGCTGCAGGAATCGATTGAATTGATGCAGGTGCTGAAAGAATTCTTTGCTCTACAATCAAACTATCTGCAGTATACTGACTTAGCATTAGCCCTGAAAACATTCCCGCTCCTTTTGTAAGGAAAGCTGGGAGTCCAACAGACAATGCTGGATTGTTTAGTCGGTTCATTCGACGCTCAGATAAGACACATACCATTGTAATTGCGGCACCAGCCATATCCATAGGTAGGCTTACAGGTGTACCTTGAAAGTTTGCACCAGAAAGTTGCAGATTCTCTTTTGGGAAAAACACTGGGTTGTCTCCTACTCCGTTAAGCTCTATTTCAACTTGTGATTTCGCATAATTTAATGCATCTCTTGCAGCTCCAATTACTTGTGGAGTTGAGCGCATTGAATATGCATCTTGGACTTTACATTTTATTTTATTTAATTGAAGATCCCCATCTTTTATCAGTTTACATATTGACTCAGCACTTTTTATTGCTCCAAAAAAACCTCTTGCTTTGTGGAGTTTTGGGGTATATGGTTTCATATTTGCTTTAAGTGCCTCAAGGGACATTGCAGCAGCAATCTCTGCTTGTTTTAACCAGTTTTGAGCATCATATATGAAAATTGCACTCATTGAAGTTAAAAGATTTGAGCCATTTATTATAGCAAGTCCATCCCTTGCCTTAAGACCAGGAATTTTAATTCCGGCTTTTTCCATTGCCTCTTTTCCTTCTAGTAATTTACCTTTATAAAATGCTTTGCCCTCACCAATCATAAGTAATGCAATTTGGGACATTGGAGCAAGATCTCCACAGGCTCCAACTGAACCCTTCTGACAAACAAAAGGAGTAACTCCTTTATTCAGCATTTCGACAAGGGTTTTGGTAATTTCAACTCTACATGCAGACTGTCCATGAGAATGAATGTTAATTCTTGCAGTCATTGCAGCTCTAACATATTCAATTGGTGCATGTTCACCAATTCCTGCTGCATGATTATATACAAGATATTTCTGGAATTTTTTTACTTGTTCATCAGTTAATACAACTTCAGAAAATTCACCGATTCCTGTGTTTACACCATACATTATTTCTTTAGCTTTTATCTTTTTATCAAGAACATCTCTACATTCTATTATTCTTTCCTCGGCCTTTGGGTCAAGTTTTACCATTTCATTATGCCTTGCAATTCTTACAAGTTTTTCAACTGTTAATCCAGACCCATTTAATGTTATTGTCATAATATACCCCTTATTTATATCAAAATTCAGGCTTTCAGTAATATGTGAGTATGTTTTAATTTTTCCGGTATTATACTAAAAAACAAAAAAACTAAACCTTATATATAAGAAATTTTTTACGATATCTGATTTAAAATGGATATGATATCAGAATTAACAAATTCCGCAAGCAAGTGGATTAGTAACTTATTAGGTTATTCAAGTCCAATAATTGGAGAGATAATTGTCTCTACAGTTGTATTTATTCTCTTTTTGATATTAGGTTGGATTATTGTTCATATATTTGAACATTATTTTATTAGATGGGCAAAAAAAACAAAGACAAAGATTGATGATGAGATATTAAAAAATGTAAAAAAACCGATTTATATTTTAGTAATTTTTCTTGGATTATTTTATTTTATTCAAAATCTCAGTATAATTGAGGAGTATATTGAAGGAAAACTCATCCAAGATATATTTCTATTAATTGAGATACTTCTAGTTGCCTATATATTTACAAGAGTTACAAATGTACTTTTTGCATGGTATGCAGAAAGACAAGAGAAAAAGAAAAAGACAAGTCAGCATATATTATACGTATTTAGAAGTGTTTTTAATGCAATTGTATACCTGCTTTCATTTTTTATCTTCATGGCAATGGTAAATATTGATTTAACAGGTCTTGCAATTGGTGCATCTGCAACAGCCATTGTAATTGGTTTTGCCCTGCAGCATGTACTTAGTGATTTCTTTAGTGCATTTTCAATCTATTTTGATAAACCTTTTGAAATTGGAGATTTTATTGTTGTTGGAGAGTATTCGGGTACAGTTAAAAAAATAGGGATGAAATCAACGCGTGTCCAATTACTACAAGGCGAAGAATTAGTGTTATCAAATAAAGAACTAACGACTGCAAGCATCAGGAATTTTAAAAAGATGAGAAAAAGAAGAATAGGTTTTGGTTTTGGAGTGACATATGATACGCCGACTAATAAACTTAAAAAGATACCTGATATAATAAGGTCAATAATTAATCCTGAAAAGCTAGATTATGTCCATAAACTTGATAGAGTACATTTCTCAGAGTTTGGTGATTTCAGTCTAAATTTTGATGTTGTATATTATCTGAATACACAAGATTATGCAAAATATAAGGATACACAACAGGAAATAAATTTCAGAATAAAAGAGGAATTTGAAAAAGAAGGAATTGAAATGGCATTTCCAACACAAACAATTTTCTTAAATAAAGAATAATAGTGAATGCTTTTATAATTATTTAATCAAGCATTCTAACCTTTATTTTTTCATTAATTTCAATTAAAGAACCTTCTCCTCTTTTTCCCATACTACAATTTACTACAATTGTTTCATTAATTGAACTAAATCCTGGGTCTTCATGTATATGACCGCATAATACCAATCTTGGTCTATATTTCTCAATAATTCCTCTTAGATCTTGATTTCCTTGATGTTTTCCTAGGAATGCCTTGTCTTGTGCCCCATATGGAGGTTCATGAGAAACAAGTATACTTGTGTTATCAATTAATTTTTTTTCTAGGGCAATTCTCATCTGTTCAGAGTCAACTCCATTTATTCCAATAAAAGCAATTCCCTTTTTGATGACCTTTTTTCCTTCAATGTTTACTGCATTGCTATCATTTATTGATTTTGAAACATCTTTTGTGTCTATATTGCCTGTTACAGCTAATGTTTCAATTGGAATTTGCTCTAAAAAATTTCTTGCAAGCTCACCTGGTCCAAACTGCGTTATGTCTCCGCATATTACCACAAGGTCTGGTGAATATCTCTCCACATTTTTTAATAATATGTTCAATCTGTGTTGAGAACCATGAATATCTGCTGTAGCAAGAATCTTCATTGAATTTCACCTGAATTTATTGATTTATTATATTTGCATTATAGGTTCTTCATAAATTGATTTCAAATAATCAAATTTTTCTTCAAAGACCTCTGCTTGTTTTTGGATTATTGCTTCTGCTTCATTTAATTCCTTATCTTTAACGTCTCTTGCAAAACTTACAAATCTACCAAGCCAGAGTGTTTTTAGGGTGTCTAAAAGTAAATATTTATCTGAATCAAGTTTTATGTTTTTCCATGAGGCTGCATAATTATATACAATTTCGGCCCATAATTCAGGGTCAAATTCTTTACCTTCATTTACAATTTTCTCTAGATCATTTATTAGCTGTTCTGTTAAATAATTTTTCATAATATTCTTTGAACTTTCAAACTCCTTTGTAAATGAATTATTCATCTCCTCAATATTAACTCTAACAGGTATTGGTTTTTTACTAAAGCATTCACGATAATGTTTTGCAGACCATCTAGGTGGCCTAGAACGCCAATAATCTTGATAATGTTTTGCAATTTCAAACATGCTCTCTGTTACCTTTCTGAACATAGGGATCAAGAATTTTTCTGGCTCTAAATATCGACTTGTTGACTCATGAATTTTAAGTGAGAAGAGCCCCTCTTTAACGTACATGCCCTCTGCTGCGGCAACCGTTAAAATAAAGATATCTATACCAAAATCTGGTGGGAATAAAGGGTGTTCTCTAAGTAATTCATATAAATTTTTTGAAATTGCATATTCTCCTGCAATTGGTTGTCTGATATCAATTCCATAAAGAGCACGTGTAAAAGGATAAACTAGATTGTTTGTAATAACTCCATCGTTTTTGTCCCTAATATAGTAAGGTACTGTTAGGTCAGCTCTACCATAAACGATAGGATTTGCAATCGTTTGGATCCAGCTTGGTTTAATGCTAAGTAAATCGCCATCAATTAATACAATTGATTTAGCATTTGAATGGTGAGCCATTTCAAAAATTGTCATAACCCCTGCACCTTTTCCACCATTTGTAATATCTTCTGTAACAATTTTTTCTACAGAGCTATAAGGTTGAAAAAGATCTACTGCTTCAAGTGTCTTATCTTTTGATTCTCCAACGCAAATAACAATTGCTTTTTTATAGTCTGGAAAATATCGATATAAACCTTCATTGATTACATTTAGCACATTTAAAACAGTTGTTTCAACATCCTTACATAAAACACCGACCATTATGTCTATAGGTCCAATACTTTTGCATTTTTCTACTAATTCTTCTTTTAATTCAATTCCTTCATTCCATTTTTGATTCATCCTTCTCTCCTCAATCATTTTCTTCAATTACAATTTCAAGTAACTGCTCTCTTATCTTTTTTCTAGCAGAAATAGTCCTTAGCCAATCTGGAATTCGTGTTCCAACAGGCTTTCTAATATAACTAGTTCCTGCATTCATAATCTGTCTACTGAATCTTTCTACAATTGTTTCTTCAACATGTCTATCATAAACTAAATTATTAAAGTGAGAATCAGCATGATAGTTTCTAATTCCATTTCTTGCATGTCTCACATATAAGACTCTTAGAGAAGTAAGCCATTCTTTTGATACTTCAATACTATCCTCTTCAATTAAAACTCTAAGTAGTGTTTTTAGGATATCTCTTGTCATTTTTATAAGACCTTTTTTATCTCCACCTAATTTTTGATGCTTATGATCATAAAATCCAAGGTCGGTCTGACAAATTCTTTTAATTGTGACGTTCCTATACATTTCAGCCATTATACCTATTTCAATGCCCCAGTCCCCTGGTAGATCAACATCTCTTGCAAGATCGCTAGTTAAAGCAAACTCTCCAGAAATTGGATATCGATATGACCTTAAAAACCTAATAAAATCCGTTTCATGACCTATATTATCAATAAATGATCTTAAGAGAGGATGTAAAAAAAGCCTGTATACTCTACCATACATTCTCCTTTTGTCAAGATTTACCCTTGCATAATACCCTTTGTTAAATTTAAAATCAAGTTCAGGCTCAACAAGTGGATATATAAGCCTAGTTGGAATTTTTTCAGTATAACCTAAAATATCTGCATCATGTAATGCAAAAGCATAGGAATTAATACTTGCAATACCCATTGCAAGCCATACGTCTCTACCTTTTCCAGAATATTTGAGTAAATTAAGCCCGCTATCTCTTAACTCAGTTAATAATTTCTCAACTTTAGGTCCATTACACCACATAATAATTTTTGGAATTTCAAGGTCTTTAAAAAAACGTTTAACATGTCTAAATTCTTTTTCATCCTTTGCAGCGAGTGGAATTACAACTTCATTTAGATATTTACATTTATTTAGACCTTTTATGATATTTCCAAGCGCCTCGTTTTTTATTTCTTTATAAAGCATTGGCATAATCACAGAAACAGGCCTTTCATTTGCTGCATCACTAACATATTTCATGAGTTTATTATTATCAACTGA
>Ga0272442_10002359_pt1 | contig 27509 bp, 21 predicted proteins | sample SSMForm2O_FD_200262 | JGI IMG/M metagenome (GOLD analysis project Ga0272442, IMG submission 200262) | Marine sediment archaeal communities from Little Sippewissett salt marsh, Falmouth, MA, United States - SSM-Form-2O | ecosystem: Environmental > Aquatic > Marine > Wetlands > Sediment ...
GTAGAAGATAATATATCAATATATCGGTTTTGATCAAATAACCAGCTGCTTCATAGTATAGACAGCTTCTTCAAGTCCTGTGAATACAGCTCTGGCTATGATACTGTGACCAATGTTGTATTCATCGATAAGCTCCAGATCGACCAGGGCTTTAACGTTGTGGTAATTCAAACCATGTCCGGCAACGACTCTCATACCGGCTTCTCTTATCTGAAGAGCGGCGTTTTCTATCATTTTGAGTTCATTTTCTTTTTCTTGTCTGGATAATGCATTTGCATATCTTCCAGTATGGATTTCAACAGCATCTGCGCCCAAATGCTTTGCTTTTGCGATCATTTCTGGATCAGGTTCGATGAAAACACTGACCTCGATTCCCTTTGACTGTAACAACTTAATTGATTCCTGATGGGAATCGATCAGTAGGAGACCACCTTCGGTAGTTAATTCTTCCCTTTTTTCCGGGACAAGAGTAACAGTATCAGGTATTATTTCAAGAGCGATTCTCACCATTTCAGGAGTAGTGGCCATTTCCAGATTTAACTTGGTTTGAACAGTCTTTCGTAAAATCTGCAGATCACGAAGTTGGATATGACGGCGGTCTTCCCTTAGATGGATTGTTATCTGGTCTGCCCCATTTTGTTCTGCTATTGCAGCAGCTGTTACCGGTTCGGGCTCGATACCTTTTCGAGCTTGTCTTATTGTTGCAACATGATCTATATTTACACCCAAGTCAGACATATCATCTCCTACATATAAATATACTTGCAATAGGGTTAAGCTAATTTAAGAAATATCCTGATAGATCTCTATTTCTGCTTTACTGCGTAATTCTTTTAAATATTTTATTAAACGTAGTTCAGAATCAATTTTCTGAAGTCTTTTTTTCAGAGCGTCCTTAACTTCATCAAATGAAGCTACTTTACTTTTTTTATAATCTGTTACCATGATTAAATGGTAGCCAAATTTGGTTTTGATCGGTTCGCTGATTTCATTTAAGTTAAGGTTAAAAGCAGCGTCTTCAAATTCTCTCACCATTCTACCTCTGGGAAAATAACCAAGATCACCTGCTTTGCAACAGCTGGGACACTCGGAGCATTCTCGCGCTTTCTGGCAAAAATCAGCTGGATTTCTGATCTCATCCTTAATTTTCAGAACCTTTTGTTGAATTTTATTTCCGTTACCCTTGATTAAAATATGCGAAGCTTTTACCATCTCCTGGGTTATAAATGCTTCCTTATTTTCAAGATAAACGGTTTTTAATTTATCGATTGGGATATCTTCCTGAGGAGGAAAATTTTGATCTATATATTTCTTGATCATCAACTCATCTTCAATTCTTTTTCGGAGAATAGATTCGTCCAGACCAAGGTGCTTAAGATTAATCTGGTATTCATCTTTGGAATTGAACTGGAGAGTGAAATCTATGAATTTGCTATCAATTTCGTCCCGGGAGACCTCTATATCTGCCTCTCGAGCTTTTGAAAGAAGTAGATATCCGTCAATAAGCTGTTCGATTGCTCTCAGTTTGGCTTCTCTTGTGGGTTGTTCAATACGTAATTTTTCCAGAACTTTACTCAATTCTGCTTTGTATTCGATATCGTTAATTTCATAATCGTTAATTCTTGCGACGATCATTCTGTCTCCCTGACAAAAAATTCTCTGATCATTTTTAAAACATAGAAAAAATTTATTCTATTTGGGGTCAATGTCAAATCAAAATCTATTTTTTTAAACCAGGTAAATTGCCTTTTAGCGTAATTTCGGGAGTTTTTTTTGGCTTCCTCCAGACATTTCTCGCTAGATTTTTGATTTTTAAAATAAGGATAAAACTCACGATAACCAACAGTTATCATTCCGGGATCATCTTCTTTATAACCGGCTTTTAGAAGATTTTCAATTTCATTCAGCAATCCATTTTCCAACATTTTATCTAGTCGACGATCGATCTTTTTATAAATATTTTCTCTTTTATCAGTGAGTAAGATATCATAACTTACCAAATCATTAACTGGTTGCTGTTGTTCCCAAAAAGATGATATTGTTTTACCGGTGGATTCATAAACTTCCAAAGCTCGTGAAATCTTCTGGATATCGTTTGATTCGATCCGCTGTGCAGATTCTGGATCGATCTTCTTCAACTTTTGGTGAAGATATTCGCCAGGATGTTGCTGGTAAAGTTTACGAATTTTTAGTTTAATATCAAATGGAATGGGGGGAATTTTGGCTAATCCTCCTATTAAAGCTTTGATGTAAAAGCCAGTTCCACCTACAATCAGAGGAAGTTTATTCTGCTTATTCATTTTGTATATGATTTTTCTAGCATCCAGACAGAAGTCACCAGCATTATATTGCTCATCAGGAAATAATTTATTGATGAGATGATGTCTCACCAGCTGGAGTTTTTTTTTATTCGGTTTCGCAGTCCCAATATCCAGGAGTTTATAAACCTGTCTTGAATCTGCTGAGATAATGTCTGTACTCAGATACTTGGCAAGTTTAAACGCAAGATCGCTTTTACCAACTGCTGTTGGTCCCTGAATAGTTACAATGGGAAATCTGAAAGGCATGTTCAACCAATGCGCTTGAATCTTTTTTCAAAATCTTCTAGGGTCATTTTAATTATAACTGGTCTGCCATGGGGACAAAAATAAGGTACTTCGCAGGCAAAAAGGTCGTTTATCAAAGTAAGCATCTCTTTCTTCCCCATTTTCTGTCCGGCTTTAATTGCCGTTTTGCAAGCAACTGATTTTGCAATACTGTCTCTGAAATCGTGGTTGGTGGTAAATTCTTGTTCCAGACGTTTCAGGATTTCCAGGAAAACTTTCCCACCATCCCAATTTTTTAATTCTGCAGGAATCTCATTTATAACCACCGAATCGTTACTAAAAGTTTTAAGAGAGAATCCGATCTTATTGAATTCTGTAATATTTTCTGAGATCAATTTTGGGATCAGTTCTCCAAGATAAGGTGGTAAATTGATTACCAGGGGGAAAATAAGCTTCTGTTTTTCGGGGGGAGCGCCATGAACACGGTGGAGAATCTTTTCATACAATATTCTCTCATGAGCTGCATGTTGATCGATGATAAGCAGGCCTTCTTCTACCTGAACAAATATATAGCTTTGATGCAATTGCCAAGGATTGATAATTTCTTCTTCCGAACTGAGATATAATTCTTTATGGTCAGGTAGGATTTCTTTGCTTAATTTTTCATCCTCAGAAGTTACTGATTTAAAAAGATCGGGTTGATAAAGATCTTGTAACTCTCTTTTGAAATTCTCCAATCTTTTTTTGTCCGTGCGATTTTTAAAGATAAGTTTTTCGGTTTTGGTTATCTTATCTTGGTCGAGGTTAGATTTCAATCTTGCTTTAAGCTTTTCGTATTTTTTGTTTTCATAATTCAAAAGTGCCCTGGTAAGTGAATTCTTTACAAAATTATGGACCAGACCCGGATCTCTGAACCTTAATTCCAGTTTGGCAGGATGAACATTAAAATCAACATTACCAGGTTCTATTATCAAAAACAGGAGATAGGGTGGGATTTTACCACTCTGATAAGATCGAATCTTCTTTAGAAAAGGCTCGTAGGCTGCTCTAATGCTATGTAGAATTATTTTATCTTTGATGAATCTCCCGTTTACGAACAGATAGCGGAAATCACTAAAATATTCTTCTTCAGTATCAAATCCACCAATATAGCCTTTTAGCTCTATTTCTTGATTAGTAAATTCTATTGGAATAATATCCTTGCTGAAAAAATCCCTTCCGAAGATCGCTTCAATTCTTTTTGAAGGATCTTCAACTGCAGGAAAATTTATTTTTTCGATCCCGTTTGTGATGAATCTAAAATGGATCTTCGGGTATAATATCGATTGATAGTGAAGATAATTTAATATATGTCTGTATTCTACCATTTCGGTTTTCAGGAATTTCTTACGAGCAGGTATGTTCTTAAACAGGTTTCTTACTGTTACTGTCGTTCCTTTATTGGCTGAGGTTTGGGTGAGATCTATAAGTTTTCCACCCTTGAATTCAACTCTGGTTGCTGTTTCAGAATCTGCTTCCCTGGCCGTAAGTGTCAATGAACTAACTGAAGCTATACTGGGCAAAGCTTCTCCCCTGAATCCTAGAGACGAAATATGGAAAATATCAGTTACTGTATGGATCTTACTGGTAGCATGTCTTTCAAAACTTTGCAGGGCATCATCTTCCGACATACCGCTACCATTATCAGATACCTGGATCAGTCTTTTCCCGCCTTTTTCTATCTTAACTGTGATCTTATCTGCACCGGAATCGATTGAATTCTCCACCAGTTCCTTTACTACAGAAACAGGTCTTTCGATTACTTCGCCTGCAGCAATACGATTCGCGACTTCTTCACTGAGGATCTTGATCTTACCCATGAATTCAGTTATCCAGATTAAATCGGTTATCCGACTTTTTCCGATCTATTTGGTCTTTTTTATCCTGCAACCATCCGGTTTTGTTATAAATATCAATATCAAAACAATCAAAACTTGGAACGAATGGTTTTAGATCAAGCAGTGGTGTGCCATCTACAATGTCTACGTTACGAATATACAGGATATTTTTTTCAATTTTCTCCAAATTTACAATTGAGATCCCGATCTGATTAGGGCGTCTGGGAGCTCTGGTTGCGAAGACTCCTTTTAATTCCTTATCCAGATAAGGAATAACCTTTAACTCATAATTGGTGGAGAGATGGAAATTATAGATTAAGAATATATGTGAGAATCCTTCCAAGCCCGATAGCCCGGCTTCATATTTTTCATCTAGTTCAACTTTTCCGCGAATTCCTTTAGCAGCTGCAGGTTGGATTGGCATTCCCGCAGGTACCTTAAAGGGAGATCTGATAATTCCAATAGGTTTGAATTCTATCATTGCGATTTCTCCATATTATTAAGGGCTTCAATAAGATCTTCCCAGAAAGCAGGATCTATCTTACCACCCAGATTCTTAACAGCTGTAAGATCGTCATAAGCTTTCTGGTAATGACCAAGATAAAATAAAATAGCAGCCCTGTTATACAGTGCCATGATGTCTTTTTTATTAAGCATAAGCAAACGATTTAAGTCGGAAATTGCCTTGTCATACTCTTCTTTTTGCAAATATAACATCGCTCTGTTATAGATAGCAGTTGAATCTGAAGGTGCATTATCAATTACAACCGTGTAGTCTTGAATTGCCAGATCGGTTTTGGTTTGTTTCTGATAAGCAAGAGCTCTACCATAATAAGATTTAAAATGCCCGGGATTTATTTCAAGTGCCTGGGAATAATCCCTGATAGCTTGCTGAAATTTACCTTCTTTATAGTTCAAGGAAGCTCTGCGATTGTAGGGGATGTATTCATTAGGAAACATATCTATCGTCTTACTCCATAAAATCCTGTTATTCTGCCAGAATGGAACCTGATAAAATGCAGATCGTACAATCCAGAAAGCAATAATTAACACTAATCCAACTTTCAGTAAAAGCTTTTTTGGTAATTGAAATAGAAAACAGATAAGAATAGATATTCCGAACATAGAAAGATACATATACCTGTCAGCTACCGTGTTCCAGTTCTGTGCTTCAAAAGGAATGAATCCACTTACCGGCAGTATACCAAAGATTAATATCAGGTAAGCAAGCAGAAGCTTTGGTTTATTGGTTCGATATTTCCAGGTTAAATAAAATAGCCCTAGCGGAATGATCCAACTTAAATATAGCCAGGGTGTTTGCATCACCTTTGTAGGGGTTCTACCGTAAAAAGAGGACAATTTTAATGGATAAATAATTTTATAGAGGTAAAAGCATATACTGTCAAAAAAGATAAAAAATCTTGCCCAGATTGGTTTTATCTCATTCAAAACGGGTTTACCCGAATTCAAGAGGAATATTACATAAAAAAACATCAGGAAAAAAAATGGAATTAAGCTCAGGTATATTTTCTTAATCTTGTTTTTGAGACTGATCAGATCAATAAGTGCGATAAAAATTGGTGCGATAATCGAACTTGGTTTGGACATCAATGCCAGGAAAAAAGATAATATACTGAGGATATAGAATATATTTTTCCTTGCAGAATTCTTTCTATAATGCAGGTAAAATAGAATGGATAAAAAAGAGAAAAAACCTGCCAGTAGTATCCTCGAACCTGTTGCCCAGGCTACTGCTTCAACCTGCAGAGGATGCAGGGCAAATACCAGGCTTCCTAGAAATGAAAATAAAGCATGAGAAAAGATCTTTTTTAGAATTAAGAAAATAAAAATCGAATTGAGAATATGAATAATGATATTGAGTAGATGAAAATTTAGGGGATCAGGATGTAAGGGATCAAAATGAGATAATTTTTTGATCAATCCCCAGGTACTGTAAGTTACTGGAGCATAAAGCAATTTGTCATCAGATTTCCAATATTTTAGAAGACTCACATCAGGATCGATTTGATCATAACTATTATCTATGATGTGAATATCGTCATCCCAAACAAATTCATGCCCAGTAGTCTGATAAAAAGTCAGCAAGATCAGAACTACCAGGACAGCAGGGAGGATAATGATATTTAACTTGGAATTCTTACTTAATACCTGTTTTTCTGTTTTAATTTTCGTGGACATGATAAAATAAGAGAAATCCCCTTCTCGGAAGGGGATTTCACGTTTTTTTTCTTTTTATCAAAAGTTATTTTCCCGCAAGATTTCGATAATATTCGTAGCGTTCTTTAACGTATTTATCGAATTGAGATCGATAATTATCTACTTTATCAGGGAAAGTTCTTTCCAGAGAGGTGTATCTTCTTTCACCTTTCAAAAAATCCACTACTGGCACTGTGGGTTCCCTTGATTCCAGGATCAGAGGATTCTTACCTTCTTTCTTCAAATCTGGATTAAATCGGTAAAGCAACCAGTAACCGGAATCGACGGCTTTTTTCTCCTCTTTTTGGGTATAGGCCATATCAAAACCGTGATTGATACAGGGTGCATAAGCCATAACAATAGAGGGACCATCGTATTCTTCAGCTTCTTTGATAGCTTTGAGAGCTTGATTCTTATTTGCACCCATAGCTATTGAGGCTACATAAACATATCCATAGGTCATGAGCATCATACCGAGATCTTTTTTAATGGTTTTTTTGCCCGATTCGGCAAATTTAGCTACCGAACCTAGAGGAGTTGCTTTGGAAGCTTGTCCCCCCGTATTAGAATACACCTCTGTATCCAGTACCAGGATATTGAAGTTACGCCCAGCAGCCATTACATGATCTACACCCCCATAACCTATATCGTAAGCCCAACCGTCTCCTCCGAATGACCAGATTGATTTATCGATGAAATAACTTTGTAATTCGATTATTTTTTTAACTATTTCTGCTGTTTCTGCTTTAGCTGTTTCCAATACTTTGGGAAGCAGAACTTTAATCTTTCTGGTATTATCTTTCATTTCATCGGTTTTCAGCGTCCAATTTTGCAAAGATGTTCGCAATCTTGAGCTTAATTCCGAATCAATGTTTTTTTCAAGTAACATTTCAATGTTATTCTTAAGTTGTTTTCTATTGGCATCCACAGCTAATCGCATACCAAAGCCGTATTCGGCATTGTCTTCAAAAAGTGAATTTGCCCAGACCGGTCCGTGACCTTCTTCGTTCTTGCAGTAAGGTATGGTAGGAAAGGTGCCACCCCAGATTGAAGAACAACCTGTTGCATTAGCGATCATCATTCTTTCACCAAACAATTGGGTGATAAGTTTGGCATACGGCGTTTCGCCGCATCCGGCACAAGCACCTGAGAATTCAAGCAGGGGTTGTTTAAATTGACTGCCTTTAACAGTTGTTTCTATGTTACTTCCCATTACATTTTCCGGTAAGGAATCAAAGAATTCAGCATTTGTGATTTCCCCAGCCTTTCTTTCTTCTGCAATTGGTTTCATCACCAGCGCTCCCTTGGGACATTCTAGGACACAATTACGACAACCTTGGCAATCTTCGGTATAAACCTGTATCTTATATCTATATTCATCTTTATCTTTACCGTTTGCAGCTATCGTTACAAAGGTATCAGGTGCATTCTTCAGATTTTCTTTCCTGATCAATTTTGGTCTTATAGCAGCATGAGGACAAATAAAGGAACACTGATTACACTGGATACAGTTTTCCGGAAGCCAGCGAGGTACGAAAGGTGCGACACCTCTTTTTTCCAGTCTGGTAGTGCCTGAAGGAATAAAACCGTCGAAAGGCATATCGGAAACGGGAATTTCATCTCCTTTTTCTCTCATTATTCTCTCGATCACATTCTTGGTAAATCTATCGGAATCATCAGGAATAAGTTTATGCAGTTTGGCATGCTTGGTAGGAATTTTAGCCGGGACTTCAATTTCGATCAAAGCTTCGTTCGTTTTATCCACTGCTTTCCAGTTCATATCAACGATTTCCTGACCTTTTTTAGAGAAACTTTTCTCGATTGCTTTTTTGATCATTCTTATTGCTTCTTCCCGATCCAGAACACCTGAGATCAGGAAAAACGCAGTCTGCATAACCGTATTGATCCTATTTCCCAGTCCAACATCATTGGCAATCTTTAAGGCATTGATATTATAGAGTCTTATATGCTTTTCTATGATGGTTTTCTGCATATCTGCTGTAAGGTTTTCGAAAACTTTATCTTGTTTCCAGATAGAATTGAGCAAAAATACGCCATTCTCCTTGATCCCTTCCAGAATGTCGTAACGACCGATGAAAGCCTGATTATGACACCCAATGAAATCTGCATTGGTGATCAGGTATTCTGATTGGATCTTTTCTTTTCCAAATCTCAGATGACTTCGTGTTATCCCACCTGATTTTTTGGAATCATACTGGAAATAACCTTGGGCATAAAGATCTGTATTATCACCGATAATTTTAATAGAGTTCTTGTTTGCACCTACCGTACCATCAGAACCCAGTCCCCAGAATTTGCAGTTTATAGTACCTTCCGGAGTAGAATTTATTTCCTCGTTTATGGGTAGGGAAAGATGTGTGACATCATCTTCTATACCTACTGTGAAATTATGAGTACATTTACCATCCAGATGATCATAAACTGATTTAACCATCGACGGAGTGAATTCTTTGGACGATAAACCGTATCTTCCGCCTATAATAGTTAAGTCTTTTCTATCTTTAAGAGCTGCAACTATATCGAGATATAAGGGTTCACCAATAGAACCGCACTCCTTAGTTCTGTCTAAAACAGCAATTTTCTTAGTTGAGCCAGGTAGAGATTTGAGGAAAGAATCAATATGGAAAGGACGATACAATCTTACTTTTATCAAACCAAGTTTGCTGTTTCTTGTACGATTCAAATAGTTAATAGTCTCCTCGATAGTGCCGATTCCACTACCCATCGCAACGATTATATTTTCAGCTTGAGGATGACCCACATAATCGAAAAGATGATATTGTCTACCGCTTATTTTTTCGTATTCATCCATATAGGACTGGACTATCTCGGGGGTTTTATCATAATATTTGTTTACTGTTTCACGTCCTTGGAAATAGACATCAGGGTTTTGGGCTCCCACTTTCACCTGGGGTTTTTCCGGATTGAGTGCCCTGCTTCTAAAGTCTTCCACATATTTTGGGTCTATCATTTCTTTTATTGTCTCATAATCGATAACTTCAATCTTTTGAATTTCATGAGAATTGCGAAAACCATCAAAGAAATTTAGAAAAGGTACCTTAGCTTTAAGAGTTGAGAGATGTGATATTATTCCCAAATCCATTATTTCCTGGAGAGAACCAACTGCCATGAGAGCAAACCCAGTGTTTCTTGCTGACATTACATCTGAATGATCACCAAAAATTGAAAGAGATTGAACAGCGAGTGAACGGGCAGAAACATGGAAAACGGTAGGTAGCATTTCACCGGCTATTTTATGCATATTAGGAAGCATCAACATTAGTCCCTGAGAAGCAGTAAATGTCGTGGTCATTGCCCCAGCAGATAGAGAGCCATGTACAGCTCCAGCAGCTCCAGCTTCAGATTGCATTTCGACTACGTCGACTATCTGACCGAATATATTCTTCCTGCCGTTAGCCGCCCAGGTATCAGCATATTCGCCCATCGGAGAAGAAGGTGTAATTGGGTAAATTGCTGCTACTTCGCTGAAAGCATAAGCAACATGTGAAGCGCAATTGTTACCATCCATACTCAATTTTTTAAATTTCTTCATAGGTAACTCCCTGTATATTTATTTAAGATATTCATTATTATCTGTTCAAAAAATTAGGGAACAATTATTCAGTCAACATATTATAACCTGAGGGGGAAAAAAAATTGTTCAAGAGCTTATTTTTTTGCCCCTGATAATAATTTTTTATAATATTCAAAAGATTTTTTGAGTTCTTGAAATTCAAGCTATCTATATTTTCATATTTTTCAATTGATTATGAACATTAACGGATTTCCTTAATGTTATTCTTTTAATTCAACATTAACATCAAATTATTTTTCAAAAAAAAATAATTAACAATCAAATAGTAGGTCATAAATCATTATTATTACGAAATAATGTTGACATTGAATTTGGATTTTCAAATTATGAATTAAAATCTTAAAGAGGTAGTGAAAAGTGAGATTTGTTAAAATTATTTTATTATTTTTTATTTTATCCTTATTTATTCCACTCATCACTGCTTCCATAAATATGCAAACAGCGAAAGAAGTTGCCGACTTTCATCTTCAGATTAAAAATGTTACACAGACTTTTTCAGTTACAGATGTAATCGAGATCAAAAATCTTAGAAAACAGAAATTAGGTTTCATTGTAAATCTTACTCCTCAAGGGTTTGTGGCAGTTTCACCTGATACTGATTTCAATCCGATCATAGCATACTCATACCATAATAGTTTTCCTTTAATAGATGATAAAAACAATACATTGTTCAATATGCTTCGTAAAGATATGGAATTAAGGGTAAAGCAAAAGAACAGTTACCCTACAAGTACAATCCAAGCAAATAATGAATTATGGAACAATTATCGAAACAGGAATTTAACTTATTTCCGAAATCGTAATTTTCAACAATGGCCTGCTCGAGGTGAGGTTACTGATGGCTTGGTAAAAACTACTTGGATGCAGGGACATCCATACAACAAATTCTGCCCGATGTCCACTGAAAGCGGAATCAGGAGTTTTGTGGGAAGTGTAGGAGTTGCGCTTGCTCAAATAGTTAACTATCAAGAATTTATCGGTGAGTTTGTATTTGGGGATGAACATCGTTATCAAACAGATACTGGTATCAGGATTGACCAGGATAATCAGACCTATGATTTTCCCAATTTCCCCATTTTAAACGAATATTTAGAAAATCTTAGGAATACTTATAATTCTCAGGCAGATTTATCAATGGATAATCTTGCTACACTAAACATGGTCTGTGCAATAATTGTTAAGACCCAATTTAATACTTATGAATCTACAGCTGATACAGAGAACGTCCCAGAGGCTTTAACTGAAATTTTTAAATATGCCTCAGCCCGTTTGATCACAACCCAGGCTGGTAGTTTTTATGAAGACCTGCGTTACAACATCACAAATGAACTTCCTACTATCCTGGCAGTAAAGCTAGTAGATAACAACATCACAAAAACAACTTATGAAAGGGCTGTTGTCTGTGATGGATTCAATACAGATGGTGAAATTCATATTAATTTCGGATGGGGAATAAATTCTCAGAATATTTCTTCAGGTTGGTATCGTTTACCAGCGGTTAGATCTATACGGAATGATTTGATCTTGCATGGTATAATGTACATCGAAGGTAAGCGAAGATTAGTATCTAACAGATCTCAGGAAAAAATCCAACTTCCTGATATCCAAACAACTATCCTTGAGGATCTTTTCGAAGATGAAGTAGTTACAACTACCGAGGAAGATGTGTCTGAAGAAGAACCGGAATTGAATGTTAATCTAAATCTCGCTAAAACGGAAGAGGACACTACACAGCTTGGGCAAACTTCTCGCTTTGTGGTCTATGAAGTTGCACCAGTACCAGTTAAACAAATACCACCTGTATATCCTGAATTTCTTAAGAAAGAAGGAGTTTCAGGAGATGTCTGGCTGGAAGTTGAAGTATTCGAAAACGGCACAGTAGGTGCGGTAAATGTTTTACAATCTTTGGTAGCTGGCTCTGGAGGATTGGATGAATCAGCTGTAAATGCCGTAAAACAATGGGAATTTTCTCCAGCTAAAAGTGCGGGTAAACCAGTTTCATGTTGGGTAACATTTCCAGTTACTTTCAGCGTTAAATAATTAAACTATTTATTGATACTACCTCATCTGGCATTTGATTACAACATAATATCTTGACCTACAGTAAAAGATATTCTGATAGAATTTAAGTAAATCCGGATTTCCATTTCTTTTAAATTTATCTAATAAAGAGTTTTATTTATTCCCTTAAAGATAAAATCAATTTTTCCCAGTAATAAAAAAGGGGATCTGTTTTGCAGATCCCCAGTGTATTTTAAAGAGAAAGTTTTATTTGATTTTCTTGATTTCCTCGATGGACATTTTCAAACTGATCCTCATTCTTTCCAGGACATCGGCCAGTTTTCCTATTTCATCCCTAGATGAAGTTTGGATCTCTTTATTGAGATTGCCATCAGCCATATGAGAAGCCAGGTCAGTGATTTTTTTCAATTCTGATACTGATCTGTTTATGAGCAGGAATGTTGTTACACTTAGTAAAATTATTAAGACCAACATCACAATCGCAATTGAATAAGTTAAAGATTTCAATTGCTGGTTCATCTCCTGCATGGAGAAACCGATTCTGAAAGCACCCCAATGTTGATCGACAAATTTCACAGGCATCGATATGTCAAGCAGGATTTCACCAGTGTCACGCTCGTATTCCTGAACCAGAATACCTTCTGTATTTTGAGCGGCTTTTAGCCCAATAGGATCATCAAATTTACGTTTGGTTCTGTTACCGAACAGATCCTGTTCATAATTTCCTGATAAAGGTTTGGAATAAATAGAATTATGAGTTGGTAAGTAACCGTTTCTATCCACTAGAACTGCATAGACGATTGATTTATCTTTCAAGAAACTATCTTCGATCCCCTGGATATTATCATCGAAATAGGAATCAGTTCTTGTTCTGTATTTAACTGGATCTGTGCCGGGTATCACTGTATAGGTTGAGTCGAAAGCTTCTTGGACAGTAAAATATTCCAGCTCTACTCCCATCCCGAGTTTTACTTCCATGATTTGAGAACCGATCGTAGCCAAGGTCTCACCCTTGCGCATGATCTGGTCTTTCAGCATTTTGGTTTGTTGTTGGATCAAAAAATACCCAATGAGAGCAGTAACTATTATCATCACTATCAATAATAAGAAGGAAATTTTAAGACCCAGATGTTCTTTAACCTTCATTTTGTTTACTCCTCTTTAGAAGTTCATCTACAGGATCAATCATCAAGGCTAGGAATTCTTCCTGTTTTTTCTGATTAGTGATCTTTTTACTTACTACTTTAACAAGGTCAGAGATTTTGGAAATTGGAAAATTATCCCTTTCTTCTCTCATTTCGGTAATTGCTTCATCCACCATTATTGTAGCCATGGGACCGATGAACTTAGCGAGATGGACTTCTATGAGATCGAAAAATTTAGGTTCTACACCAGTTCCAGGGGGCAGTTCTTCCTTGGGTATATCTTCTTCCTCGATCGAAGTTGCTTCACCTGATTCGATAATTGTTTCTATTTTTTTGATCACCAGATTAAAGGTGAGGTTGAGCAATGGCATGGATATGGATTTATCACATAGTACGGAAATCACACCACCATTGATTCTCTGGGCAATGATTAGATAATTTTCATAATCCCAGATAACACTGTTGATATCAAAACCGCTGCTTTCGATTCCCTGAAAACCCTGAAGTATTTGCTGACCGGTTTCCCTTAAGATTTTAACCGTAAATCCTTTGGGCATCATGTGTGAGATCAATTCGCCTTCTTCATTATTAACAAAGGATCCGTAAACTCTAAGAACTCTATTTAAATGTTTGAGAGCATCCTCCATAATCAACTCCTATTTATGATTGTGACTTCAAAAAATCACTGATAATACTTTTAATATATTTAACAGAACCCTTGGGATCGATCAGAATACCAATATAGTAGATATCGCGATGAATAATGATGAGTTTTTGACCCTGAAACTCTACTAAGCTGTTTTCCATATCACCAAGATGAAGGGTTTCTCCAACATAAATTCCTATAGTACCCATAAAAACTGCTATTGCTCCGATCTTATCAGAATCATCTACATTGATCTCATCTAAGACAACACCGTCATCAGCAACAGCGAGGGCACCATTTACGTGTTCAATTTCAGACACCAAACCTTCTAACAGTTGACGAATATGTTCTTTATCGTCAATCTTTTGAAGAAATTCGGACCTTCCTTCCTTTTTAGCATCAACCAAGGTAACCTCCTTAAAACTTGGAATATTAATTTATTTTTACTATCGTTCTCATAGTACAGTTTAAATAGAGACTTAAAAACATCTATTTTTCTACATAAAAAATCTAAGGTCTCAATTACTATATTTTGTCAAGGAAATATTTTAATAAAGCGGTTTTCTATTAATCCTTATCGGAAAATTCGAAAACAGGTTGCAAGTATTTAAATTGATCTATAGTTAGAGAATCCTTTGCTATTAACTGTTTTAATTCTTCAATATCATTATAGATATCAAATTTTTGGTGACTTTCGCTGATCTGATATAAAAGATTCAAAAAATACCAACTCATCAGATATTGCCTCTCGAGAAAATAAAGATCTGCAAGTCCCCGAATGATTTCAAAACGATTCAGATGTTCGGGATAATCAAGGAATAATTTTAACAGAGATGTCTTTGCTTCTTGATAATTATTCATTGAGTACTGAGCAATATAATTGAAAAAAAGAGCTTTCTTATCGTATGTGGAATCCTGCTGAGCTAAAATAGGTTTTAAATAGTCGATTGCTTCTTGGTAATTTTTCAGAAAAATATCATTTGCAACTATTTTTAATTTTAAATCCACTGTATTGTCGATTTGAATGGAGTCTTTTAGGATTAATTTGTAAACATCGTTAGCCTCATCGAACAATTGATTGTTCTCATATATATCGGCTAATTGAAACAAAAGTGCTGTTCGGATCTGTTCATTTTCTACCTCGTTTAACACCGAAGATATTTTTTCTATCGAAATAAATGCATTCAATTGATTGAGAGTGGACTTAAATTTTGTTAAGGTTGCTAACAAAAGTTCTTCATCTGTTGAATTCTGAAAGACCTTGGAAAAATCATCAGCGGCAGCTTCCCAATTTTTCAATCCCAGGTTAGCTTCTCCCCTGAAATAGTGAAGAAGATCATTGTGAAAGTCATCGGAAATCATCTGATCGGTTTTATTCAGAGCGATCTGATATTCTTCTTTTTCAAGATAGAATTTTACCAATTCAAAATCATAATCCATATCGACGGGAATATGGGTGTCAAGACCGTTTAGTGCGAAGTTAAATAAAGTTAATAGAATCAAAGCGGAGGTAGAAAATCTTGATCTTTTAACCATCAAGTTCCTTTCCTATCAAAGCTGCGCCAATTGCTCCGGTGAAATCAGGTTTTTCAGGAACCAATAGATCAGTTTGTAGTATCCTTTCTAAAGCTTCTTGCATAGCGCTGTTATTAGCAACCCCTCCTGTGAAGACAATCGGTTCCTGCCATTGGATTGCAGACATCAAATTACGGGTTCTTCTAGCTATGGCGTCATGAACTGCTTTTGCTATATCGCCAACCGGATTATTCTGGGTTAATAATCCAATGATTTCTGATTCTGCAAAGACAACGCAGGTGCTGTTGATCTCTATTTCTCTTGTAGATTTTAAAACCAGATCACTTAACTTATCAACCCTGGTATTCAGTATTCTTGCTACAACTTCCAGGAATCTTCCAGTACCTGCTGCACATTTGTCATTCATTACAAAATCGACGACCTTACCTTTTGGATTCAAAACAGCTATTTTTGAATCTTGTCCGCCAATATCAATAAAAGTTCTTACTCTAGGGAAAAAATAGTGAGTGCCCCGGGCGTGACAAGATATTTCTGAAATTTTTCTCTGAGCATAATCAGCAATATTTTTTCCATAACCCGTTGCAACAAGCGAAGTAATATCTTCCTGAGTTATTCCGTTTTTTTTTAACATTTGGGAAATGACTTTTTCAGAGGTATCTCCTGGCCTGATCCCTGTTGGTTCGATATCATCACAAATGATCTCTTGGTTCTTAAGGATTACAGCTTTTGTAGTCCTAGATCCAGAATCTAATCCTAGATATATTTTGCTCATTTTTTAAGCCATTCTTTGAGTAATGCCGGTAACAATATTCCCGATTGTCCCTGATGAAATTCATCAATAAATCTCAGATTATTAGGTTTTTCAAGATTAACACCAATAGTTGTAGCACCACCTGTTTTCGCGATCTGAAGAAACTGAGCAGCAGGATATACAGAACCACTAGTTCCTATAACCAGAAAAAAATCAAGATTTACTAATATTTTAAAGATGGTTTCCAATTTATAGGGAATTTCTCCAAACAAGACAATATCGGGTCTGAGATAATCGTTACATTCTGGGCACTTAGGGATGGAGGGATCAAGATCGATTTTATCTAGGGCAAATTCAGCTCCGCATTTTATACAAAAACATTTATTTAGATTACCGTGCATTTCAATTAGCCGCTTATTTCCTGCCCTGGCATGCAAACCATCAACATTTTGAGTGATCAGGTTGAAATTATCCTGCAGATAATCTTCAAGTTCTTTTAGAGCAAAGTGTCCTGGATTTGCCGAAGCATCACTGAGTTGATAATAGCGTTGTTTATAAAAACACCATACTTTCTCAGGGTTTTTTTGGAATGCTTCCAGAGTTGCAATTTCTTCTACTTTATGAGATTCCCATAATCCGTCATGATCCCTAAAGGTTTTCAAACCTGACTCTGCACTTACTCCAGCTCCGGTTAAAACTGCGATCTTATCTGATCGTTTGAATCTGAAAGCAGTTTGCATAATTTTTATTCCTAAGTAAGAACATGGATAAAGAAATTATCCTGGTTAAAATATTTAGCAGATAGTTCATGAATGCTCGATATATTTACGTTAGCAAGTCTTTTATCTCGTTCTAAATAGTATTGGTAACCCAGACCGATAGCATGTAACACGGATAGAGTTTGAGCTCTACCCAGCATACTTTCTTCTTCCATCAATCGTTGACCCCTGATGAAGTTCTTGGTCTTAATCAGATCATCTTTTTGAATACCGTTCTTGTTGATATCAATCAAAATATCCTTGATCAGGGTAATAGTTTTCTGCTGATTTCTTCTATCGACTATAGCAGTGACCAGAAAATAACCCAAATCTCTGATTGAGCGAAATTCAAAATCAACTGAATAAGCCAGTCCCTGATTCTCTCTTAATTCTTTAAAAAGAATGGAGTTAGTATCTCCACCAATTATCTGCCCCATTACATGAAATGTCGTGTTTTCTTGGACCTGGTTGAGATCTGGTCCGAAACCTCCCAGATTGATTATAGCTTGGTTTAAATTTTGATTGGTGATCTTTTTTTTCAATTCTGTTTTTTTGAAAATTGGTTTTTGAGGTAGATGAGGAATTTTAGTTTTTTTGTTAGAGAAAAATTTCTCGCATAGTTGGATCGCAAGATCTATATTGTAATCTCCGACGATTGTAAGATTCATATCTGCTAAATTATAGTATGTATCGAACCACTTGATTATCTGGCTGCGAGTTATTTTGCGGATAGATGTTTTTGTCCCTTCAATGTTAAGTAGATTACTGCGTTTCCCGAAAGTCATCTCTTGCCACATTTTAGTAGCGTTATATTGAGGATAGTCCTTAATCCTATCAAGGTTACTCATATAAGTTGATTTGAGATTCTCAAGATGATCTCTGGGAAAGAGAGGAGAGTTAATAACTTCCGATAGTAATTCCAGACTAACAGGAAGCATTTCCTTAAAACATTTCATTTTTAAGCTTGTTGTTTCTGTTTGAGGTGCTATACCAAAATTAATCCCATTAGAAGTACAGAAATTCAAGAATTGATTATAATCTCTTTTTTCATTTCCATATAACAATAAACCAGAAGTAAGAATATTGATTCCCAGATTATCAAAATTTTCGTTCAGTTGGGAAACTTCGGAGGTAAGACAAATACCGATAGTAGGTTTACCAACTATTCTCTGCAGGATTATTTTCAATCCATTCTCAAGCTTTACTTCCCAATAATCTGGGTTTAGTGATTTTTTGTCGTATTTGCTTCTTACCTTCGGTTGATTGTTCAAAATATCATCCCGGGATAATTGTTTCTTTCCTAGATGATAAATCTGTAATAGTTTTTGATCGAAGTAGTTCTCAATAACTTGTTTGATCTGTCTTACAGAAATGCTTCTGATTATTTTCGGATAGCGTTCGAAATTTTTATAACCGGTTAATAATTCTTCGCTGCCCAAGCTTGTTCCAAGGGATTCCACATATTCCTGAGAATAGCGGAAAAAATAGATCATCTCTTTTTTGGTTTCCCTGATCTCCATTTCCGTGACCCCGAAATAATATAGCAGTTGAAGCTCTTCGATGAATATTTTAATAATCTTACTTAGATCAGCTTTCTTTTTGGGCATGATCAGGAATATATTTATCCCATCGTTGAGTCCACTGATAGAATGCATCTTTATATGATCTACAAGTTTTTCCCGATGAAATAGTCTTTCATAAAGACGGCAATTCTTACCAACAGCGAAGATCTTGTTAATTATTGACAATGGATATGAATTGGGATTTGAGTCAGAAAGGTCAGGCAATACAAAAGCAAGCATATCATTGGATATTTTCCCAGGAAAAGAAATAAATCCGGTTTCAACTGGTAGTTTGTCTTGCTCTGATCTTAACCTTTTAAAATCACCAGCTTCCCAACTGGAGAAATAATGATCTATTATTTTCCAGAGTTGATCTTCCTCGAAGTCCCCGCTAGCGATAAGGTAGCAATTATTAGGAACATAATACTTCTGATAGAATTTTTTCAGATCTTGATATTTAGCTTTTTTGAGATTATTTAAATTACCGATGATTGGAAAACGATAATTGTTCTTTTTAAAATAATCTTCAGCGATTTTTTCAACGAAAAATTCTTCCGGATCGCTCTGGAATTGTTTTAATTCTTCAATTATAACTTTCTTTTCATTCTGAAAATCTCTTTCACTATAATTAGAGAAGCGAACAAGCTCACAGAGTAATTCAACACCTTCACCAATAAATCGCGATGGAACAGTAAGATAATAACAGGTGGAATCATATTCGGTATAAGCATTCATGTGCCCGCCTAAAAATGTTATCTTTTCCATTAGCGAGTTAGATGTATATTTACGGGTTGATTTAAAAACCAAATGTTCGGTGAAATGAGAAAAACCAGCTTCTTTTATTATTTCCCAAGCAGATCCAATCCTAACGTATAATTGTAAGGAAATTAGGGGATTAGAGTTATCCTTAGCATAAATTACTTTAAATTTATTAGGTAATATTTTATGAGCTACTTTCATTTTCTACCTTTGGATTTACACCATTTTACACATGCGTAAGCATTGTGATTATGAATTGATTCGTAGTTTTCTGATTCAACTTTGAAGGAAGTAATCCTATTGTCTTTTTTTAATAACAAAGTTATTTCTCTAACTATATCCTCAACAAAGGCAGGATTTTCATAACCTTTTTCTGTGATGTATTTTTCATCTACCCTTTTCAAAAGGGGGTAGATTTCTGAACTGGCTGTGGATTCGATCTTTTCAATCAATTCTTCCAACCAGATAAATTCAGTAGAATAGACTTCGAGAATTACCAGGGAGCGTTGGTTATGTGCTCCATGGTCACTGATCTCCTTTGAACAAGGACAAACAGTTGTTATGGGTACTTCCACACCAATTTTCAAGATATAATCTTGCTGGAGGGAAGCTTCGAAAAAACAGTTATAAGATTGGATTGATGCTATACCTGATACTGGAGCTTGTTTACGAATAAAATATGGAAAACGAATTAGGGTATACGCTGCATCTGCATTGAGAGCGCACTTGACTTCTTCTAAAAAATCAGGTAAATTCTTAATAAAGGTCTCTTTATGATATTTATTAAGAACCTCAAGGAATCTACTCATATGAGTCCCACGATGATGATGAGGTAATTCCACAAAGATATCAAGATCAGCTACCGTATTTTGGATCCCGTTAGATCTATCTTCAACTGTAATGGGGTATCTTACATTCCGCACCCCAACTTTATCAATCGTTATCTTTCTGTCATCGGGTAAACTTTGAATGTCTTTTTTATTTAACATTTTTTACTTCCAGATACTTATTCATACCGTTTGATAATATTTTTTCCAGTTTTTTTCCATTAAGATAGTAGATAACAGCCTCTACCCCATCTCTTTTTTCGATCAACTGGATTGCTCTAGCAGGATCAAGCAGAAAAATGGCTGTAGACAAGGCATCGGCTTCCAGGGCAGAATCTGCTATTACTGTTGCTGAAACAGCATTTCGAGCGGGAAAACCAGTTTCAGGGTTAAGAATATGATGGTAACGGATCCCATCTTTGATAAAATATCGTTCATAATCACCAGATGTTACTATGCTCAAATTAGTCAAACAAAGCACATCTACAATTTCATTCCTTTCTCCCCTGGGATTCTGGATTCCTACTCTAACAGGTTTGTCTTGTCCAAAAATGCGGATATCACCTCCTGCATTTATGATAGCAGATTTAACACGATTTTTTTTCATGAAATCAACTGCTTTGTCGATTATATAACCCTTTGCCAAACTTCCTAAATTAAATTTATAACCGACTGGTCTATAAAGTTCTTTCCGGTTGAATCTAATATTTTTCAATCCCATCACCGCTTGTGCTTTCTTAATTTGCGTTTTGGAGGGAATCTGTTTTTTATCAAAGTCCCATAACTCTGTCAGAGCTCCGATAGTAATGTCATAAAGAGAATCTGTTTCCTGATAAAGTTCGCGAGCATAACTGAAGATCTCTGATAGATCTTTATTCATTGAAAAATCAGTGGATCCTGAACTATTGATTCTGGATATCAATCCTCCATCAGCATAGAAGGAAAAATCGTTTTCATATTTTTCGATCAGATAGAAAGTGCTATCAAGAATTGATTTCAGGTCTATTCCCTTGGCTGTAGCATTTATCTCAATTACAGTATCAAGAGCAAATTCGGTTTGTGTTAGATTTTGCTCTCTATTATACCAGCGCCAAGCCGCAAAGGCAACTACAGCGATCAAAATTATTAATTTTACAAACTCATTCTTTTTCATTTTCTAAAAACTTTATTATTCAGATCTCGGTCACGAAAAAACCGACAGTCTATTTGTCAAATATATTGCTAAATCTATGACCAACGATCTAATAATAGGATTTATTCGAGCATTTCAAGACTTTTCAAATGAAAACGTTTATGGAAATGCTGTTCCAAATGTGCCAATAATATTCTGTTAATCTGTTTGATATTCCGAGTTGTGATCGAAATTTCTCCAAGTATATTGCCAATTTCACTAAAATTGAGCAAAATATCGGAACTACTTTTATCCAGATTTAAAACAAGGGATTCAAGTGCTGGACGAAAACACTTCTTACAAATAAATCCGTTTTTTTGGGGATAAAAAGCCTGGTAATAGTCGATCGAGTTATGACAAAGAATACATTTTTTCAGATTAATCCCTATTCCCATGATCTCAAACAATCGAATTACAAATCTCCAGAAGATAGCTATAGCATTGATTTTGATCTTTTTGATGTAATCGAGATATTTTATGAAAAGATCATATATTTTTTCCGAATCTTCACTAGATATCTCAAGTTGAAGCAGAAGCTCTGATGCTGCCATCATCATTATATTCGTTTTATATGAAGATTTATAAAGATGTGCTTTAAGCAGTTCGGTATTTTTAAAGATATACCAATCGGAATCTGGCTTTTTATAGACTATTAACTCCAGTTCATTCAATAGATCAAGAAGGGTTAGAAAAGGACTATTCTCTTTACGTATTCCTTTTGCCATCATGGGAATAATGCCATTATCTCGGCTTAATACATCAAGGATCAGGCTTGTTTCCCTGAATTTTACCTTCCTAATTATAATACCTCTAATCGATTTTTCTCGTGGTGTTTTAGCCATTAAAGTTCCTCCCTAAGCTGTAATTTATAACGGAACTAATTAGACATGTATAAAAATACTTAGAATTTATTCAACGGTAACGCTTTTAGCCAGGTTCCTTGGTTGATCAACATTCAAACCTCTCAGATCGGCGACATGATAAGCGAGAAGCTGCAAAGGGATAACTGATAGCAGGGGTTGTAAAACATGAATAGTATCCGGGATATGAATAACATTTTCAGAGATTCGTTTTATTGATCTATCTCCCATGGTAGCAATTGTGATGATCCTGCCATGTCTTGCCTTTACCTCCTGCAGATTCGAAATTATTTTTTCATAAATAGCATCTTTTAAGGCAATAGCGATCACAGGCATGTCTTGATCTATTAAGGCAATTGGACCATGTTTCATTTCTGCCGCTGGATAACCCTCAGCATGAAGATATGAGATTTCTTTCAATTTCAATGCTCCTTCCAGGGCCACAGGATAATTAACACCTCGACCAAGATACAGGGCATTGTCTGTTTTATAAAAAGTCATGGCAATTTCTCTGATTTTGTTATTCTGATCTAGGATTTTTTGGATCTTATTGGGGATTTTGGTTAATTCTTTTATATAGGTCATTCCGTAAGTCGGTGACAGATGTCTCATTCTACCTAGAAGAACACCCAAAAGACTCAAGACGGTAACCTGAGATGTAAATGCTTTGGTCGAAGCTACTCCGATTTCGGCACCTGCATGGATATAAACACCTCCGTCCGATTCCCTGGCGATAGTACTGCCTACTACGTTTGTGATACCTAAAACCTTGGAACCACGAGCCTGAGCTTCCCTTAGAGCAGCAAGAGTATCTGCTGTTTCACCGGATTGGCTTATTACGAAAACCAGAGTATTCTTAGGTATTATCGGATTTCTGTATCTGAATTCACTAGCATATTCCACCTCGACCTGGACTCTTGCCAGGTATTCAATTATATATTTGCCGATCAGAGCCGAATGCCAGGAAGTACCACAGGCAACTATTATCAATTTATCGATCCGACGAATCTCTCCGCCTTCCATATTTAAACCACCCAACCTCACAGAGGACAATTTGGGAACTAATCGTCCCCGATAAGCATTCTCCACTGAGGTTGGTTGTTCAAAGATCTCTTTTAGCATAAAGTGTTTATATTTTCCTTTATCTATGGTAGATACATCCCAGTTAATTTCGGATATCTTAGCTTCAACAGTTTCGTTTTTAAGGGTTGTTATCTCAAATCCTTCTTTATTTACTGTAACGATCTCTTCATCATGAAGATAAATAACTTTCTTGGTATGAATTATGATCGCATTAACATCGGAAGTAACAAAAAATTCGTCTTTACCGATTCCCAGAATGAGGGGGCTACCCTTCCGAGCAGCTATTATCATATCTGGTTGATCGCGGTTTATCACTGCAATCCCAAATGTTCCTTCCACAAGTTTCAAAGCTTCTTGAACAGCTAGGGTAAAATTTGATTCTGTTTTAGAAAAATGTTCGATTAAATGAGCAAGAATCTCGGAATCGGTATCACTCACTAATTTATGACCTTCTTTGACTAACTTTTCAGCTAAAATTTGATAGTTTTCAATGATCCCGTTATGAACTACTGCTATATTTCCTGAACAGCTGGAATGGGGATGGGCATTGATCTTTGATGGTTCTCCATGTGTAGCCCATCTAGTGTGAGCGATACCGATATTACCATAGGTTTTATCAGGAGATGGAAGACTACGTTCAAGATCGATTATCTTCCCTGCTTCTTTATAGATCTTAAGTGTGTTGTCCTTATCTATGATTGCAATGCCTGAGCTATCATATCCACGATATTCAAGCCTTTTCAAGCCTTCGACCATTATGGAGGTAGCATTTCTATTTCCTATATAACCAACAATACCACACATTTTTATCCCCCCAGTTCAAATTTTTTGATGGGATTAATTTTATCAAAGACCTTTAGAAAAATAAATAATAATAGCAAAGTTGGAATTATCAACCAGAAATGGAATTTCTCCTGATAAACAAGCTTAGCTAAAAATGGGATTTTATCGTTGTAATTTACCATTATAAGTGCTAAACCATTGTTCAAGAAATGAGCAATCATAGCGGCGTAGATGCTTCCAGCCCTTAAAGTTAAATAACCCAGATAGATTCCAAGTAAAGTGACTGGGATCAACCTGAACATATCAAGATGCAGAATTCCGAAGAGAATACCGGAAATAACTATTGCTGACCAATATCCTCTTTTTCGGAATGCATTTAAGATATATCCCCTGAACATAGTTTCTTCACAGAGTGCCGGTAGTAAGGCAATGATGATCAAAAGACTGATAAAATTACCATCCTGTACGGTTAAAAGGTTATTCATCCCTTCCAGATATGATTCCGAAATCGGATATATCAAATTTATAAGCTGACCGACAATCGTTGCGGAAATCATTACCGGAATAGCCATCAGCATTATAAGGAGTATGTTTACAGTACGGATGGGACGCAAACCAATAACAGACTTTAATTCGACCCTGGAAATCCTTAAAACCAATATTGTCGGCAATAAGATCAGAAATATCTGAGTTTTGATAAGTCCCGATAAAAGCTCTTTACTTTGCCAATGATTACCTAAATAAAAAAGAGCAAGCAAGACCAGAATAAAGAAAAGGGTTACGATTTGAGGTTTGAAAATGTTGGACTTGTTCTTACCCCAGAATTTCAGGGAATTATCTTCGCTAGTTCTAAATAAAACAGCTTCATTGTTAAATAATTTAATAGAGATTAAGATGGCTATTATATCAAGGATCAGAGTGGAAGCAAAAACGATAAGAAATTGCATGAATGAAACTCCACCAATCATGATTTCTTTGAAGAGCAGTGAGAAATTTACGATTGGTATCAGGGCAAAACCCGGAGTTAATTCAAATCCTGGAAGCAAGCTTATCATAGCCAGAATCATACCTCCTATAACAAGAGGCATCTGGTAACTTTGAGCTTCTTTGATATTCCTGGCATAGGTGGAAAGAGAAAGTAGAACTGCTGCAACTAATGTTATTAAGGGCAACATTGCCAGAAGTACGAGGGCAAAATTGGATAAAGGTAGTTGAATCCCTGCTGTGTCAATTCCACTTTGTCCCAAAATATGTCTGATCGAGATGAACATACTGAACAGGTTAAGAAACACTGTTATTAACGAAAAGGTCATGATGGTTATATATTTGCCGATGATCAGTTCTATTCTTTTAGCAGCGCTTACCAATATGGTTTCCAGGGTACCACGTTCCTTTTCTCCAGCCACAAGGTCAGACGCAACAACGGCACTACCGCTTAGAGTAATGACGATCAGCAAATACGGTAAGATCCTCCCTACCATGAAACCCAACATTTTTTCTGGAGGAGCTACATTCTCTTCTTTCAAGTCAATAGCATTTAGGATGTCTCTTTTAATGGAAAGCGCTTCCAAACGCTCTCCTACCAGCTCGGATTCCAGGCCATCAAGTTTTCCCTTAATCCGTTTAAAAGCAATAGAGCTTAGGTCTTCGGTCTCATTGTAACTTACTGTAACAATAAGAATTGGAAATCCGGCTGTGCTCAGGCTGTCTCTGATAGTAACAGCTGCCTGGATTATATCTTCTTCCAATAAAGACATGACACTATCGGTGTGGGTAATTACATTTAGATTCTCAATTTTGGTGATCTCGTTTCTTATCCTAACGGAGAGTTTGCTATTTACGTTATCCTGCAGATGAATATTAACATATTTTTGTTCCAGTTTTGTTTCCTGACGCATAGCCAATGAAGAAAATCCTACCATCAATAAAGGATAGAGAAGTATTGGGACTACAATCGATGTAATAACGGTTCTTTTATCGCGAAGTAGGTCTAGCATTTCTTTGCGATAGATATGGATAATTTTTTTAAAGTTGACCATTGCTCTCTTCCCCTTCTCCCTGCTTGGCAAATTCGATGAAAATATCATCCAGATCATTTTTACCTGTTTGTTTCTGAAAGTCTTCCCAGGTACCTTCTGCTAGCAGCTGACCAGCATGGATCATAACTATTCGATCAGCAATTCTTTCAGCTTCCCTCATAATATGAGTCGAGAAAAGTACACATTTACCCTTGGCTTTGCAATCGTGAATGAAATTGACTATATTTCGAGCTGTTAGGATATCAAGACCAGCTGTTGGTTCATCAAAGATCATAACAGGTGGATCATGAATAATGGAACGAGCTATTGATACTTTCTGTTTCATACCTGTTGAAAGTAAATCGATCTTTTTATCCAGAAAATCATCCATATCAAGAAGTTTGGATAACTCATTTATTCTTTGCGGTATAACTGATTCTTTTACATCATAAAGACGAGCAAAATATTTGATTGTCTCCCGAGCTGTTAATCTTGCATAAAGTCCAGTATCCCCAGACAAGAAACCAAGATTTGATCTTACTTTTGCTGGTGAGGAGGTAATATCGAAGCCTTCAATGGAAGCTTTTCCGCTGCTGGGTTTAAGAACAGTAGAAAGCATTCGCATTGTAGTTGTTTTACCTGCTCCGTTCACACCCAGAAGAACGACTATCTCTCCTTTTTCAGCTTGAAATGATAATTCCTTAACAGCAAAGAGTTTTTCATTATTCTGTTGAATAAAAATTTTGGTTAAGTTTTCTACACTGATCAAATTTCCTCCTGATGAAGATATTTTGCAAGAGAATGATCTTTAAGTGAAGGCATGTATTAGTCCTCCCAGTTTAATTTCCTGTTTGCATAATTATCAATAATTTCTCAAAATTTATTTCCTGAATTGAAATTATCAATATCAAGATGAATCATTTTTGGGCAAGATTTTTTTTATCTTTAGCCTGAATAAGTCAATTTACGTGCATATCATCTTCAATCCAAAGACCTGCAGATTCACTAAAAAAAGCATTTAGTTAATAGATGTCCCAAAAATTTTAGGTTTACCTTAAAAGGAATTCTGAAATGTAAAAACCCAGGATTTAAACCGAAGATATAACATGAAAGAATCCAGGTTTTTAAGAATTACCCATTGATTAGGATCTCATCCTGAAATCTACTTGCTCAAAGGCAAAAAAACATTTAAAAATGTAATGTATTTTGAGATTTAAATCTGCTCTTAATTCATTTCAATCAGGTTTTACAAGTAATTTCAGAATTTACAGAATTTCTCCTCCCAAAAACAGTTAACTAGGGATTAGATTTGTTTTAACAGAAAGCAATCGG
>Ga0272442_10002360_pt1 | contig 27506 bp, 2 predicted proteins | sample SSMForm2O_FD_200262 | JGI IMG/M metagenome (GOLD analysis project Ga0272442, IMG submission 200262) | Marine sediment archaeal communities from Little Sippewissett salt marsh, Falmouth, MA, United States - SSM-Form-2O | ecosystem: Environmental > Aquatic > Marine > Wetlands > Sediment ...
ACCAGCGGCGATGGCGCCTTTGAGGATTTGCTGGGCAACGACTTGGACGGCGAGCCGCTGGCTTGGCCGATCCCACCGAACGTCTCCGGCGACGGTTCGGCAGGGGGCAATTTCTTTGTCAACTTCCTTGCAGATATAACGACTGCCCCTTATCCGATTCCGCTTGAGGCGAAGGCCCCGCTGGGTTCGCTGATTTATGATCCATCGGTTAGCGCGGCCATCAATCCGTCCGGCGACAACGACAGCTTCACAATCGACGTAGATCCCAAACAGACAATCACGGTTGTGGTTGATCCTGATGCAACACTCACTCCGATCATTGATATGTACGATCCAGTGGGTGACCTGATTGGCTCAACGATAACCGGCGCGCCCGGTGAGGACGTTGTACTTCAGAGTGTTGTAGCTTCCTCGGCTGGTACTTACACAGTGACCATTGACGGGGCTGGGACGACTGGCGCTTACACGATGCAGATAATTCTAAATGCAGCAGCCGAACTGGAAGAGCACGACGGACAGCCCAATAACAATCCTCCTACAGCACAGGATCTCGATATGAGTTTTGTTCCGCTGGGTAATGCTGCAGCTCGGGCAGGCGTGTTAGGCGCCGATGCCGGCAATCTTCAACGGATGTTGACAGAGACGTTTTCCTCGCAAACGTTCGATCCGGCCCACTGGTCGGTAACCACCAACGCCTCCATTGACGGTATCGGCCTAAATGAAACCAGCCCACCATATTCAGCGCGACTAAATGGCAATCCCAGTGGAGGAGAATCGATCGAATCAGTGGTCATCGATCTTTCCAATCTTTTAGAGGCGGAACTGAGTTACTACTATGAACAGACTGGGGGTGGGGAATCGCCGGATAGGGGAGACGACTTGTTCGTTGAGTATTTCGATGGTAGCGATTGGATCGAAGTTGCCCGACACCTGGGTGATGATCCGGACATGACGGATTACGCCCACAACACGATCGCGTTGCCGGTAGGGGCATTACATGCGGATTTCCAGATACGCTTCGGCAACCAAGCTACCACCGGAGCGTTCGACGATTGGTTCATCGATGACATCGAGCTTTGGGGCGTAGAAGCGGGGATGGACTGGTACAGCTTTTCGCTTGACGATGCGGAATCGGCCACATTGGCAGTCCATGGATTGGGTACCAGTAGTTTTCAGGTAGAACTGTACGACAGCGACGGAACCACACCGTTGGCTGTGGGTGAGATTGCTCAGAATGTCAATAGCGTGATCCGAGACTTTATAGATCTAACCAGCGATGGCAGTCCGACAACCTATTTCGCCAAAGTGAGTGGCGGCACCGATCCCTACAGCTTTATTATTACCCGCAGTTCAAGCTTTGACATCGAACCGAACGGTGACAGCCTCGCCGATGCCCAAGATATTACGCCCGTCGGTGTCATACTGGGTTATGCGGGCGGTGTGGCTCCGGATTTCTTTGAATTATACACCTCTCGTGCGGACTTCGATGCTGCCCATCCGGGGCTACCGGTTGAGGATTTTGAGGAAGGCAATGTCTCACCGGGCGGGGTCGTTGTATTCCCGGGTCCTCTAAACGAGAATTCCAACAATGCCGTTTTCGCACCGGGCCATATACTACCCGGTATCAGTATCGAGTCACTCGATCCGGGAAATCCAAGCAATGAATTAGTAGCGCTGGGTCCGGGTGTCATTGGGAATACGAGTAAGATAGTGGGTCCGAACACCTTCGTTGATAGTACGGACATGACTTTCCCATTCGAGGATGTTTTCGCCGTGGGAATGGACGTGCTGATCAATGTGTCCTCCGCAGTAGATGTTAGCGTGTACGGTCCGGGCGGTGTGGTTCTGGGCACGACGGTGGTCAACACGACACCCACGGGGACATTCTTCGGTGTGGCGGCTGGCCAGCCGATTACCCAAATCACCTTAGTGTCATCAAACGGCGAGCTGATCGACAATGTGGCTTTCGGACCGTTCTTCGGGGATTCGTACACTTCTCCGGCCGAAACCGTGACGCCAGTAGAAGTGGTTGAGCCGCTTCTTACAGCGGCCGATCTGACCAGTGCGGATAGATGGTTTGGCGAGAGTGGGATTTTCTCCGTCGAACAGGGCGATGCCATGAAGATAGGCCCCCTGCAACTGGAGCTTGATTCAAAAGCACCTTCTAATCTAACTGAAGTACTCGGAGCTCGTTACCAGGCGATTTCACCGGAGGCCGCAGGCGATCCGGGCGACTACTACGCGTTCAATGTGTTGGAAGGCGACGTCGTGACCATCGAGACGTTCACTCCGTCTGACGGACCTCTGGAATTCATCAATGAGTTGGATCCTGGTATCGAAGTCTTCGATCCGACTGGTGCCGTAGTGTCCCATACAAATGTCTTAGGTAACGAAACAATAACATTCGTCGCCGGTTTAACAGGAACATATACGGTTCGCGTTTTTGCGGAGGACGACGCTCTGGGTGACTTAACTCGTGGAGAGTACGTCTTAAGCGTTTCCGGTTATACTGGCGCACTGCCCCTGTTCCATGTCGTGGACAGCAATCCGGCCAACGGTGATCGCTTCTCAGGTGTGACGGCGCCCCCCCAGATAACGATCGATCTGAATGACTCAGTTTTGCTCACATCGGTGCAAGCGAGCGATTTGAAGATCGATGGAGTCCATGATGCCACAAACGTTACGATTATAGATGCCGACACGCTGGTCTTTGATTGTCCTTTGGGCGTGTGGACCCATGGTTTTCACGACATCACCATAGCCGGCGGCGCGATGGTCGATCTACAGGGAACACCTATAAAGCCGTTTGTCATCCAGATCGAGATCGATGAGATTGCCCCGCAGGTGACAGAATCATCCATCATGCAGGGCGATGTGATTCCACTTTCCGGCTCGCTGACAACTACAATTACTTACATGGCAGACTTCGACGAGGAACTGCTGGCCTCAGAACTGGACTCTTCTGACGTGATGTTGCTCGGCTTGCGTACGGGAATCATCCAGCCGTCTTCATTCAACTACAGCTATAATCCCTCGGCGGGTGTAGCCGACCTGGTCTTGGAGTTTGAAATCGAGGATGATACCTACACACTCGTCCTATATAGTAACAACACCGGATTCCAGGACACAGTGGGCAACGTCCTGGACGGCGATTACACCGATACCTTACCCTCCGGCGACGGTGTGCCGGGTGGTAATTTCACCGTCAACTTCCTCGTTGACCTCGCCAATGGACCATTTCCCGTACCATTAGGATCAATAGATCCACCCGGCTCACTGATCTATGACCAGTCGGTTGGCACGGCCATCAATCCATCTGGCGACACCGATAGCTTCACAATCGATATAGATCCCAAGCAGACCATCACGGTAGTAGTCGAGTCAGCGCCAGGACTTTTAGCGTACGTCGAGCTGTACGATCCGAGCAATACATTACTCGCGACGGCCTTTGCCAATGCACCCGGCGAGGATGTAGTCCTTCAAACCGTCGTGACCACAACGGCCGGTACCTACACGGTAAGCATCGGCGGGGCAACGCCCGGGGCGACGCAACTGTTTGCGTTCGACTGGGAAACCGGTACACTGTACGATATAGCTCGTGCGACCGGCGCTGCGAGCAATCCAAGGCCGACCGGACTGGCCCACATCATGGGCCTGGCTGCTGGGCCCGATGGTATGTTGTACGGAGTAACCACTTTTGGTGAACCGGCTGGCATGCCCAACGCCCTGTATACCTTCGATCCGGTGACGGGTTCAGCGACGCTGATCGGCGCCACGGGCCTGACCGGCATCATCGAAGGCGGAATGACATTCGACCCGACCAGCGGGAGGCTCTACGGCGTCTTTAACAATAGCGCAGGGGGAGATGACGAGCTATTTATCCTTAATACTACCACTGGTGTGGCCACGGTTGTTGGGGCCATACCGGATGTACCCAACCGCGATGCTTCGGGTATTGTTTTTGATGGTTTCGGCAACCTGTATGCAGTAGATGATATCAATGACGAGTTAATGCGCCTGAATAAGAATGACGCCTCGATTCTTTGGTCGATTCCGCTGAGTTTACCCATTGGTACATTAGCGGGGATGACGATCGATCCAATCACCTCGGATTTCCTGTTGACCGATTCAGACAACGATACTCTCTACCTGGTTGACCCGAACACGGGGACATTAACTGCGATTGGGCCGACAGGTGTCGATAATACCAGCGGTTTAACGGGCTTCCCATCACGACCGGGAGGAACTCTGGGAATTGATTGGAACGGAGACCTCTACGATGTTGACCTGTTTACCGGCGCGACGAGCAACAACCGAACTACTTCGGTATCCTTACCGATGGGCATCGCATTCGGCCCCAACGGGCTGCTGTACAGCATCAGCGCCAGTGGAGACAACTTGCACATCATCAATCCCATCACGGGGATTAGTACAGTCGTTGGTCCCTTGGGATTCGACGTGACGGAGGGCGACCTCGACTATGATCCAACCAGCGGGATCCTCTACGGTGTCCAGAGTAGCTCCCGGGAGCTCTTCACAGTCGATCCGACCACGGGTATAGGCACGATCGTGGGTTTTGTAGATGCCACTACGCCTGACCTTTCGGCTATGGCTTTTGCGGACGACGGTACGCTGTTCCTTCTTAATACGGGCTCTACAGGAAGCGTTAATCAATTGCTTGTTGTGGACAAGACCACGGGAGCGGTAATTATGAGCACATCCCTTATAGGTCCGGCATTAGGCGCTGTGGCGGGGATGGACTTTGATGCCGTTACAGGCACGCTCTACGTCAATGACGGCTCGAGTGGTTCTTCGGGTACCAATAGTCTCTACATTTTGAATCCGACGACTGGGTACTTGAATTTGGTTGGATCAAACAGCAACACAGCGGGTTTATCGGGTCTGGAGATTTCCGGCACCGGCGGTCCATACACAATGCAGATCATCCTAAACTCCGCTGTGGAGGAGGAAGCACACAATAGCTCCACGAACAACAGTTTGGCCACGGCCCAGGATATTGACTGTAGCTTCATCCCACTCGGCAGTGGCGTGGGTGGGCGCGGCGCCGTGATCGGATCGATTCAACCGGAGCCGCTCACCGTTACTGATTTTGAGTTTGCTCAACACAGCGACGTGGGCAACCCGACTATGGCCGGATCCTACTGGTATAACGCAAGTGTAGGCATGCATACCGTCGTGGGTGGTGGACGCGACATTTGGAATTCGTCGGACGAGTTTCACTATGCCTATAAGACGATTACCGGGGATTTTGAGATGTTTGCCCGGGTTCGAAGCTTTGATGATCCCGACGGTATCAACGGATGGGCGAAGGGCGGTGTGATGGCGCGGGAAACTCTCGCCGGTGGAAGCAAGCACGCCAACATGTTAATGTCGTATTCAAGTGGCGGGGCGAGCTTCCAATGGCGACCCGAGACTGACAATTTAAGTTACTCTGTACATCCAGCACCCAACGAGACGATCCCCTATTGGGTAAAGTTAGTCCGGCAGGGCGATCAGTTTTCGGGCTTCCAGTCCCCGAATGGGGCTCCCGGTTCGTGGATTCTTCTCGACACGGTTACCATTGACATGCCGTCTGATATATACATTGGTCTGGCCGTGACGGCACACGAAGAGTACGACCATCTTTGTACGGTCGAGTTCGATAACGTATCCATAACCCAGCCTGTGTCGTGGCCGGATTGGTACAGCTTCTCATTGGCTGATGGCGAGTCAGCTACGATGGTCGTGACCGCCCTTTCGGGCAGCCATCCCGTAACCGTGGAATTATATGATGCTCAGGCGAACCTGCTGGCGCTTGGTGCTTCCGCGAATAATATTGACCAGGTGATCCATAACTTTGTCGACGGCACAAACGACGGTTTACCTGAGACCTACTACCTCCGGGTTACGGGTGATAACGTTCAGTACAGCTTGGTGATCACACGGAATGCCGACTTTGATACGGAGTTGAACGACGATCTGTCCCAGGCCCAACAGATCACAGCAACCGGTGTAGCGCTGGGGCACGTGAAAATGGCGCCTGCTGGGAGCCTTATGATGCTCACCGCCAGGGACGCCGCATCTTCGTCAGTCAAACAGTCCCTCGCGGTCCAGTCGAATTTAGATTTTCAGCCGGGCCGGTTGATCGTTCACTTTACTGACTCGGTGTCCGAAGAGGTCAAGAGCGATCTCGTAGCTTCACTGGGCGGCAAGATCTTACGCCACTTCTCGTTGATTAATGCGGCCGTAGTCGAACTGGGCGACGCCGAGGCGGACGTGTTGGCCGAGGCAGAAACCTGGTCGGTCAATCCGTCGATCCTCTACGCCCAGCCGGACTATCTCTACGAGTTTGTCAACATGCCCAACGATCCAAGGTTCGATGACTTATGGGGGCTGCACAATACCGGCCAAACCGGCGGTACTCCAGATGCCGATATCGATGCTCCGGAAGCTTGGGATTCGTTCACGGGCTCGCATACCACGGTAGTGGCCAACTTCGACAGCGGGGTTGACTACAACCACGAAGATCTCATCGGAAACCTCTGGATCAACGAACTGGAGATCCCCGGCAACAACACTGACGATGACGGAAATGGCTGGATTGACGACATCTTTGGGATCGATCCGGCCAATGGAGACGGGGATCCCGAAGACACCCTCGGGCATGGCACTCACACAGCGGGGACAATCGGTGCAGTAGGCGATAACGGTATCGGCGTCACAGGTGTGAACTGGGACGTTAAGATTATGTCGATCAAGATTGGCGACTTCAACGTCTCGACCTCTGCCGCCGTGACGGGTCTCGACTACGTCCATTACATGAAGGCGAATCGTGGCGTGAACATCGTAGCCGCGAACAATAGTTGGGGCGGTTTCGGCTTCGACGCAGCGTTACGCGACGCCATCCTGGCCAGCACTACCGTGGATAATGTGGCCTTCATCGCCGCGGCCGGAAACAACAACCGCAATAATAATGACGTAAATCCTTTTTACCCGGCCAGCTATCTCTGGGATGGAATAATCTCTGTTGCTGCTACCGACCGTGACGATCTTTTGGCGGGCTTTTCCAATTACGGTCCCATCTCAGTTGACTTGGGTGCTCCGGGCGTCGATGTGCTCAGCACAACTCCTGGCAACACTTATTCGTTTTACAACGGGACGTCGATGGCTACGCCACATGTGACCGGGGCCTATGCTTTCCTGACGGGCCACATGTCCGGTTTGACTGTGGCCGAATACAAAGAGACCCTATTGGCCCAGATCGACTATGCCGTCGATTTGGACGGGCTGGTCCTCACTGATGGTCGGCTGAACCTGGCGAATGCCCTGGCAGTGATGGGCGATCTTGGAGATTACTACGCCTTCGAGGTCAATGCCGGCGATAACCTGATGATCCGAACCTACACACCCTCCGATGGGCCGTTCGAGTTCGCCAATAACCTTGATCCGATGATCGTGCTGTACGACCCGACGGGCATGATGGTTGCCAGCGATAACAATAGCGCCCCCGACGGACGCAACGCCATCATCGATCATATCTCCACTCTAAGCGGCACGTACGTAGTACGCGTACTATCCTCGGGCGAGTCGGAGGGTGAATACGTCGTGACGGTCGGTGGCTATACCTGCGTCGACCCGGCACCATTTGTGACCGATACCAATCCCGACGATGGCCAAAGATTGCCTGTTTTTCCGGAGACCTACACGCTGGAATTCTCCGAGAGCATGTTGGTCAGTTCGGTGGAACCGGCTGATTTGCTGATCGGTAGCCGGCCGGCATTGAGTGTCGAAAACATTAACGCTTACACATATGAGTTCGAGATCGATCCAGGCGTGAACGTCGGTGACGGAAACTACCTCGTCGAGCTGCTGCCGAACTCGGTCAGCGACCTCCAGGGCAATACGAACGCCGCCGACAGTTGGACATTCGTGTTCGACACGACGGGGCCACGAATCATTGGTTCCTCCATTCAGGATGGTGATACGGTTGCAGTCGATGGCACGCTTCAATATGTTGTGTACTTTGATGAAGAGCTGCAGGTCGCAAATCTGGATGTCGCAGATGTAACCTTGATAGGTTCGCTCAGCGGTTCGCACCTACCTGATCTGTTGAATTACGATCCGGTTGGTTCCGAACTGCTCCTGGAGTTTACGGATTTGCCGGAAGATAATTATACGCTGATCCTTTCAAGCGGCGATAACCGGTTTGAGGACGTGGTGGGTAATGACCTGGATGGCGAACCATTAGCCTGGCCTATTCCACCGAACGTTTCCGGCGACGGTGTGAACGGCGGTGATTTCTCCGTCACGTTCATGTACGATGTCGTTGTAATCGACGCCAGTGAGTTTGATCGATTAAAGCCGCTTGGTGGCTTACTATCCCGTAGTGCGAATACGGGCTTGATCAATAAGCTTGTGGACGAGGACGACTATGCGTTCTTCATGGAAGCCGGTCAGACGGTATCTGCTGTGGCAATCCCGGATGATCCAGGTCTTCGGTTGGGACTTAGCTTCAACGATGATCCGATCCGTTGGGGTGAGCCCGGCGAGCCGATTGTCCTCGAACCCAATACCACGGAGGCTGAGGGAACTCAAACATTGGCAGTCCACGGAGAAATCTTTGAAGGAACCTCGCCTTTTACGCTGGAGATTTATAGCAATACCTCTTTGGAGATCCTTGTTGGGGACAGCGATGACGGGCATGAGCTGACGATTGACGATTCCTTTGTGCTGCCCCAAACAGCCGCTGCAAATACACACCTGATTCCTCAAGTGGAGATCGATATCTCACCAAGCTGGGGAGTGCCCCCAGATGGGATCCCGGAATTCGATGTTGACGGAGAGTTGCTGGAAGTCGCGTATCACGGAGTTGTACCGGGCATTCGGCTTTCGACTACTGAGCTGACACCACCCCCGTTCCCCGGATTTTTGTCGTACGGTGTTACTGTGGAGAACCTTTCGTCAAGTCCGCTCCGGAACGCAGTCCTCACGATAGAAAACTATGGCGTGTACTACGGCGATCCAACGGGAATGTTCTTCCTGTATGAAACCGTGTGGAATCCGCCGGCTTTGGCGGAAGCTTCCATACCTGCCTATCCGCTGGGTGATATCCCACCGGGCGGTTCGGCCTACGCTGAAGTTACCATGATTCCGGGATTCGAACTGCCTTTGTTTGATGGGAATTTCAATGCAGGGAGCATTGGATTCGATTCCTCTACGAATGTACCTGCTTTCAGCGACGCCAGTGTCCTCACGTCCTTTGTTGACCCAGGTTCCGGTCGCTATAGCGTCGTGGGTCAGAGTCACCAAATGGAAGTAACCGTTGATGGAGTGGTTTGGGCAGTCCAGCCGGCCAGCGGTCGGATCCTTAAGATCGATCCGGCTACAGGTCTGATTCTGGGTAGTTTCGCAGCCCCCGACGCCTTGGCGGCGAATCACACGCAGATCGGGCTAAGCATTGCCGAAGGAGGTAATTCACTCATCTACGTAAACTCTGATATTGATCCCACGACTTTGTACCGCCTTGATCCTAATACGGGGAACGTACTTTCTATCGAGACGATTATGCCCTATGTGATCGATGGTTTGGGATTCGATACCTTTAGTGGGATCCCCGTGACAATCTACTCGGCAAATATGGATAGCGATCCGGGCTGGACATTTGATGCCGGGAGTGCTCCGTACCTATGGGAATGGGGAACACCTACCGGTAGTGGCAGTCAAAACCTGGATCCCACGTCCGGGTATACCGGCAGTAATGTGGTCGGTTACAATCTTAACGGGGATTATCCGAATAGCCTTAGTTTGACGCAGTATGCCACTACGCCGGTAATCAATACATCCGGATTTGAAAATGTAACGCTCTCATTCTATCGCTGGTTGGGAGTTGAGAGCGCTAGTTATGATCATGCAACCATCGAGGTGAGCAACGATGGGACTACATGGACAACAATATGGGACCACACCGGCAATTCGATCACTGACTTTTCTTGGAACCTGCAAACCTACGACATCTCAGCAGTCGCTGACAACCAATCCACCGTCTATGTCCGTTGGGGAATGGGGCCGACCGACCGTTCGGTGACTTATCCCGGCTGGAATATCGATGACGTTGTGATTACTGGGTTCCCGATCAATCCCCAAAAAGTCGTCTTCCTCAGCCACGATAGCAAAGACATTCACCGCCAAATCGGCCTGTCCGGACCAGAGACGTTTTTCTGGGCAACCGGCGCCCCCACCGGCGGTTTGGGCGGTGACGACACCGGAAGGCAGTTTGGATATTTCACTGACAACTTGATTCATGAGTATGATCCGGTCACGGACACGGACGACTTCATTAGCAATCTGCCGGCGCCGGCATTGGATATCGAAGGTATGGCGTTTGACGGCATCAATCTGTACGTTTCCACCATGTCAGGTGACTTGTACACTTTGGATCCAAATGACGGGACCGTCTTGAATTTAGTATCAGTACCGAGTGGCGGCCTGTTTGGTCTCGGAGCAATCAAAATCGGCAGCAGCAGCAGTGTGTTTATCGACTTCGAAGCGTTTCCCGGTCCTGATGGTCAATTGGGCACTGCTGATGATATCACTATCGATGCTCCAACTTTATTCTCACAACAATCTGAGCAGTTGACTGAACAATTTGCTCCTCTTGGTATCCATTTCGTACCGAATCCCAGTCTCGAAGACGTCAATGAAATCCTCAACGACTCTTCTTTTGGGACCAATCCAGGATCCTCGCCGAATATCCTAACCTCTTTAGGCTCGGTGCGAAATGCTATTGAAGCATATTTTGACTTCGACGTCTATGAGATCACAGCCGCCATCGGAATCGCAAGCGGTAGCGCCGGCGACCGATTAACTATTTTCTCCGATACTGCCTTGACCCATCCGATCGGATCAGTGGATGGCAACAATGCAATCGTAAACATCACGTCACCCACCGTGATTCGCGGCATTCGTGTAGAGAATTTAGACGGTGTTCCGCCTACATTAGACGACCTACAGCTTATTTCGGGTGGCAGTTTGAGTGTCGGTGGTACCATTAGTCTTCCTGACATAGACGAATATTGGGTTACTCTGGCTGCCAACCAGAGGATCGATATCATTTTGGCTGGTCAAAACCATATCGACTTCTCGAGCGAGACGCTGGAATTACTTGATACGGATGGGAACACAGTGCTTGCTACGGGCCGACCTGATTCGCTGGGGATTGATGCCAAGAACTATGATCTGGGTATCCTGGACTTCGTGGTTCCATCCGACGGTGTCTATACCATCCGCCTCTTCTCCCAAACGGAGGGTGACTACGGTATCGTGGTTACCGAAGCAATGACGTTCGACACCGAGCCTAACGGCAGCTTGTCTGATCCACTGCGGAATTTTGAGGCGAATGGGCGGGCGTTGGGATTCCTTGGCGTTAGCGAAGATCTTCCCGAGTTAATTTATTATCCCTTCGACGAGGGTAGCGGTACACAGACTGCAAATCTTGCCGATCCAGGAGTCGGTGTCGATCCAGCGCCCGTTATCGGCCACACCTTGACCGGTACAGGCCAGTTTGGAACCGCGCTGACCGGAGTTACCGGCGAGGCGAACAAAGTCGATACCGGCTGGGTGACCGATTTAGGCACCGGAAGCTGGACCGTCGGCATGTGGCTGGACGTTTCCATGCTTGGGCCGACGAATCCATTCATGTACCTATTCGGCGATATGACGGCAGGTAGTTTCCGCGCCTTTACTAATGGTGCGGCCGGATCAGGAAATGTGATATTAAGAGGTCCGCTCAACCAAGTAGTGATTACCGGGGGGGCACCCAGTACGGATCCGGTGGTAGTGGCATGGGTTTATAACGCTGCTGTTCCAGAAATCCGCGGTTATCTTAATGGGGCAAGGGTCGTGACGGTTCCCCAGGTACCCCTTAACATTAGTGGTACGGACAGCTTCCAGGTCGGTTCGTACTCCGACATATCTGATTCCTTGTTGACGGGTGCATTCATTGATGAATTTCGACTCTACAATCGAGCACTGACAGACATCGAGGTCGCGGAGGCCTGGAATATACCGCTGGCTGGCACCTCCTCTACAGAAAGCAATTTCGATTCACAGCCGTTGTCGCTGGACGCGGGCTCTGCCGATGTAGGATCAGTTGCGGTTATCGGTGATAACGCGGGGGTAGTTTATGAGCCTTCGTTTAGCAAAGCAGACCATACCGAAGATACTTTAGCCGAATTTTACTTACCACCGCAGCAACACCTGTTCAACTATGATGGGTATCTAAGTGGGCCCGTGCAGGGTGTGGCCGCACTCGACCTTGCTATGGACTTCGTAATGGCCAACGCTGAGCAACTGGGATTGGCGACTGACGATCTGGAGGATCTGATTATCACCGATCAGTATGTGAGCTCGCACACCGGTGTAACCCATATCTATTTGCGTCAGACTTACAATGGTCTGGAGGTAGTGAACACCTCTATAAACGTTAATATATCGCCCGATGGCAGGATTATTAATGTGGGCAGCAGATTGGTCCCGGATCTTGGCGCTTTGACCCCATTACAACAGATCAATCCGGTGCTGAGCGCCCCTGAAGCTCTGGTGACGCTGGCCGAGGAATTCGGCTGGGTATTGGAGGCTCAGCCCCAGATCGAGCAAAATCCCCACGGCTTGAACAGGAGCACTGTGCTGAGGGCCAGCGGGGTATCCTTGGAAGCGATCCCCGCCGAACTAAAGTACGTGCCCCTCCGGGATGGTGGCGTCGAATTGGCATGGCAACTCATCGTACAAACCAGAGACGGCCGGCACTGGTACGATGCTAACGTCAGTGCCCTCGATGGGGATGTGCTCTACTGGACCGATTGGGTGGATGAAGCCTCATACGAGGTCTTCGCTGTCCCGGTGGAGAGTCCCAACCACGCCGTACCGCCGAGCTCGAGAACGATCGAAGTTAATCCGGCCAATCCGCTTGCATCACCCTACGCCTGGCACGACACCGACGGCGTGGCCGGGGCGGAATTTACCATTACGCGCGGCAACAACGTCCATGCCTACCCCGATCGTAACAATGACAATGTTTCAGACGGTAGTGAACCCGACGGAGGTGCGGGGTTAGCGTTCGAATTCTCGCTCGATCTTGGGTTGGATCCCCTTGTTTATCAGGATGCAGCGGTGACGAACCTGTTCTATTGGAACAACGTCTTACACGATGTCCATTATCAATATGGATTCGACGAGGCATCTGGGAACTTCCAGTTGAATAACTACGGTAGAGGAGGTCTTGGCAACGACGAGGTGCTGGCCGAGGCCCAGGATGGAGCGGACCTTGGAAATCGCAACAATGCCTACTTTTCTACGCCACCGGATGGACTCAATCCCCGCATGCAGATGTACTTGTGGAACACGGCAATACCTGAGTTGGACGGTGACCTTGATAATGGCATCATTATTCACGAGTATGGCCACGGCGTGACGAATCGTTTGACTGGTGGTCCCTCGAATGTGGGAGCCCTGAACGCCATCCAGAGCGGTGGTATGGGCGAAGGATGGAGCGACTGGTACTCGTTGATGTTTACACAGGAGATTGGAGATACAGCTCTGGATGCCCGCGGTATCGGCACCTATGCCCTCAACGAGCCCATCACGGGACCGGGGATTCGATCACTGCCGTACACCTATGATTTTGGAGTCAACAACCATACCTACCGCGACATTGTCGGTTCCTCATCCGTGCATTTCATCGGCGAGACATGGGCTTCGACGCTCTGGGACCTGAACTGGCTGTTGATCGAGGGCAATACCTTGGATCCCGACCTGCCAGTTGGACTCGGGTACGATCCCGATTTGTATACCGGTACCGGTGGGAATAACCTGGCCCTGCAACTGGTGACAGATGGGTTGAAGCTTCAGCCGGCTAATCCTTCCTTCTTGGAAGGTCGCGATGCAATACTGCAAGCCGACCAAGTGCTCACAGGCGGTACGTACCGACTAACGATCTGGAAGGCCTTCGCCCGTCGTGGCATGGGCTACAGTGCTGATGATGGGGGGAATTCGGGTACTACGAATGTTACAGAGGCCTTTGATCTTCCGGGGCAAGGAATCGTCGAATTTAGTGATGACGAGTACACCTCTGGTGATGTTGCCACAATCATATTACGCGACATAGACTTGACGGGCGGCACACCCGTTTCAGTTGAAGTTACCTCGGACGGTGGCGACCGAGAAAACGTAAACCTTGCCGAGACCACGACGATTGGAAGATTCGAGGGTACAATCCCGATTTTCGGATCGTCGTGTCCGACAATGGGTAATGGAACACTGGAAGCGGCTATCGGCGAGACGATCACCGTGACTTACAACGATGCGGATGATGGAACAGGCAATCCCGCGGTTGTAACAGATAATGCTTCCATCACGTTGGATATTGCCCCGAGCGGCGACTTCTATACAATTTCATTAACAGCGGGAGAGGAGATCACGATTGGTACGGGAACGCCTCTGGACCATCCTGACAATTCGCCTTTGAACGATTTGGATCCTGAGATTATCGTGTACACCCCATCCGGCCAGATTGCCGCCCAGGATCAGAACTCGAGGGATGGAAAGAACGCCGAGGTATTCTTCACGGCCTCGGAATCGGGCACTTACTTTGTGGGCGTTTACGCGGAAGCCGGCGCAGGTGAGTACATGCTCGACGTGAATTTCACCAAAATTGTTCAATGGGCCAGCGAGGTACTCGGCTTTAGTTCAGAGTACACCGAGAGCCACGGGCCCTGGTCGGCGATTCAGGCATCAGGTGAGCCGAACGTCTTGGCCTATGGAGACGATCCCAACGCATGGTGTGGGAACGTGGCAAATGGCACAACTGAGTGGATAGAGCTTGGCTACGACACACCACTGTACGCGACCGAAGTAAGGATACGAGAGAACTGGGGGAATGGTTTCGTCACGCGAGTGGAATTGCGGAACGCCTCCACAGGCGGTTGGGAAGAGGTCTGGTCAGGAACGGATCCCAGTGTTCCCGGAGACCTGGTGGACTTCGAAGTATCCTTTACCCTGAGGACCTACTTAGCGGATGCTGTACGGATAACAACGGATACGGACCATTCGCGCGTTTGGGAAGAGATCGATGCCGTGGCGCTTTGTGGCACTACATCGGCACCGGCAACAGTGGGGGATTGGGTCTGGTTTGACCGGGATGGAGATGGTATCCAGGATAGTGACGAGGTGGGGATTGAGGGTGTAACGGTCAATCTGCTGAATGACGACGGCAGCCCGACGGGCATGAGCATGATTACCGACTTTGATGGTATGTATAGCTTCACAGTGATTCCCGGCAGCTATATGCTGGAATTCGTTGCACCCAGTGGAAACTTTACCCTACAGGACGTCGGGACTGATGACAGTATCGACAGCGACGCGGATCCGATCACCGGAAGAACAATAGCGTTTTCGTTGGCGCCGGGAGCGAATGATACAGCGTGGGATGCAGGTTTGACGACGACCCCCATATTCACCCAATGGGCCAGCGAGGTGCTCGGCTTTAGTTCCGAGTACAGGCCAAGTCCTGATTCCTGGTCGGCGTTTCAAGCATTGGGTGAGCCAAACGTCTTGGCTTATGAAGACGATCCCAGCGCTTGGTGCGGGAACATGGCAAATGGCACAACCGAGTGGATAGCGCTTGGCTATGATACACCTGTGTATGCAACCGGAGTGACGATTCGGGAGAGCTGGGGGAACGGCTTTGTGAGACGGGTGGATTTGCGAAACGCCTTAACGGGAACGTGGGAACAAGTCTGGTCGGGAATGGATCCCAGTCTTCCCGGAGACCTGACGGACTTCGAAGTACCTTTTACCCTGCGGTCCTATCTGGTAGATGCTGTTCGGATTATAACGGATACGGACCATTCACGCGTTTGGGAAGAGATCGACGCCGTAGCGCTCCAAGGCACGACATTAGCGCCGGCAGTAGTGGGTGATTGGGTCTGGTTTGATCAGGATGAGGATGGTATCCAGGATGGCGGCGAGGCAGGAATCGAAGGTGTTACGGTTAATCTGCTGAATGGCAACAGTAGCCCGACGGGTATGAGCACGGCTACTGACGTTAATGGTCGATATACATTCACGGTGATACCCGGTAGCTACATGTTGGAATTTATCGTGCCGAACGGCATGAGTTTCACAGTCCAGGATATTGGAAACGATGACGCAGCAGACAGTGACGCGGATCCGATGACCGGAAGGACGATAGCGTTTTTGTTGGCACCGGAAGCGAACGTGATGATGTGGGATGCGGGTTTGACGATGGCCCCCATATTCACCCAATGGGTCGGCGAGGTGGGCGGCTTTGGTTCCGAATATACGCCAAGCCCTCGTCCTTCGTCGGTGATTCGGGCATTGGGTGAACCAAATATCTTGGCGTACGGAGATGATCTCAATGCGTGGTATGGGAGCATTGCGAATGGTACATCGGAGTGGATAGCACTTGGCTATGATACACCAGTGTATGCGATTGGAGAGACGATTTGGGAGAGCTGGGACAACGGCTTTGTTACACGGATCGAGTTGCGGGACGCTTTAAAGGCCGATAGGGAAGAGCTTAGGTTCGAGTCGGATACCAGCCTTCCTGGAGACTTGGTGGATTATGAAGTACCCTTTCCGCTGTGGATTGACCTTATGGATGCGATGTGGATAAATACGGAAACGGACCATTCGTATGTCGGGGAAGAGGGCAATGCGGTGTCGCTGAACAGTGTTATTACGTCGGGAGTTGTGGACGACTTAGTCTGTCTCGCCCCGGAGCTTTTTCCACTAAGTCAGTCATTTTGAACCGAAACCTGTTTCAACGCACCGGGCCCGAAGGCCATTTTCTTTCGTGTTTCCTTTATGAGTTGGGTGGACTGTTCGTCTATACAAACCACGGGAACCTTCGGATCATAAGGTCTCTTATAGATCTCCGGAACATCCTCCAAATCGCTGGCGAATATTTCGGACGATATTTTGATGACACTTAAGCAAACATTCATTGCGGATCAATGATGAAACGAAAACAGGATCCCGATTGTCCGATAATAAAATAGCGAACAAAGTAATCTAATATCTGACCAATTTCAATATTATCATTACACTTTCTCTCTTTACAGGATTTATCGATTTTCGTACAATGCGCTTTTATGCTTTGAGACCAATGGCAAAATGCGATTCGTTCAAGTGAAAACGTCCTTTAAGAACTGGCCCCAGCATCTATGTAGGCGAGAAGGCATGCCTGAAAATTGTAAGCTTCGCTCTTCTGGACATGGGCACAATTGCTCGTAATCGAGGATGGAGTTCCTTGTCAACCTAATCACAAGGATGAAGGACAAAATTTATGGGCTCATTGACGAAGAAGTTAAGAGTTTTTGTGCCGATTTCACTGCTTTGTTTTGTTGTGGTCGCTTTTGCAGAGGAAGAAAGGGGCCTCGGAAAAGAAGAGCTGAAAGGGGCATTGGAGAAATCGCGTAGTCCCACGAAGAGTGTGACATCGTTGGATGAAGTGACTTTTCCGGAGGATACGACCCCACGTTTCTCGGTCAAGGCATTACAGATACGTGGCAATAATCTGATATCCACAGCAGAATTGCTGGAAAAATTACCCTTGGCTTACATTGTCTCTACGACGGAGGAAAATAAGCCAGTAAAGACGATATATGATTTCCGAACTCTTCATGACATAGTCCGCGATCCTAACGTAAGCCGGGCCGTGTCTCTGAGGACTATCCAAGGATTAACCAAGTACATTCTGTCGGTATACCAGGAGAAGGATTACGCCGGCATCTATGTGTATGTTCCAGCCGACGTTGTACAGGAGGATAATCAATTAGTAGATGAAGTCCTGATAGTACAGGTTCTTGAGGGCAAAATAGCACAGATTTCTGTGCGACGATATGATTTTGACCGACGCCCGCAGGAAGAGGGATTTCTGAAGGATTCTATGCTCACATCCTGGTCACCTGTCAAAGAAGGTGATGTGATCCAGAAGAAAAACCTGGATGATTTTGTGAGATTACTTAATTTGAATCCCGATCGTTATGTTTCCCCGGTGATCTCGCGAAGCACGGAGCCGAACGCATTGAATCTAAGCTATGACGTTTATGAAACCAGTCCTTGGCACTGGTACGTCCAGGTCGATAATTCGGGTACAAGAGACAGGCAGTGGAATCCAAGATTGGGTCTGATCAACACGAATCTTATTGGAGTGGATGATCGATTTTCCGTGATGTATCAGGCGCCGTGGGAAAAAGGCATCGAGGAGGAATATGCAGTCTATGGCAGTTATGATTTTCCCATCTTTTCGCCTCGGTTGCGTCTCAATCTTTATTCCGGCTACAGTCAATTTGATACACCGGCGGCCGAAATCAATTTCCTGGGCAATGGTTCATTCTATGGCAGCATGCTGAGTTATAATGTTCTTCAGATGGGCGGTTGGTTCGTTGATCTGACGGGTTCAGTCAGTCGCGAGAGAAGTAAGGTCACACCCTCGCTCGGACTCGCCAGTGATGTGGATATGGACCTGTGGAGCGTAGGAGCGAATATCCATCGTTCAGATGATATGTCGAATACCTCGCTTGCGTTCAACAGGAGTGATAGCATGGGTGGCTCCAGCAGGAGTAGATTCGAGGATGCACGGATTGATGCGGATCCCGACTTTGTTATCTACAATTTAGCGGCCAACCACGCCCGGTATCTGGACGACACTAAGATAAAACGCATCAGCGGTTCCTTTAGATTTATAACATCGAACGAAAGGTTGGTTCCGGCGAAGATGACCACGTTTGGAGGATTATACTCCGTCAGGGGCTATGAAGAAGATGAAATCGTTGCTGATGGCGGGATCCTCATATCCGGTCAGTATGAATTTGACTTAGTCAAGTACGGCAATAACGATCAGGACCAGCAGGATAGTGTTAAGCAGAAGGAGGTTGAGAAACCGTTACTTAGAAAGCTTGCTCCATTGGCATTCATTGACTGTGGCCGCGCCAAGATAAAAAATCCGGTTGCCGGTGAACGCGCAGTCCATGAGCTTTGTTCGGCAGGAATGGGTATGATTATTGAGATTGGTGATGATTTTAGTGCTCAGATATATTGCGGATGGGCGCTTCGTGGAACCGAAGAGACAGAAAGAGGAGAAGGACACCTAAACGCGAGCTTTATAAAACGATTTTAGGCTTCCATTGGATTCGTGCCAAGTGGATGTTGTATGAGATAATCATAGTTACATTAATATGCGGAAGAGTGGAAAAATGAAACATCTGAAAAAATTATTGAGAAGACGTTACCATCGACGTTCCCTCGCATTCTTCTTTACCTGTGTGATGTTCTTGAACATCTCGCTGCCGGTAACATGGGCCGGTCCCGAAGGCGCACAGGTTATCAATGGCGACGTGTCAATCCAACAAGGTGCTTACAACACCTCCATTACGGCCTCCGACAAAGCAATTATCAATTACAGTAGCTTTGACATTGCACAATCGGAGACGGTCCAGTTTATTCAGCCCAGCAACAGTGCCTCTGTGCTGAACAGGATCCTTTCGGCAAATCCGACAAACATCGATGGAACGCTCCTGGCGAACGGCAGAGTTTTCTTCGTTAATCCCGCCGGCGTCTACATTGGTAATGGGGCCAGAATCAATGTCAACCAGTTGGTCGCTTCGGGGCTGAATATATCCAATCCAGATTTCGTAAACGGGCGATATAATTTTGTCGGCGGTGATGGTTCTGTGATTAATAGCGGTGATATTTCCGCAGAAGAGGTCTACCTGATTGGTAAACAAGTGACTAATTCCGGCAACATAAGCTGTCCGGCTGAATATGTGGTCATGGCTGCCGGAGATAAGGTGTTTATCGGCGAGCCGGGCAGTGAGATTGTACTTGAAATAGACGAACCCTCTCCGTTTGGATCTGCCGACGCAACGGGCTCAGGAGCGGGCGTTCTCAACGAAGGTACCATTGAGGCGGCCGGAGGGATAATCGCCCTCGCCGCCGCGGGCGACATTTACTCCCAGGCCATATCCAATGTTGGTTCCCTGTCAACTTCAGTTGAGACTGGTGACGCAGGAAAAGTGGAACTCATTGCTAAAGAGGGAACAATTCTCAATAGTGGATCCATTGAGGCCACGAGTGATTCCGGAACGGGCGGCACTGTGCAGATGCTTGGCGATAGAGTTGGTCTGGTCGATGCCGGTCAGATAGATGTCTCTGGTTCTTCCGGTGCTGGAACAGTTCTTATTGGTGGTGACTATCAGGGCAAAGGTGAAGTTCCAACCGCCTCACAAGTTTACGTTGGCCCGGATTCATCTATCAAGGCGGACGCCACAGAAAACGGGGATGGCGGCAAGGTAATCGTCTGGGCGGATGAAATGACACGTTTTTACGGAGACATCAGCGCACGCGGAGGATTCGAAGGTGGCGATGGCGGATTTGTCGAAGTCTCGACAAAGGAGAATTTGGGTTTCTATGGGACTGTAGATACCCGGGCGCCACAGGGCAAAGTAGGGACTTTGCTTCTTGATCCGGATGAGCTGCATATTACAGCTGCGGACGGTACCGATGATGCATCATTAACAGACGATCATATTTTCGATTTTGCAGAAGGCAGTGAACCATCCAACATCCTGGCTTCAACATTAGTTGCCGAATTGGATTTGGCTGATGTGGAATTAAGAGCAAATAACCAGATTGATGTGGAAACAGAAATCGATGCCAGTGCAGGGACAAGTCATTCCCTCGAGTTAGATTCTACCACAATTATTTTTTCGGATGGCGCGGATATTACTCTTAACGCGGCGGACTTGACCTTTGGCGATACCCTGGCGGGCAATGTCGTTTTGTTGGATGGCGCCGCTGTTAGTTTGAGCACAGGTGCCGGAGCGGGTGACATAACAATTGAAGGTTCTGTGGAAGGGAGTGCAGGACCTGGAACAGAGACTCTAACACTAACCGCAGGTTCGGGTAATGTTGATATTCGATCTGATGTAGGTGCTGGCGGTAATGTGGCGGCGTTTGCTATAACCAGTGCCGCCCAGGTAGATCTGGCGGATATTACGGCAGGTGGTTCGGTATTGGTCACCGGGACGAATATTGATTTGAACGGCACGACCTATAAGAGCACCGGGGATGATGTAACATTCACCGGAGCGGTGGATTTGGATGCCGGGGCGGTGACGACGGTTGTGACCGCTGGAGGTGCTGCTGGTGATGCGGTCACGTTCACCAGCACGGTTGATGATGCAGCCAGCAATACGACTTTGCAATTGGTAGGTGGCGCGGGTGAAGTTCATATGCAGGGCAATGTGGGCACAACCAATGCGGTGGAGGCCTTTAATGTCAGTAGTGCCGGCCAGGTGGATTCGGCAGATGTAACTGCGGATGAAGCGATATCGATCACCGGGACGAATATTGATTTGAACGGTACGGCCTATACGAGCACCGGGGATGATGTAACATTCACCGGAGCGGTGGATTTGGATGCCGGGGCGGTGACGATGGTTGTGACCGCCGGAGGTGTTGCCGGTGATGCAGTTACATTCACCAGCACGGTAAATGATGCAGCCAGCGATACGACTTTGCAATTGGTAGGGGGCGCCGGTGAGGTTGACATGCAGGGCAATGTGGGTACAACCAATGCGTTGGCGGCCTTTAATGTCAGTAGTGCCGGTCAGGTGGACCTTGCAAATGTAACTACTGATGGAAATCTCGAATTGAATGGCACTACTACTGTGGCGAATGGTTCGACGCTTGCGGCCGGTGGTGATTTGAAGGTAGGAGCGGTGAGTTTGACCGGTAATGGTGCCCTTACGCTGATCGCAACGGGAGGCAGTATCAGCGGTAGTGGAGCGATTCAAGCCGCTGACGTTGCGGGGACTGATTTGACGCTGCGGCAGGGCGATAGTCTGGACCTGGCTAGTCTGACATTTAGCAATCAATCGAATACTGATCTTATGGTCGAAAGCTATACCGGCGAAGTCGCAATAGATGAAACGAATCCTTCAAACGCTGCAGACCAGTGGAAGTCGATCGCAGCGACGGCTGCAAACAATATTGAGGTGTCGAGTGACGGTGATATCCGTATCGCTTCAGCCGGCTTGTCCTCCTCCGCGGGTGGTGTGAAGGTAATCTCTGACGATGGTACTATTTCCACACCAGGGGCCGGTGGGGCTCTTGATGCCCCGATAACTGGCTCTTCCGCCGATATTTCCGGGACTGGAGTCGATTTGCCTAACGGAACCGGTAAAGCGGCCATTATGATTAGGAGTCCGTCACAGGACTTGACATTAGGTGCTAATGCCACTTTGACTGCGAATGGGACTTATTCACTTGCTGTTGATGACCGCATAGGTGTTTGGTTTGATGCTTCTGGTTCTGATGCCGGCGATCCCATTGACGTCGCGATCTATCTTGGCACCTATGAGCCTGGTCCTACTAATGCTCCGGTACAACCATATCATGATGTAACTATTGATTCCCAGATTTCAATTGCTGACTACGGCACTATGGTTATTGACGCGGATGAGACCGTGACGTTTGGAAACGCATTTGGGAGTGGGAGTCCGCCTCCTGATCAAACGACCCGACTGGAGGTCGTTTCGCGTATCAGTCAAACGCTAGAGGAAGTGATAGGTCCTCCACTACGCCTGCCTTATGCTCGCAATCCAGCGTTGATAAGTACCCGTTTTCTAGGGAAGTACGTGCTGCGAGGGGATACTTTGCTTGCAGAGATTCTGGCATTAATCGAGCCTGTTCCGTGGGCGGTGCCCAGACCTTTGGAATTGGAAATGGGCGGTGAAGTGGAAGGACCGGATACGGAGGCTCTGGAAAAGTTGTTGAATGAATTAGGAATCGGAGTTCAGCCCTATGTGACCGAGGCCTACGCGGCCTCACTCAACACGGACCTGCGTCTTTTCAGTGCAGCAGAAAAACTTCAGCAATTGATCCCCATCCTCGAAGATGCCGACGGGGTTCATGTTGCCGGATTGAGAGCAGCAACTGCGAAGTTCTTCCCTTCACTCGATGCCCTTTCTGAGGAGCAGGTGTCTTTGTTCGCCGAGGAATTGGTGCGTCACAAAGGCGATGGAACAGATTACGACACGGCCGGACAGTGTATTTTCGCTTTGACAGAGTATGTCGCTATTCTGGGCAAGGATATCGGCTGGCCTGCTGACAAATCTATCGGATTTGTTATGAGCAGGTACGTCCCAAGACTGACGGAAGGTGATGAGATTAGGATTGCCGTGATTCAAATGCAGTTGCAGAAAGCCTTTGGAGTCTGAATCGAGGTGTTGCAACAGCGGTCGAGCTTCAGGAATGCTGTATCTGTGAAAATTTCGGAAACAGGCTATCTGGCCTGAAACGGTTTATTATATCCCGTTGCCTTTGCATCAGCACAGCCGATTTACCTTGCCAGCACGATAACACGGAAGCCGACATCGTTGTCCCTATCCCCAAAACTCACTTTGTAGTCGGCCTCAGACTCAAGAAGGATGTACTTCGGTGGGGCTACACAGGAGCCGCCACAGATAACAGGCTGGGTGTCATCACCGTTGTTTTGACACCATTCCCACACGTTTCCAATCATGTCGTGAAGACCCCAGGCGTTTGCTCTGGTGGCGTGGGCCACAGGCCAGACCGAGTTGTACGTATCACCTGTAAGAACAATCGCGTTCGGATCGAGAACTTTATTCTGCTGATCTTTATAGTCTTCGATCGCTCCAGCCGGTTCAACAGGCAACGGTGGTACCTTGCTGTCTTTATTGCGGTTCCAGTCGTTCGCTGCCATTTGCCAAACGGGTCCCCTGACGTGGGCATAGTTTCCGATCTCGGAGATATTATCACCCCAGGGTTGTATGTTGCCTGTTCCCGCTTTACATGCGTATTCATGCTGTGTCGCACTGGGTAACTTTCCACCGAACCATCGAGAATAGGCTTGTGCGCCGTAGTAGGTTACCCAGGTTACAGGCAACTCTGCAGCAGCTTCGGCCAGTGTAAAAGTCTTTCCTGATTCATCCCATTTGATGGCGCTGGGTGGTGTGTTCGCAATAGTGCATTGAATGAGCTTATTGTTGGTCTGGTCAGTAAATATGGACCATCCCGGAAGTTTAGGATTGCCTCTGCTCGCACCGCCTTCCTCAAGGAACAGACGATATTGTCGGTTGGTTATTTCGTTGATAGCCATGTAGAAAGGTTCGCTGTTGCCCGGACCGGCTGGAATGAATACTAATAGGACGGTTGGATCCTTTGTTGACCTGATATACCTGGGCCAACCGACGTTCATGACGTCGTTGCCATCGATCGTATAAAAGAAATCCAGCCATTCTCTCTGCTCGTTCTGAACTGCCTCTCTTATCTGCTCCCAGGCAGTAGACAGTTGCACCGAATTCTTATTCTCAGTATCCACCGGCTCGAAATTGGGATGCAGTTGATTTGTGGAGAAAATCAAACGCCCGTTGTCAATATCCAGGCGCCTGCAATACTCCGGCTTGAGCTTTCTCTCTATACTAAGGAGCTCCTCCCAGTAGTCCCCGTACCTAAAAATTTCTTCTTTATGCTTTTCTATAAGCGGCAATTCCCTCATATTTTTAATGCGTCGCATGGCGCTGTCAAAATCACTTTTCACAGTCCGTAGCTTCGTCAGATAGTCACCCTCGGGTTTGCGATCCAGTTCGTTGTTGATATCTCTATCAAGTTTTGATATCTTTTCATCCCAGGAAGGTTGGACGTCGTTTCGTGGATCGCGCTTTAACCTTCTATAATCTCTGACTTCTGTTAGCCATATGCTAAAGGTTTCGGCTGTGATTGGTGAATTGGAGTTGTGAACACCACTTTCAGTGGTAAAAAGCTGCTTTTCGATATTGCCCGTCTGCCAGTCTTCACCTGCCAGAAAATCCGCAACTTTCTTTGCTGAAGATTCTATTCTTTCACATTCATCCGGGGAATGGGTGGAATTAACCTGGCCTGCGAATTCGATCAGTCCGCCGAGTACCGTGTCCTCAGATCGGTTCCTTTCAATAAACTCCATTTCGTGTTTAAGACTGGTATTGGTAAGCATTCCAGACAGATAATTTCCACGTGTTTTATTCTCAGCTTCGATTGTTTCAAATTCCTTTTTCAAGCGATCCCGAATACTCCTGTCCTGCATCAAGTCCTCGTGCTGGACCGGCCACGATGAGTCTGGAATTGTGCCCAACCTTATCCAGGCCGCATGGACTGCCTCGCTCGTCAGGTTGGGATCAAGCGCTATTCGTACGAGTTCGCGCGGGTCGCTAAGTTGTTCTATCCGCTCAAGCCGTTCGACTCTGGCTGTCAGTTCTCCTACCGCTCCGCGGATTCCCGAATCTTTAAGAGCGGTGCTGTCTTTCCACTGGTTCCAGACTGACTGGACACTTTGATTGCCGGGGGGCAAATTGTCGTCGAGGAGATAGCAAAGTTCCAGTGCGCCTTCGATTGTATCAAATGCTGTAATAATACCAGTCAATTCGGCCCGCCACTGCTTGAACTCTGAGAACTGCGTAATCCTGTACTCTTTGAATGTGCCGTCATTGATATCCGGCACGCCATCTGACAGTGGAATCTTCTCAACGATCCGGCTGATTCTATCGTGTCTTTGCAGATCATAGAGCTGTTCAAGTTTCTGCTCCCAGCTCTTTTCCCGCGCATCCGTGCCCATGTGCTCGGGCAACTGCGTCTGCAATTCTCGGTCCAAAACGGTGAGGCTACTGAGTGTTTCGTCCATCTTGCGTCGCAATTCAGCGTACGACTGTAGATTTCGTTCGATCGCAGAAAGGGGGTATTCGCTCAGATGCTTATCCCTCAGCATAGTCCAAGTTTCATTAACCTTATCGGCCTTCACAGTTAAGATGCTTTCCTTTTGTATGCGTTGAACATAATCCCTTGGGAGCTCTCGCGCTCTGTCAGCTCGGTCCAACAGCTCATCGAGTTGAGGTTTGTACCGGCTGATTATTTGATGGATCTGCCGCTCGTTTTTGGTGATAGGTTTTATTTCCTGAATTTCCTTCGTTCGTGGCCGTAATCCTTCCAGGTCTTCAGCGCATGCGTTCGCCTCTTTGGGGTTGGAAATGAGTGCTTCCTTAATATAGCGTTCGATGTCGTTGACTATGCCGAAGATCGCTTCACGCGGATCGGGACGCAGGTAATAATACACCTTGATGACATCAAGCCTTTCCCGGAAAGTAAGCTCCGTCGGGGTTTCTGCAGAATCGTTTCCATGGTCTTTAGCAAAAGTCTCTCGATCGACATTCGTCTGCCAGTCACGTTCAATAAATTCTGCGATCATCCGGCTCAAATCCACGAACTTGTCGAGCCTGTCGCTGAGTTCACTGATGTCGTTTGCATCAGCAACCTGATTTGTGACATAGGCATAGTCGAGCCGGGCAAGAATTGGGTCATCGGTACTCTTTATGGTTGTCTCGTACTGAGCCATGTTTTGCAGGGACAATTCGATATTTCTTAGCACGCCTTTTCGGCTTATTTCGAAGATCGTATCGACATGCTCGACAATTGGTTTGTTTGGCTCGGGCCTTACGTTTTCGACCAAATGGCTAAGATAGGTAGCAGGTTCTGTCCAGCCGCGGTCTTTATACTTGTTTGCAATATAAGCCACCCTTGCCAACGAAAGCCATGCATGGGGCGAATTTGGATCGAAGAAGCTACTCATCTGCTCAATTGCGGCAAGGGCATCCTGCGTCTTCCGTTGCTCGGCGTATTCTGGATGATCGAGTATCTCTCGAATGTAGAGCTTTGCTTCGTCTCGCATCACCCTGTCAGGATAAGAAGCTATTTTGACCTTCTCCAGAATCCCACCAAGATTCGGATCCTGGCTCCAACGATCTCGTATCCCCTTCTCGTTCGAGTGTTGATACAGATCATTAACCCAGGCTTCGTATTGGTTGCAAAGGTTCTCCCATTCCGCTTGCTCAGGGGGAGGGGGAGGCCGCCGTATTAGTATCACAAGAATTGCGAGGCAGACTACGAGGGCGGCTCCTACAGCGATGAGCCGGCGAGTCGAGAAAAGCGACTTTACCTCTCTGAGTTTCTCAAGCTCATCGCCGATCGTTTCGATTGTAATCGTTTCTGATTTGATAGAGGCGCTGAGGAGTAGATTACACAGATCCCTCCAACCCTCAGCCTGTCTTCCCAGCCTGGTCCATTCCGCAGAGTCAGGCACTTGCCATCCCTCTACGTTGGGAGTGGGTCGGTGTGTGATAAGCTCGTAGATGAACTGGGCTATAGCTCGCAGATCTCGATTCCACTCAGCTTCACTATCAATAGACTCTTCGGGTGAAGGATCCGTGAGTACGATTTTCGTCCGTGAGGTGTCTTCCGTCCCGACGATTAAGACATTTGTGGCTTTGAGGTTCCCATGGGGGCGCCCGCATTTCTCCTTTAGCTCCAAGAGTCCTTTTGTAATGGACTCAACAATCGTATGAAGAATGGGACCGGAAAGCCTAATCTTGCCTTCA